>JGI20163J26743_11538274_pt1 | contig 17298 bp, 14 predicted proteins | sample TergutCu122P1_FD_26743 | JGI IMG/M metagenome (IMG submission 26743) | reverse complement strand
ACTCATTATAGGATAAAGAGTTAGCAGATAGTATGTGAAATCTAAGCATTTTGTAATTCCTTATGTTGTAATGAGATAACTTTTTTCATGCGTTTGCCGTGAGATATTACCCTGCAAGACTTGCCCTTTGGATATAAAAAGCGCTATAATATATGCAATTAGTTTAAGCGGCGGAGGACACAGTGCAGGTAAAAAGAAAAATGGTTGTAACAATCGAATATATTTTAAAAAACGAAAAAGGTGAAATTATTGATCCGGGCGGTAAACTAAAATACCTCCATGGCTTTAAAAATATTCTTCCGGGGCTTGAAGAAGTTTTGGAAGGCAAAAGCGTAGGAGATACTTTTAACGTGGCTGTGCCTCCGGAAAAAGGCTATGGACCAAGAGATGAAAATATGATCTTTACAGTGCCTGCAGCAAATTTTAAAAGAACCGAAGACTCAGAGATTGAGGTAGGAATGGAATTTGAAACCGAAATCAATGAAGTTCCGTATATCTTGACTGTTATTGAGAAAATGGGGGATAAAATCAAGGTAGACCTAAATCATCCTCTTGCAGGAAAAGCGCTCTATTTTGATGGAAAAATTACAAATATACGCGATTCCTACAGCGACGAACTTGTAGACGGATATCCTCTGAAAGACGACGGCGAAGATAAGGAAGAATAGCTGAACAAAGTCTCGCTTGATAAAGCAAACCAGTGGCAAACTGTATCCTGAAAATTCGTGCAATTGCCAAGGCTTGATTTATCAGGCACACGGAAATGTTTGTGATTTAATTTTCCATTCTGCATTGACAAAAACATAAGTTCCTGCCTGCCTGCCATTGGCATTGTAAAAAGCATCAAACTCCGCACTGATTGCCGGCCAATATATTTCATCTGATTCTATTTCTTCCCAAGTCCCCAGCACAACATTTGCGCCAATGGTAATGCTTGCAAGAGGGTTGTCTGCAAATGCTCTCCAGCCAATATATGTAACACTATCGGGAATTACGAGGCTTTCAAGCTGATTGCTTTCAAATGCTCTTGCTCCAATGTATGTAACACTCTCAGGAATTACTGCACTTGTAAGCTGGTTGCTGCTAAATACCGAATCTTCAATAACTGTTATGCTGCGGGGGATGACAATGCTTGACAGCTTGTTCCGTGAAAATGCCCTTCTTTCAATTGTTGTTACGCCCTCGAAAATTGTTACGCAGCCAAGCTGATTATCCTGAAACGCACTTTCTCCGATAACATTTACACTGCCCGGAATTGCTAATCTGTCAAGTTGGTTGTTCCGAAATGTGTTATTTCCAATACTGGTTACGCCGTCGGCAATTTCAAGCTTGGTAAGCTGATTGTTACTAAATGCCCATTCTTGAATGGCAGTAACATTACCTGGAATGAAAAGCTTAGTGAGCTGATTGTTCTCAAATGCTCGCCCTGAAATTCTGGTTATGCTGCCAGGGATTGTTACACTAGAGAGTTGGTTGTTCCGAAATGCTCCGTGACCAATTACCGTTACGCTGTCGGGAATTAGCACATTCGTAAGCTGATTGTCACGAAATGTCTGGTTATGAATGACAGTTACGCCATCAGGAATTGCAATATCAGTGAGTTGATTGTTGGCAAATACACCCCAGCCTATAGATACTACACTGCCTGGGATATATACATTTGCGAGCTGGTTGTTTTGAAACGCAGCAGCTTCAATGGCAGTTATGCCATAGGAGATGGTTACATTCGTTAGTTGGTTATCTGAAAACATTCTGGCACTAATGACTCCAATATTGGCGGGAATTGTAACACTGGTAAGTTGATTGCCGGCAAATGCCCACCTGCCAATATAAGTTACGCTGCTGGGAATTACTATGCTTGTAAGCTGATTGTCTCGAAATGCCGATTCCCCAATATTAGTCACGCTACTGGGAATTATCACACTGGTAAGCTGACTTTCGCGAAATGCCTCGCCCCAAATAGAAGTAATCGCCCTGCCGCCTATTCTGGGGGGTATGGTAACATCTTTTGCATTTCCCAGATAGCTAATAATAGCTCCGGATTTTATTTGAAAATCACTTTCATTATCGTATGACGATAATTCTAGCCCGGCGCAGCCTGTAAAGATAATAAGCATACATAATAACACAGCTTCGAATATTGCTTTCTTTGCATTTCTCATTTTTCATTCCCCGGACAACAACTGTATTATATGAACTGCGGATGCTGATATAGCTATTTTTGTTAAAAATTAAGCCATCGTGCCTGGCTGTCCGTTTGTTTCATGCGCTCCGGTTAAGGCTAGTTAAAAGCGCCTTGGTTAATTCCGGTGAAGAGAAAAGTTAGCCCTAAAAGCAAAAGTATTTTATTTGAAAGTTTTATTACCCTAAAATGTTTTGTATGAAGCTCATCCCATTTTTCGGGATTACTTGGCATGTACGGAAGTATCTTAAATTCAACAAGAAACATAACCAACCCTGCTGCCAGCAATATCGCACCAAATATTATTCTTCCAATATCCATTAATTCAACCTCATTAAATAATTTTCATATAATATCTTAAATAAAGGGTACGCGTACGCGACCCTTTGTTTCCTCATTCGCTCGGTCATGAGCGTGCAAGCACGCCGCGACACTCGCTTCATTCGGAAATAACTCATCAGGAAAAGTCCACAAGGCAAAACAGTTTAAAGAGCCATAAGCTTATTTTCAAATTTTGCATCAATTTCCTTAATTTCTACAAAAAATCGTTCAAGCTCTTTCTGTGTCAGCCTTCTTTCCGAAGGAGCCCTGATTGTCGCAGGGTTTATCTGCTGACCGCGAAAAATAACCTCATAATGCAGATGATACCCTGTCGAAACTCCTGTTGTGCCCACAAAACCAATTACTTCTCCCTGGCGCACATGCCTTCCCGGCCTTATGCCGCTTGCAAAAGAATTCATATGCGCATAAAGAGTTTTAAATTCATTTGGATGACGAATAATAACAGTATTACCAAAGCTTCCGTGCCAGCCCGCAAGCTTCACAACGCCCGAACCTGCAGCAATTATAGGAGTATTCCTTGGCGCTGCAAAGTCAAGCCCCCTGTGCATATGCGAGTAGCCTCTAATAGGGTGAGTTCTTCTGCCAAATCCCGAAGATATTCTTGCCCCATGAATAGGAGTTCTTAGCAAAGTTTTTCTTACACCTTGACCTTTTTCATCAAAAAAATCGGTTATTCCGTCATCACCTGTAAAACGGTAAAGTTTATGGGTTCTGTGTGCAGTCTCAAGCGCTGCAAAAATAATTTCGCCTCGCGAAACAGTCTCTCCGTCAAGATTAATTCTGTTTCTGAAAAGTATTTTAAACTCATTGCCTCTATGTAAATCTCTCTGAAAATCAACATCAAATGAAAAGAGCCGAAACATTTCCATAATAGCTGGACTGGGTATACCTAATCTTGCGGCATCGATATAAAGGCTGTTTTCAATAGCTCCCTGCCTTGCAAAATATAGAGGAATTGTTTTTACTTCAACCAGGTTTGCCACATACGCGCCGTTCCTGTAAGATACCCGCACTTCCATGCCTGGCGATCTTTCTATTCTAAGAAGCTCTACACGCGGATCAGATTGCGTTCCTTCCTGAGAAATGATGAATTTTATCTTTCTGCCAGGTTGAAGCCGCCGCAAATTAAAAAGAGGCGAAAGGCTGTCTATTATCAGTCTGGAATCATCATATGATACCCCGATATTATGAAGAATCGAGGAAATTGTTTCTCCTTGGTTTATTACTACTTCTTTTTCAAACCTCTTGAAGATGTTATATTCAGGCAGGGTAGGGTCTAAATTTGTACTGCTGTGTGCATAGCCTAAATTGTGCCGGCTTTCGGCATGTTGTGTTGTTATTATCAGAAATATGAAAATAGTGAGAATAAACAAGAAAGTGTAAGATTTCAAGTTATCATCTTTGCTTCTGTATATGTTTGAGAAAAAGTCTGCTGGTTTTTGAACTAATGGTTTTAATGCTTTATTAAAGAGCTGCAGGCTCATATAAAAAAATCTCCCGGAAAAATAAAATGTATTATACCGCAGGGCAAGCCCTGCATCCCGCGCCAGCGGCGCGTGCTTCGCTGCAAGCAGCGGGGTATTAATCCTTTTGTTTGTCTCCTCGCTTGGTCATGTGCAAGCATAGCTTGCCTGCGCCTCTCGCTTCGTCGACAAATAAAATAATATTCTTCATTCACCAACATAGCGAGAGTTGCGGACAACATGACCAAGCGCGAAGGTGAACAAAGAAGTGTTGCGAACACCTTTTATCTTTAAATATAAACAGCTAAAAACTTTACTGGTTATATAAAAAAACTATCATATTGATATTTTTTGTACTTTTAAAAATATCATGTTTATTGCCTCAATGCAAGCTGAAATTTGGGCATTTTTGGACAATTTTGCCTTGCGTTTAGCGCGATTTTCAGGTTGCTGCCCCAGTCCGCTGAGTCATTTGTCGCGACGTCTATATCACTGGGCAGGGTGCGGTGTCCATGTTGCTGCCCTGCGCTTAATGCGACATCCGTGTCGCGGCGCAGGGTGCGGCGTCCATGCCACTAAAAAATATCTCGACCATATCAGAATCTGTGAGATGTTTTGGCTCTGCGATGGAATTGCCTGCTGTAATGGTAAAAAGCTTTTTTTCTGCGATTATCCTTTTTCTGAGCTCTTTTTCGCTGCTTTGGAGCTGCTTTGCCTCTTTTTTAAGAAAATTGATTGTTCTTGAAATTCTGAATGCTGTTAAGAGCTGCTTTGTGGAAAGGGTATTGTTCCACGGATACGCAGAGCTGCCCCTACAAAGCTCCGGGGAAATAGTGCTCAAGAACTGCCCGGAATCAAAGCCAGGAAGCCCGGGCACAGCATAAAACATGGAAATACCCGAAAGTCCCGGATTTTTTGCAAGAAAAAGCAGAGAGTTTATTGCTTTTTCCGGGGAATCAGAATCAAGTCCTGCTATAAAATATGTTATGGCAGGAACTCGCTGTTCCCCAAGAAAGAGAAGAATTTTTTCGAGCAAGCTTAAGTCGCAATCCCTTTTTTGAGATGCTGTAACCTCTTTATCCAAAGATGTTAGCGTAAAATTAAACTGCCGGAAATTATAATTTTCTATGAGAATAGCGCATGTCTCCGGATCGAGAAGCATATAGTCGAGTCCGTTTTCTGCAGAGAAAAATATGTTGTTAGCGCTAACCCCGATTTTAAGAAAGAACTCTTTTATAACATCAAGCTGTTTAAAAAAAACAGGTTTGCCGCACAATATGTTGTCGTCTTCTATGTTTATAAATATTTTTCTGTTGCTGTGATTTTCAAAAGCGGGCAACATCTTTGCCAGGGTCTCTTTTAGTTGTTCCGGCTCTGTGTTTCTAAAACCTCTGCCGTGTGTAATAAAGTTTGAGCAAAACCTGCACTGCTTAAAGCAGCCCCGCGAAAGCATTATTGAGATACAAATGCTTTTTTTATCTGCATAAGCTATTCCTGCTGATGGGATAAAATCACCTGCTTTTGTGCGGATGCCCGAAGTTGGGGCTGTTGGCAGCGATAACAACAGCTCATGCGGCAATGCAAGATCTTTTGCGTAGTTACCACCCCCGCCGGACTTTCCCATCAGCTTGGATTCTTTGCACTGCGCTAGAAAAATTTCCGCTTCGCCAGTAATTATTGCGTCGAAATAGTTCCTAAAGTATTCGGGGAAAACAGAGACGCCGGCGCCGCAGGCAATAATTTTAACAGCCGGCTTTAGCTTCTTAAAACTTTTTGCAAAAGCAATTGCAGAGCCGGCGTAGCAAAATGCAAAGAGCGAGACAAACACAGTGTTGTAGTTACCCGCTGCTACGATCGAAGCGCATTTCTCTGCATCATAGCCAAAATGGGTGTAGGTCGTAAAAAAAGAACAGGGGCCTTTTTCGCCTGGCATTATATATTGGTTAAGGTAACTTATGGGCTTGGGGATTTCGATTTTGTGTTTTGCGCCTTTTGTAAAATCGAAAATCGTTGTTGAAAATCCGGCAGCGTTTAATATTTCTGCGCCTTTGAACGCTCCGAGCGAGGCAAATCTGCGGGGCGAAAAGTAAAAATCCTCGACAGGCGGTATTACTACAGCGGTATTCATAATTGGCATGATATTGTTTTAAGCTTTGCGCTGCAATAGCGCAATAAATCGCAATTGCGTAATTGATTTTATGAGGGGTTTTAGGTAATACTAATCTTGCCTATGGAAATAATTACCGGATTTCATGCTATCGAAGAGACTATAAAAAATTTGGCTTTGCCTTCTTCCGGCTCTTGCAAGCTTTACATAACCGGAAAGCACAAGCGGCACGATATTCTCGCAGCTATTGCATCTGAAAAAAAAGTCGAAGTTATAAAAACAGACCAAAAGGAAATAGATTCTCTTACTGATGATGATGACAACAGGGGCGCGCTATTTATTCTGCATACCAGAAAACGGCGCGGGGTGAAACATCAGTCTCTAAAAAGCTTTTTGGATCAATTGGCAGAAGCGCCGGATAAAAATAATTCGATTGTTCTGCTTCTTGACGGAATTACAGACCCGCATAACTTTGGCGCTATTTTAAGGTCTGCGGATCAGTTTGGCGTTGACCTTGTTATAATTCCCGGCAATAGAAGCGCAGGAGAAAATGCGACTGTAAGAAAAACATCTGCGGGCGCATCTGAGTATGTTTCTGTTGTAGATGATAATCTTGCGAGAAGTATCGATGCTTTAAAGAAAAGCGGGTTCTGGGTTTATGGCGCTGATATGAAAGGTCAGCCGTGCATGTCTCAGGATTTGCGAGGCAGGATTGCTCTGATTCTTGGGAGCGAGGGAAAGGGTATCTCGCGGCTTCTTGCGGAAAAATGCGACGGGCTTGTGAAAATACCTTCTCTGGGGCGCATTGATTCGCTTAATGTTTCTGTTGCCTGCGGCATATTGCTCTACGAAATTATTCGCCAGCAAACTGGGTGATGGATTTGCGGATGGACTTATGCTCCATTCCCCACTGTTGCCTAACCGCGTTCGAAAAACTTTTTGCCAATATCGCGGCGGTAAAAGCTCTCTTTAAAGTAGACCTCTTCTGCTGCAACATAAGCGTTTTTATTTGCAGTAATTATGTCTGCCCCCAGTCCAACTACAGAAAAGCATCTGCCGCCATTGGTTATAATATTGTTTTCTTCATCAAGCAGCGTAGACGCATGGAAAATAACAACATATTTTTCTTTAAAGCGCGGAAAGTAATGTACGGGCGCCCCTTTTTTATATTCCCCTGGGTACCCGCCTGCTGCAATTACAACACATATAGCAGTATCTTTTGATATTTTTAAAGGAAAAGATTTTATATTCTCCATGACAATTGCTTCGCAAAGATCGCCAAAATCTGACTGAATAAGAGGAATAAGAGCCTGCGCTTCCGGGTCTCCGAATCTTACATTATATTCAAGCAGCTTTGGACCTTGAGTTGTAATCATCAGTCCAAAATATATAATTCCTTTATAGCAAAGTCCTTCTTTTTCCATTCCTTTAAAAGTTGGCTCAATAATCTCTTTTTTAATTCTGTCGAGCATTTGGGATGTTAGGGACGGTACAGGACATATTGCGCCCATTCCTCCGGTATTGGGACCTTTGTCGTCATCATGAGCTTTTTTAAAATCTGCGCACGGCGGAAGAATTATATAATCTTTGCCGTCGGAAAGCGTGAATATCGTAACTTCCCAGCCTTCGAGAAATTCTTCGATAAGCAGTTTGTCGCTCTTCAAAATATCAAGTCCAAAAGCCAGAAGTTTTTCTTTGTCATCAGACTCAAGAACTCCTTTTCCTGCTGCGAGTCCGCTTTTTTTTATTACAATTTTTCCTTTTCTTGCATTTATCTCTTTTTCGAATTCTTTGGGAGAGTCGATTTCTATGGCAGATGCTGTGGGGATATTGTATTTTAGCATGAAGTTTTTGGAAAAAGCTTTGCTCGATTCAAGCATTGCAGCTTGTTTGTGCGGTCCTATGGCTTTGATTCCTGCTGCGTGCAAAGCGTCAACAACTCCTGCCGCAAGGGGCGCTTCGGGTCCCACAAAAACAAAATCAATTTCATGCTGTTTGCAGCACGCTACAACCATTTCGCTGTTGCAGGGATCAATATCCGGAAGATTTTCTGCAATATCTGATGTTCCGGCATTTCCCGGAGCAACAAAAAGCCCAGTAATACTTTTGCTTTTGGAAAAACTCCATGTAATTGCATGTTCTCTTGCTCCGCCGCCTAAAACTAGAACTTTCAAAATTATCTCCTACGAAATATGTACCCGCAAGGGGCATTTTATACCCGCAAGGGGCATTTTATACCCACAAAGGGCATTTTATACCCGCAAGGGGCATTTATATCCCTGCGCTTCGCCGGGCGTTCAGCTATTGGTAAGAATCCAGAAGATTCTTTATTACTTCGGGATAGGCTGTATATTCAAGGTTATGTATTTTTTTTTCGATTTCTTCAAGAGGTTCATTGAATTTTCTTTTAAAAGATTCCTGCCTTATAATCGGTCCGGTATCTACGCCGCCATCAACATAATGAATTGTAATGCCAAGCTCTTCGTCCCCGGAATTATAGCTTTTCTCAATAGCTCCTGTGCCGGGATACTTCGGTAAAAGCGACGGATGAATATTTACAATTCTGTTTTTGTACTTTTCAACAAACTGATGGGACAAAATCCTCATGAATCCAGCCAAAGCAATAATATCGGCTTTTTCTTTTTCGATTATCTCTGCAATTTCCTGTTCTGCAGCTTCTTTGCTTCTTTCAAAGTAGGGGACATAGTAGCTTTTTATTCCAAGATTCTTTGCGCGCTCAAAAGAATATGCCTTTTTTCTGTCGCATATAAGACATGATATTGTATGCCCGGTTTTTTGTATTTCCTCGGCAATAGCCTGAAAATTCGAACCATTGCCGGAAGCAAATATCGCAAGCCGCGCCATTTACCTTAGGTCACCGATAACAAATATTTCGATTTTCTCTTTTCTGGCAAAAGAAAGGAGATTATTTGCATTTTCTTTCCGGCAAACAAGCGCTATTCCTATTCCCATATTAAAAACCCGCCGCATCTCTGATTCTGCTATTTCGCCGTCTTTCATTATTTTTTTGAAAATATCCGGGGTTTTCCATGCATTGTAATTAAAAACAGCTCTTACGTTACTCGGTATTGTCCGCTTGATGTTTCCTTCAAGTCCCCCGCCTGTAATATGCGCTGCCGCAAGAATCATATCTGTTGAGAGAAGCTTTTTAAGTTCTTTTACATAAATTTTTGTTGGCTTCAAAAGAGTTATCCTGCCGACTTTATCTTTTTCATTTATTACTTTTCTTGCAAGCGTTAATCCGTTTGAATGAATTCCGGATGAAGGCAGACCAAGAATAACATCGCCGCGCTTTATTTCATTTTTTTTCGGAAGCATTTTCTCTTTTTCTACAAGTCCCACGCAAAAGCCTGCGAGGTCAAAATCATCCTCTTTGTAAATATCCGGCATTTCCGCTGTTTCGCCGCCTGCAAGAATGCACTCGCTCTCTTCGCAGCCTTTTACTATGCCTTTTATAATTTCTTTCAGCACCTTCTCGTTTATTTTCCCGCATGCAATGTAGTCAAGAAAATTAAGAGGCTCTGCGCCGCAAACAATAAGATCATTAGCGGACATCGCAACAAGGTCTATTCCGATTGTGTCATAGAGCTCGAATTCCTTGGTTAAAAGCAGCTTTGTGCCAACCCCGTCTGTTGCAGAAAGAAGCACAGGATTTTTGTATTTTGCAATATCGAGCTCTATTCCGCCGGCAAACCCGCCGATGCTTTTTGAAATAGCCCTGGATTTTATGGAAGCAATAAATTGCGCGAATTTATCGCCCCTGTCTATGTTAACGCCCGCATCAGCATAAGTTCTAATCATCTGTAGCTTCCTTGATTTCGAAAGGATAATTGCCCGTGAAGCAGGCAGCGCAAAAATCATCAGCATTTTCAATAACTTTTTTTATTTTTTCCATAGAAAGAAAGCGGACACTGCTTGCGCCAATGTGCTGCGCAATTAGCTCCGGAGACATTCGGTTGGAGATAAGGTCTTCTTTTGTTGGGATATTTATCCCAAAATAGCATGGAAATTTTACCTCTGGCGAGGAAAGCCGTAAATGCACTTCCTTTGCACCGGCTTCGCCAAGAAGCTTTACAATAAGCCTGGCAGTCGTACCCCGCACAAGAGAGTCGTCAATAAGAATTATTTTTTTTCCCTTTACAACATCTTTTACAGGGTTAAGTTTCATTCTTACCATAAGTTCACGCTGCTCTTTTGTAGGCATAATAAAAGAGCGGCCGGCATAGTGATTTCTCGAAAGCCCATATTCCAAAGGAAGCCCTGATTTTTCTGCATATCCCAGCGCCGAGGAGTTGCCGGAGTCCGGCACAGCCATTACGATATCTGCTTCAACAGTCTCATCCTCTGCAAGAGCTTCGCCCATTTTTTTCCGCATACTATGTACAGATTTCCCGAATATAGATGAATCCGGTCTTCCAAAATATATAAGCTCAAAAACACAGCAGCTCCGCGCTGTCGATTTTGCAAAAAAATCAGACCTCATGCCGTGCCTGTCAACAGTAATAACCTCACCAGGCTCAACTTCCCTTGCATCAAAGATTTTGAGAATATCCAGCGCGCAAGTCTCGGAAGCAAATACCACCATATCATCCTTTTTGCCAACATAGAGAGGTTTGAAACCATAAGGGTCTCTTACCGCAATAAGCGAATCATCCTTTATCAAAAGAAGACTAAATGCGCCCTCAAGCAGATTAAGCGTATTAAAAAGAGCCTTTTTAAACTCCTTTTCTTCAGATATTGCTAAAAGATGGAGGATTATCTCGGTATCAGCCGTACTCTGAAGTATCGCGCCTTTATCGAACACCAGTTTTCTGACTTCTGAAGAATTAGACAAAGCCCCATTATGCACGATTGCAATGTCGCCTTTGTTTGAAACAGCGTGAATTGGCTGAACATTTTCGATCTTGTTTTTGTCTTTTGTAGAATACTTTACATGCCCAATTCCGATTCTGGAAACTATATTTTGTTTATCTTTTTCAAGGTATCTTGAAAGAACCGCCGGAACCATTCCCAGGTCTTTATATGTTCTTATGCTGCCATCTTCATAATAAGAAATTCCCGCGCTTTCCTGCCCCCTGTGCTGCAGCGAAAAAAGCGTATAAAAAAGCTTCTCCGGTATCTTTGTAAGACTATCGGAGTATATGCCCGCAATTCCGCAATAATGTTTTGGTTTTGAGTTATCGTCGTCCAGATTATTTTTTTCCAAGTTAATACCTTCCAAGAAATAGATAACACTCTATAGGGACAATAGTCAAGCAGTCGCAAAAATTTGGTAAAATGGTTATATACTGATGGGTTCCAGCAGATTTGTTCTCCCGGCAAATTAGTTCCAGCCGCCAGTTTATACTGATAGGTTGACAGCCAGGTTTCTTGATAACCCAAGTCATGTGATTTTTCACAAATTTTGAATCAAAATGCGAATATCAAAAATGCGTCTGATAATTCATAGGGAATCGCTGATTTATTCTCGATTGAATAAATCAGCGGTTTCCATAGACATTAGCGGATTTGAAACTGGATTAAAAAGAGTCTCTTGTAAGAGGTTTGCCTATATATATGCCTTCGGAGCCCAGATAATTTAAAGTTTTTCCGTCGATAAGTATCTGAATTCGCCGTACTGTTGGAAATTCAGTCGCAGAATAGATAATCTGCTGCAGCTGACCTATATATCCTTCTCTTCCGAATGAATTAAAGAGAAAATTCTCGTTAAAATCCATAAAAGCTGTGCCGTCTGCTACCCAGATTCTGTTTAGCGCTGTATTTTCGGGAATTAGTGTAATATAATTTCTGCTAATCTCCGCAGAAGATACTCCGTCAAGCAAAGAAGTTATTGTAGACGTAAGCGGAGAGTTTGAAAATTTGATGCTTCTTGTGCTTCTTCTTAGCTGAATAGTTCCATCTGCCTCATTGATTGCGATAAAGTAGAGGGTACTATCCCTGAAGTTATAAGCTGGTGTTACAGGGTCCTGCCTTCTCTCTGGCTGCGCTTCGGGCGGAGGAGCCTGGATATTAGCTTCCGGCTGGCTTTCTGGTGCAAGCACCACTTCTCTTCTTTGCGGCTCCGGAGTTGGTTCTGCGGGTCTTACAGCTACATTTTCGGGAGTTTCCACTATGCGAAGGACTTGCGCAGTCTCGTTCCCATCAGCAGACCTTGAAAAAAGAGTTAAAAGCCCTGTTGAATCAACAACATTTTGCATTCTATTATGGTTTGCAATAAATAATGTAATAACAAGCAAGATCAGAGCTATCCAAAAAAAATAACCCAGCTTGAAATCCTTTTTTCTCGTTTTTCTTCTATTCTGGTTCTGTTGCGCCATACTTACATTAATATCGGCATTTTTACCTGTTTGACAAGTGTTAATAAAGGCTTTATATTAGTATAGATGAAAACTGTTAGTGGTATTTCTGCTTCTCCAGGCATTTATATTGGCAAAGTTTTTCTTTATAAAGAAGAACGCCTTAATGTTCCAAAGTATAAAATAGAAGAAAAAGAGATTGAATCTGAATTTTCAAGACTTCTTGCAGCAGTTGAAAGCGCAAAAATAGAACTTGAGACAATAAAAGAGACTGCCAGAATGATGAATATAAGTGAAAACGAGATTGCAATGCTCGATTCGCATATACTGATGATTTCGGACGAGGCTTTTATAAGCCAGATAAAAGATCTGTTGTCTAAACAGCTTGTAAATGTGGACTGGGTTTTTTATGAAGCAATAAGCGAGCATATAAAAACACTTACGGTCTCGCAGGATATGTATATGGAAGAAAGAGTAAGCGACCTGCGCGATATTGCCAAGCGTGTTTTAAGCAATCTTCTTGATACAGAAAGAGTAACACTTGCAGACCTTGAAAATGAATGTATAATTGCAGCGCATGATCTTTTGCCTTCAGATGCAGTTGTAATGGACAAAAAAAAGATTAAGGGCATTATACTAAATGCAGGCGGCAAGACTTCACATACTGCCATAATTGCAAGAGCTTTTGAAATCCCTGCTGTAGTGGGGTTATTCAATATCACGCGCCGGGTAAAAACAGGCGATAACATTATTATAGATGGAAATGCAGGCGCTGTAATTATAAATCCCGATGAAGAGACAACAAAAATATATCTTGAAAAAATAAAAAGACAGGAAGAAATAGACCTTCACCTCCAATCGTATATAAAAAAAGAAGCAGTTACAAATGATGGAAAAAAAATAATTGTAGCAGCTAATATCGAAATTCCGCAGGAACTGGAATCTGTTAAAAACCATGGTGCAAGCGGCATTGGGCTTTTTAGGTCAGAGTTTCTTCTTCTTCAGTCTCAGATTTACAATAGCGAAGAAAGACAGTTTGAAATATACAGCAAAATTCTTCAGGAGATGGAAGAAAAACCGGTTACAATAAGAACACTCGATATAGGCGGGGATAAAATTATTCCCTATCACGAAGATATCCGCGAGAAAAATCCGCTTCTTGGCTGGAGAGGAATAAGATTTTGCCTTACAAGCAGATATTTTTTTAAAAAACAACTTAGAGCATTATACAGGGCTTCGGTACATGGAAATCTAAAAATAATGTTCCCCATGATTTCCTGTATCGAAGAAGTAGATGAGATTTTTCAAATTATAGAAGAAGTAAAGCATGAGTTAAAATCTAAAGCACAGGAATTTAAAGATAAGGTTCCTCTTGGCATAATGCTCGAAGTACCTGCTGCCGTACTTGCAGCTGAATTTATTGCAAAAAAAGTGGATTTTTTCTCTATTGGAACAAATGATTTAATTCAATATACAATTGCTATCGACAGGGGTAATGAAAAAATAGCATACCTTTACCAGATGTACCATCCGGCACTTTTGAGACTGATAAAAATGTCAGCCGATGCGGGGCGTAACGCAGGCATTCCTGTGAGTATTTGCGGTGAAATGGGGGGTGATCCGAGAGCCACTGTTGTTCTTTTGGGATTGGGCATTGAATATCTTAGCATGAGCCCTGCATCAATACCGGCAGTAAAAAAAGTTATAAGAAATGTGGATATGCCGGAAGCAAAACAGCTTGTAGACACTGTTCTGCAAAAAAGCTCGGGAAAAGAGATAGAAGCTTTTGTAGAGAAATGGTTTAATGAAAGATTCAAAGGATCTATCTAGCGTGAATTACCCTGTTGTTGTTATAGCCGGAAGACCAAATGTCGGAAAATCAACTCTCTTTAACAGAATTTTAGGCAAAAGAAAATCAATTACAGACCCAACTCCGGGCGTTACGCGAGATGCCGTAGCCGAACTTTATAATCCTGGCAGAATAACGATAAAACTTATGGATACAGGCGGGGTAAATACATCCGGAGTTGGGATAGAGAAAACAGTTTCCGAGAGAAGCTTGAACCATGTTAAAGATGCGGATCTTGTTCTTTTTCTTCTTGATGCAAAAGAGATATTGCCGGAAGATGAAATATTTATAAAAAAAATAAGAAAATATGCAGATAAAATTATTCTTGTAATTAATAAAGTTGATACGCCCGAAAAAGAAAACACGATATGGAATTACTACTCTTTTGGGTTTGACAAAGTTGTGCCTGTTTCTTCGGCTCACGGATATAATATTGATCTTCTCGAAGAGGAGATAGAAAAAGCGCTGCTTGCGAGAAACTATCAGCCAGATTCTCCGGAAGGCGAAAAAGAAAATGAAGAGGGCGGCGAAAGCGAAGGTCAAGAAGAAGACTGCGAAAGCGAAGAAGGTATTGGGCGAAGAGAAAACGTTATACGCCTTGCAATCATGGGAAAGCCCAATACCGGGAAGTCAACTTTGTCGAACAAGCTTACGGAAACAGAGCAATCCATTGTTTCTGATATGCCCGGCACCACAAGAGATATCGTAGAAGGCGAATTTTTGTTTGGAAAAACAAAGTTCAAAATTATGGATACTGCGGGAATAAGAAGAAAAAACAGAGTTACAGAGAATGTCGAATATTATTCTGTAAACCGCGCAATAAAAGCAATAGACGACTGCGACCTTGTTCTTATGCTCATAGATGCAGAGGAAGGGCTTTCGGATCAGGATAAAAAAATCGCGAATCAGGTTGTAAAAAAAGGAAAAGGCATAATAATTGTTTTAAACAAATGGGATAAAGTTAAACACCTTCCAAATATCATAACAGCAATGCAGGACAGAATAAGATTTCTTTTCCCTATTCTCGACTTTGCGCCAATAGTGCCTCTTTCTGCGCTAAATGATGCGAAATTTGATGACTTGCTTAAAATGGCGATAAAAGTGAACAAGCAGCTTGAGACAAGAATTTCAACGCCAGGTATCAATAAAGCATTAAAAGAATGGACAGAAGACTATCCGCCGCCGTCAATAGGTGGTATAATAAAATTCAAGGTAAGGTATATAACCCAGACAGGAATAAAGCCGTGCAGGTTTTTAATTTTTGTAAATAGACTCAAAGGTTTTCCTGCATCATATATTAGTTATATTAAAAATAAAATTAGAAAAAAATTTGGGCTTGGCTCTATTCCGTTCGAAATTAATATTAAAGAAACAGAAAAAGTATGGAAAGAAAATTAAATAAAATAAAGTCCGCGGCTGTGCGCGGCAGACAATTTGTTTTAAGAATACTCCTTGTTGTTTTCGCTTTTACAGGCATTGCAGAATATGCCGGTGCATTTAACCAAAACTTCTCATTTCCCGAAACACATTTTGTAAGAAGAGAGACCACGCACTTAATGCGGGCACCCATTAGTGAGCTGGATGGCCAGCGTCCGATGATTACCGACTGTTTTTTAACAGGCAGAAGAATCCAGTATCAGGTTGTATTTGACAGCGGGTTTTATTATTTTATATTTATTAACGAAAGAGCAGGCAGTTTTCCCATGGTTTCTGCCGGCACTTATGTAATAAGGCGGGATGCGAGAAGCGGCGTTTTCGATCAGATGAGAATCTTTTTAAACAATGACCCAAACTCGTTTGTAAGAGTCATAGCTCAGCCTAATGGTTCAAAACTTGAACTTAGTCTATTTAATTCCATGATATACAGAAATGTTCGTATGCCTATTACCATAGACAGACTTATAACCGAACCGTTTGAAACAATCATCAGGCTGTCGGATTATATAGTAAATTGGGACATCATTTTTCCTTTTTACAATGAAACAGAAAACAGATTTGTTATGAATGCAGTAAGAGCTATTAACGAGAAGCTGCCAATGCTTAATGATTCGGATGATGGCGCCCAGGCTGAGGACGGCAGTTTTGTTTTTATAAGAAACAGCGAACCAAACCCGGCGAGAGGGTTTAACTGTTCGGGTTTTGCCAAGTGGGTTGCGGACGGTGTTTTTTATCCAAGAACCAACAGGCTCATGGATGTAGATGCGCTTAGGGTAAAAAATCTTCTTGAGAGAAGAAATACTTTGAGCCTTCTTTTTGAAGACGAACGAGACCCGCTATTTGGACTTGACTGGACGCGAAATATTGCTATGACTATTTTTGAGCTTGATACTCCAGGAAGACGCGCCAGGTTTTCTGATGTAGATGTAAGGAATTTTCCTTATGAAGTTTATTCGCCGGATATAGGTTTTTCGGTGGGGAATCTTAAAGTTCTTCTATATTATCTTGCTGTTACAAGTCCGGGGTATATGTATCTTGGGTCTGTGAACGGAGACTTTGGCAGAAACCCTGTACTGCGGCAGCACTACCATGTTGCTGTGTTTCTTCCCTATATATGTCCGCAGGGCAATTTTTATCCTGTTGTTTTTGAACGAAATATACGGCGGCCTATTGAAGCATTTATAAGAAGAAACGCAACGGAGTTTATTCATCTGGTGCGCATAAAACTGGACGAAAATTTTACTCTCCCTGATATATCTTTTTTTGCTGATGATGATTCTGAGGAAGAATAGCCGGGACTAAAGTGCTCTAAATTTTATTTACCGACGAAGCGTACCCCGCTGCAAAGCCCTGCGGTCGCTTTGCGCGTGCTTGCACGTAATACTTTTATACTCTGATTTTTAAGTAGTGAAATTTTCCCTGGTGAATTTAAGGGTGAAATAATCGCTGATTGACTACACAATTTAAAAAATTGCTTGACAAACAAAAGTTTTTAGCTATTATAGTGAAATACATTTTTTTATAGAATATATACAGCAAAAATGCAATTTCCTGTATTTTTTGTATTCTGCTTGTTAAACTTGAGGAGAAATTGACATGAG
>JGI20163J26743_11538277_pt1 | contig 17320 bp, 22 predicted proteins | sample TergutCu122P1_FD_26743 | JGI IMG/M metagenome (IMG submission 26743) | reverse complement strand
ATGTCGGGGGCGCGGCGTCAGGCTGCCAAGCCACCGGACGGTGCGCCCTGATACGGTCTGACTAATGGACAGAATGAAGTCAACCATGTCCGGCGTGATTCCTTCCTGCATATCGAATGTGACCGTGCTGCCCTTGGGCGCCTTGGTTAGTTCGTTGTATACGTCTTCGTACGTCGTTGTCGGGGTGATAGTTATGCGTCTATTTGCCATTTAGCCCTCCCTGCTTCATTCACCCAAGGCTGCGCCCACGCACGCTTACTGAATATGATTCGTGCGCCCTTGCGGCAGCGTGTCAGGGCAACGTATTCTTCTTTGGGTTTCATAAAGTCTATAAACACGGTGCAATCGTCAATAGTCTTGCCCTTCGCCTTGAATAGTGTGTCTTTATAATTAGCCTTACCAACGACTTGCTTTGCCTTATCTTTCGCAGTAACGCCTGTCAAGTTATGGTAACATACAAATGTTTCCGACGGGTCTATTGTTACATCTTCAAGGTCTTTCACTTCAAGCCGGAATGGTTCGTCGAATGAACCGTATATTGTTATACCTAGTTTGTCACGTATGAAGTCTGCTAGTTGGTGACTGATTCGACGTGATATAAGACTGTGTTTTACCTCTTGGAACCACGTTAATTCAATTCCCATGCCACGGGTTGATAATGCGTTAATTGCTTGACTTGGGTCAAGGAATACGTAAAGCGTGCCGCCCTTCTTAATGCGCAGTAAGATATGATAGAGTTGTTCGTAGTTGGCGTCTTGCCCTTCGTCTACTGCCGCATATTCCCGTTGTTCGTTGAACTCGCCCCTCTCGAAGTTGTTTTGATTTTTGATTAAGCCGGTGATTTGTGCGCCCTTGTTGTCCCTTCTGATTTGGTCTTGATTTTCTACATTGTACGTGTACCCGTATATATTTTCAACGCCGACTTCTTTGAATAACTCGTTTAGGCGCCATGTTTTACCCGAACCCGCAACGCTATTGTCTGCAATCGTTTTTATCTGTTGTGTTATTGTGACTTCCGTGCATTTATCCTTCCAAAAACCACGGCGTTCTGTCCGGGTGCGTGTAGCAGCCTGTTCCCTGTTGTTGTCCTTGATTTCAACGGTGCGAAGGTCAAGTATAACCTTGCCATTCCATTTGTGGCGGGAATCTGCACGGTCACGCAGTTCAGGGAAGTCACGAAGAACGGTTGCAACCTTACCCCAATGACGTAGTTGTCCGTCAATCTCTAATATGTAGTTATTAAAGTCACTTATCCATGCCTTGTCGAACCGTTTATATTGAAGGTTCGGGTACTTTTGTTTAACCCAAGGTTCTGACAAGTCATACGTTGTCAGGAACCCGTCGGTATTTGCGCAGGTCATTCCTATCTTGGCGTCAAGTTCTTCCATTTTGAACTTCTGTTCCTGAATGATTATATGGTGCAGTAGATTCCGGGTTTTTAATACCTTCATGCGTGGCGCCTTGTCCTTGTATTCAGATACGACACGGGCAAGTCCGTCTTTTACTTCGTAGCTGCATACCTTCTTCTGTGACGCAGATTCAGTCATGTCTGCGACAAGCATACCTATGGCAATCTTGTATATTCGCTTATCGCAATGCGGTGTTAGTTTTTTGTAAATGTCCGGGGGAATTGTGTCACGTGCGCCATATTGGAACGCCCGGCGGGTCTTCGCACGTGTTTTGTCGTTGCGTGAATATGGTTCAATGTATATCTTCCTGCCGCCCTCCCCCAATGTGTGACCGTGCCACTTTGCCTTGACTATGCGTGTGATTTGCTTGCCGGACTTTGGTGTGTATTTATATTCACGTTGTTCTTCCATAATTGGAATACCTAACTTGCACACACGGTCTTCCCAACAATAACCGTACGCCTTCTTGAAGTCACCGTAATAGCCGCCATTTTCAAGGTATGTCTTGGTGCCTATCTTCCTGAATGCCTGTGCCGGCACAAAGTCCTTGGTGTATTTTGCAGCAATTTTGTCGTGTAGAGGTTGGAAGATATTGAAGAACTCAAAGTCTTCAAGTGACGCAAGCAGCGCAACGTCATGGGGCATTTCTTTCCATAAGTCTGTCCCGTTTTCGGTAAGTAAATAAACCAAGTGTTGCCGTGTCATGTAACTTGCAGCAGGAAGCCCGGCGGGGTTCTTTTTCTTAACCGCCCAATATTTGACCAAGTTCCATTCACCTGTATTGTCGCATGATATTGAATACGTGTCTGACGAATAAACCCCGTCCGGTATTTCCTTTATTTTCAAGCCGCTTTTCCACGGAAGTGTCTTTCATAGTTTGTGATTGCAAGTTCGACACCCGGTATCAGTTCAAATATTTCAAGACGTGTGAAGCCTTGTGACCTGTAATTATCGTACAGGCTGCGTATTTCTTCGTCATTCAACTGTGACGTATCATACAAGTCTGCTTCGTCCCAACCTGCCTTGACCATTGCCCTGTTCGCCGCAAACACACGCCTACGTTCTGCCGTCGTATAACCGACGTCTTCCGCAAACTCGTATGCGACAACTTTGGCACGCAGGTTATTACCCTTCGTGACACGTTGGTAGTATGACGCACCGGTGTGGTCTGCATTTCGCCATTCTTCCAATGCCGCTTGGGCTTTTTCAAGTGGCGTCAGTTTTGGTTGCTTGGTTTGCACCATGTAACACTTCGCCCTCCTTTTAATTAGATTTGTCACCCCTTGCAAGGGTTGGTGCGTAATTTTTCGTTTCCCTGTAACTACGCAAGCAGGGGCAAGGTGTGACCACGAAGTGTCACTTGATTATAGCCTTATGTAGGCGTTCCTGTCAACTTTTTTAGATAATCGTTGATGTCTTTGCAGTCCCGGTCAAAAACGAAGCGTTGATATGTGATCCCACGGGCAACGCACTCTTTTTCAAGGTCTGCTGCTGCATTATCACCAACTTCGTCATTGTCGAACCCGCAGACAATTTTGAACGGCTTGACGTCATTTATTGACTTCCATATTTTGCCAAGCATAACGCCGCCGATAGACACATAGGTGACACCCTTGCAGCCATATATCTGTTCGGCACTCATACAGTCCAACGGTGATTCTGTCACGAATATCTTGTCACCGGTGCGCAGCGCTTGTTGGAATGCGACGTGATTAAACATAGGTTCTTCACCAAGATAGTCACTATTTGTCTTGCGGAATTGTTTAGATTCAATAGACCGGCGCCAACACCATACTTCGTCAGGGCTGCGTGAGTACGGCACCATTATGGCGTCTTCTAATTTGTCACCTACTTTAATGCGACAATCACGAACCCCGTACTTATTGCATAGTTCCTTGCTGATTCCACGCCCGGCAAGATACTTGTGCGATTTGTCGGTTTTTGTCAATGCCTTAATGTAATCGTTTGCCTTCTTCCGGTGTATCGGCGCTTGTTTCATAAACTCGTCGGCAAGCCGGTCTGCTTCACGTTCCTGCGCTGCCTTCCGTTCCTTTTGCCGCACTAACCACGCAACACGTTCTTCGTCCGTCAGTTCCCGTGTTAGTTCGTGTATTTGGAACCATTCGCCAATCAATGATACGGCACGGTTGAAGTCACAGTTTTCACGTTCCATGACAAGCGCAATATTACTGAATGACTTATTGCAGACGAAGCACGTGAACACCTTGGGGTTGCTGCCTATGGTGCAGTTCATGTCTGTGCCATTGTGAACCGGGCAGCGGAATCGGTTGTGTCGGACTTCAATGCCGTAGTGGTCAAGTAGTTCGGCAATGCCAATGTAACTGTCAATTACTTCGCTTGGTTTCATTTGACACCTACTTCCAAGATAATGCTATCGGTCATATAGTCTGTCGCAGATACATACAAAACCGTTCGGTCTTTTAGCGCTGCAAGTTTTTCGTTAGATTCAAAATTACCGCCGGTGTATAATTCCTGTCGTGTGTCCCAAACGAATACGTGCATGGTTTCACCGTTGCGCAGCACAGTCAATAGTTCGTCAAGTTTCACTTTTGGCACCCTCCTTCTTCTGATAATTACCGCATAAGCAGCGCCAACCGGAATGAACCCGGTACATGAACTTACCGCACTTACATAATGCAAGTTCACCATGAAGGCGCAGCCGGTCTTCTATTTCCTGTTGTGTTATGCCTTCCGGCAGTCCTGTAAACTCGAAGGCGCCGGGCGTCTTGGTCTTCCGGGCTTCAATGATTTTGACTACCTCGTCCCATACGGGGTTGCGTTCTGTTTGACTTGTTTTACTCACTCTACCCTCCCCTGCTTGGCTTTACGTTCCCGTTTTGACGGGCTGCACCAAGTCAATACTTTGTCGTATTTTTCAATGACTACATTCCAAGGAACAGACAGTTGACCGTTGACCCAACGGCTAACTATTGACGCATGGGAATCAAGCATTTGTGCAATTTGTGTGTACGTCATAATGTCAATCAATCTGCGCAGATGTGACACAAAGTTATCCCGCAGACCGTAGACGTATGCCATTTTAACGCCTTCTATGGGGGGCACAAGCGTTAATAGGGGTGTTCCGGGGGTATTTACACCCCCGGCGCCCTGTTTGTTGTTAGTGTTCGTCATTCGTTCACCCCGTATGCCTTCCGTAGTCTTTCTGATTCATTGAAGTAGGGACAACCTTCACATTTATCGTCGCAGCCGTCGCAGGTTTTGGTGGGTTGTGGGGCAGGTATTTTGAAGTCTGACGGCTTTCTAAATGTTGCCCTTGGTTTATAACTGCTTGGAAATCTAGGGCATTTATTTGGTGTTCCATATCTAGGGCAGTTGTTTCCAATACAATGATAACTGTTCTTTTTTAAGTCGCAAGGCGTTCTTGGCATTATGCACCTGCCTTCGGCTGACAGTTGTATGAAGCCCATTTTGCATATTGGTCTTTATTTCTGTCCGACAAAGTACCAAATATAGCAGTTATTTCTGTGCTTACATCGAACCCGTCTAAGCGCTTCAATATCTGCCTTCGTGTTGTCGCACATTCCCCAATAAGTCTTGAATACCTAACCCGTTCCGTGATGTTTTTTTCCTTCTCGTCCATGTCGTGTAGGTCACCGTAGCGTATTGTTTCAAATACGTATTCTGCGGCGTTAGCCCACAACTTGCTTCCTGTCATTGTCTTCATGTTGACCTCCTTCGTGGCGAAGCCCTTGCTTGTCTTCCGTCCCACTATTATTATATTACAATAATTGTAATTTAATGTCAACAGTTTTTTCATACTTTTATTTACAGATTCGTTGGAACTTTTCAAGCGTCTGCCGGTCTTCAAAAATAATATCATTGACCGTGTTTTGCAAGGGTTCAAAATAAGACCTTGCCATACGCTTATAGCCGAATGTCGTGACTGTACTGACTGCGTTCCGGCGCATACCACGGGCAAGGTTGGCATTGTATATTGTCGAACCTGTAAAGTCCGAACAACAGTATGACCGCCTATACATCTGTGTCTTGCCGTCTATCTTGACGAACTGTTCAGTATGGAATAACCAAACAATGTCGGTGCCGTCGTTTGTAATCTGCCGGCACATATTCATTGTGTAACTGACACCCTTTTCTTTATGCAGCGCCCGGACGTTAGGGTTGACCACGTTATCACGTTTATAGTCATTGATTCCAAGGCGTCCGGCAACAGACTTGTTGTGACGGTCAAGCCAATCGGCAGAGGGTTCGACGTGTTCAATAACCACGCCCTTCTCTTTATTTGTCGTTATTTGTCCGACCTTGCCGGGGCGGCAGCCTAACACGTTCCATAGCGGGGTATCGTTCACCAAGTTCGCAGACATAAGCACGACGGCGTTGGGGTTGGTTCGCAACGTGTTTTGCAGCGTCCGGTAGAATGCACGCACGGTGTCAACCCGGTCTGCCTGTCTTGATTCCGGTATGAACTCGTCAATGAATATAATGTCATACCCGGCGTCTGCACGTTCAACACCCTTGTGCTTGTAGAACGTAGACAAGGCTGCCATTGCACCAAGGTGCCGCTTCTTGACGTACTGTTCAATGTCTTCTTCTTTTACTTTGATTATCACTATGTCGCATAACCATAGGTCATTCTTTTCAAGTATGATTGTCTGATTGCCCTGACAAAAGTGCTTGACCAAGGTCTGCTTGCCGTCTTCACAGTTGAATGCGTCAAGCACGGTGTTTGCGTCCCGGACTAGCAGCATTTTACGGTCTGCCTTGCGCTTCAACTTGTTATTGCAAAGTGAGAATGCAGAATATGTCTTGCCTACGCCACCTTCGCCTACTGATATGAATATTCTGTACCCCATAGGGTAGTAAGACAGTAGCCTGTCCCAATCATAAAACGGGTGACTACGGCGTCTGCGTGCTTCCGTTTGCATAAGCGGAATACCTCCATAATGGTGCGGATAGTGGTGTGTTTGACTACGAGGATTATTCTGCGTAGGTTCTTCACCCGCCGGTTCCACGGCGCCGCATAGTAGCCCTTAACCCACCAACCGTATTATTATTATATGCTAAAATTACAGAAATTGTCAAATAATAGTTTACATTTTTTGTAATTCTGCGTATACTATATTATGTGCAACAGATTGTACGACGAAGGGGGACATATCAATGGATATGACTGCAACAAAAATACTGCAAGACCTGTTATACGTACGTAACAGGTTCACGGCAGAAACAACGGAACAAATCAAGGGGCATTCAGTTCTGTCACGCATAATTGACTACTTCCGGCAATGTTCCAAGTACGAAGAAGAACAGGCTAAAACTGCCACACCGGCACAAAATAATATAGGAGGGAATAAGTAATGTCAGACGCAGAAAAAAAGCAGGAAGAAGTGAAGAAGGAAGTGGGCGGGGACAAGGACTATGTTGCCGCATTAACCAAAATGAAGGCAGAACGTGACGCACGTCCGACACAGGAAGCCCTTGACCAAGCCCTAGCAGAAAAGAAGAAACTTCTTGACGCCCTTGTGAACGGGGGACAAGTCAAACAAGACCAAGGTGACGAAATTGAGAAGGCACGGGAAATGATGAAGAAGGGCTGCACTAATCTTGACTACGTGAAGTCTTCCTTGAAACTACGACAGGCAGCCCTTGACGCCGGCGAACCTGACCCGTATGAAAGCCATGTAGACGGCAAGCAAGCCGTTGACGGTACAAAGGTTGCCAATGCCCTGCAAGACCTTGTTGAACGTAGTTCAAGCCCCCAAGTATTCAATGCGCTACTTGACAACGCAATGGTCAATGATAAGGTTGGCGGCTTGGCGGGAGGTAAACGGTGACAGTCAAACATATATTTAAGAAGGGCGTTCAATACCTGACAAAGTTGGGTATGCTTTTCTTTGATAGTTTGATTACAGGCGGCTTCGGTGAATGTGACTGCTGCGGGAAGAAAAACCCGCCGGTTCTTTATATCTTCCGGGCGCTGCGTTCACCCAATTCACGTCAGAGAAAAATGTACCGCTTATGCGAAGACTGCGCAGTAGGGGAGGGTGCGACAAAGTGAAATTGACCACAGAAGACAAAGTAATGATAGGGGTGTTTGTCTGTATGATTGTATTTGTCGCACTAATCGTATTGGCAATTATATTCACCCCGGACGAAGTACAAAACCGTGCGCTTGAACGGCAGTACCCATTATTCAGAATAGCGGAGGTAACGAATTGAAAACGCAGACAACCGTGATAAACTTGACCACAGAGTTCAGCGACGCTACAATACATAAACAGGTTCTTGCAGTCTTTATCAAGGAACTTGGCGTATTGAGTAAGTGCGGCTTTATTCCCGTCAACATGACCGTCAGCGATACCGACAATTTAGACCAAATAACAATAAAATGGGAGGAAGCAAAAAATGAGTGAAAAAATCACAGTAATGACAATGGAAGGTTCAAAAGAAATGACAAGGGCGCAATACGAAGCCTTCATGGACGAATGCAAAGTCAAAAAGTCCGACAGGGTTCCCGTTCAACCAACACTTGAAAAGGCAACCAAGGAACAGAAGGCACCCGTGCCGCAACCTGCGGGAACCACCGGCGCCGCCGCACCAAAGGCACCGGCAACCCCACCCGCTGCGAAGACGCCACAGAAGAAAAAATAGTCACACCGTCCATTGCATGACATTAAACTGCATACCATTAAGGAAGGGCTGCCCCCATACCTTAAAACCGAAGGCACGTGCCGACATTCGACTATTGGTTCTACTTGTGAGTTCGACAACACGTTCACAAAAACCATATAGGAGGATATGAGAAATGCCACAAGCATTCACAGGACAACTGAACGCAAACGAAATATATTCGGCTATTTTTAACCAAATCATAAGCCAACGTATATTCGACATTGATGTTGCAGAACCAACACTTGCGAACAGACTTCGCACCGACGGCACGTTATACGGAGATACCAAACTTTTCTATTCGGCAGACATTCTTGGGTCAGCAGCATGGGGGAATGACGCAGAAGCGGCAAACCTTCTTAACTTAAAACGTAACGAATCTATTATATCGCAACCGGTCACCATTGACCAATTCAGGCAATGTATGATAACGGTTGACGAATACTTGTCGAAGCGTGCATGGATACGTGAGGGGTCATTCAGTCAGTTCAACGGCATATTGGTAGGCTCATTGACGCAAACCAAAAAAGTCTTTGACAACGGCTTAATCAACACCTTCGTCGGTACCCGTGTGTCAACTGCGGCAAGGGCAAACCAAACCGTAAACATCAGCGACTTGCCGGCAATCAACACCGTCGCAGACGTTGAAGCCGCCGCACGTATTAAGGGGCAGCGTGTAAGTAAACTTCTTGCAGACATCTTTGTCGAACTTAAAGACAACCGACGTGACTACAATGAGTTTGGCTTTATTCGTGCCTACAAGCCGACGGAATTGCTTATGGTGTGGAATGCGCAACAAAAGAACGCAATCACACATCTTGACCTTCCGACAATCTTCCACAAGGGTGACGTACGCCCAATGGAAGGCATTGAAATTGACCAACGCTACTTCGGAACCGTCGGAACGACTGCGCTTGCTGCAGCAAACGGCACTACACACCGTTCCCTTGTTGAAGCGGACTTTGGTACGGCACCGAACCTTATTCACGTGTTCCCCGGTGACTTGATTCCTGCGGGTCAGTCTGCTGCGGCAAACACTTACTACGTACAAGACAGTACCGTTGTCGGCAAACTGATAAGCGTAGAAGGCGTACCGTTCATGTCCGGGTTCGAGGTTGGAACGTCGTTCTTCAACCCAAAATCATTGACAACAAACCACTACTTGACATGGGGCTACAACACGCTTGTGGCACTTGCAGAAAAGCCGTTTGTGACAATCAAAATGTCTGCTTAATGCGACACAGTTGGTGGGACTGTAAACCACCACCAACCCGCAAGGGTATTCGGAGGTATAAATGTCAGGTAACCCCAACGACTTCACACACCAAGACCTAAAACAACGTGACCTTATGGCACGCTTTAAGATACCGGGTATTAAATACAAGCAACGCGAACAGAAGAACACGCCCAAATACTTCAAAGGTCTTGACACTTCATTATTCCGACAAAATATGCAGATATTCGACCAAATACAATTCGTCAGCAGATTCCAATGGCACAACCTTCCCGAAGGCATAACATCGGAAGATATTGAACGCTTGCTATACTTCCGGGGTCAAGGTATGTTGTATCTTGATACGACACTAGGCAAATTCTTCTTTTTGCCGTACGCAATGACCGGTGACATAATACCGGGTGAAGCGTCTTCGGGCGCCGGCATAAATCTTGACTTCACCGGCAAGTTCCGAAAAATTAAACCACAATCATTCAACGGCGAAGCAAGTGCCGACAGGTCTTCCACGCAGAACCGTCAATTATCACCGGACGAAAAGAACAGGGAAGTGTATCTAGGTCTTATTGTTAAATACAATATTACAGACGTCCCCGTACTTGCAGACCTTGACGATAAACAAATTGAAAACTTGGTAATAAACGGTGCCGTGACATTCCATGACTACACACCGGCATTGTCACAGACAATCACGTCACGCAGCCGCCTGTCAGGTGCCTTCATTGAACAAATGGAAGCCGTCATGGTCAACGTCAAGGCTGCTATACTGAATAGTACCGGGTTCCAAATGTTTGCGCTTGATAACCCTGAACTTGCAGAACTTATGCAAATGCAACTTGACGCTATCACGGAAGACCGCCATAAAGGTCAGGTTGCTGCTGCCGTGTCTGCGCAACTTGGGAACGCTAAAAACATACAAACAAATACCCCCGCAGCAATATCAGACTTTTTCAATGCAATGGAACAATGGAATATATGGCGTCAAACCATGCAGGGCATAGAAGTGGGTACGCAGCCAAACGGAACACAATACAACAATATTGCAGAAATAACAATGGGTGCAAGTGCGACAAGACAAATATACTTAAACTGCTTTTTTGAACGTGTCCGGTCTGCGGCAATAGCTAATGCAATATGGGGAACTGACATATACCCTGACCCTGTTTTATTGACAGGTATGTCATTCGGTCTAAACACAATGACCGGCGCAACGGTAGCGCAGCCAACGGCGCCCGGTGCCACAATTCCCGCAATGGAAGGTGATACCGAAGGGGGTGATTGATTATGTCATTGACGATAGACATTTATGAAAGTCAAACACTAAACTTCAACGCCCGGCGTGCAGTTAGGCGTATATCACCTACCACGCAGCCGACAGTCAGGAACGTCGGCATAAAACTGTTTAATTGGGGCAATCTTGAAAGTTCGTCAATTACGTTGGACGAAAGTGACAACATACGCCCACGCAATATCACTTATATTGTCGTACGTGATAGCCGTGACCAAAGTGAACATCACTACTACGTCGTAGATAGGAACTACATATCGCAGCAAAGGTGGGACTTAATGTTATCCCGCAATGCTTGGGCTAATATAAACACAAGCCAACGTGCATTCATTGAAAAATCTGCTACGATTGCTAATTCAGTCTTGAATTATAGACCCGAAAAAGGCTTGACGTTAAACAAAATCAAATCACGTGAGATTCTAGTGCATGACCAATTCGGCGCTGCGGCATGGGGCATTCTCTACTTGAACAAAACAACATCACCATTGTCCGTCGCATTAAGTGATATTAATTACTCTATTGTAGGAACCGAAATACCTGCGTCACCGGACGCACTTGTGCCAACAGGTTCGGGGACTTTTCAATCATACTACCGGGACTACAACCTATTAAGCACCCCTAGCGTCCCGTCTTCATTTTTGGGAACCGGAAGGGCAAAGACATTCACCCGTACAGTATCTAACGCAACTATCAATACGCTGCCAACCGGAATGAATACACGTTGGACGTCAGTAGGTGACCCTATAAGTTCGGTTAGTGGTATGTCAATCGGCAGCACCTTTACGATTACACGAATGATAGCCTATGGGTCTTATGAAACCGCCCCGGTTGGTGACCCGTTCGGTATACCTGTAATACGTTATTTTGCCCGGACAATGGGGGGAAATTGGACTGCAACAGTTCAAGTAAATGGAAATATAAGCGTGACAGGTTCGGCGCAAAGCGGGGGGACAACTTGGTCATGGACTACTGCGCAATCTTCTTCTAACTACGCAACACATATTCAGACTGAATTGAATAGGTCACATAATTCGGGTCAGGTCTGTCTTGTTTGGGGTTCAATGGCACATAGCACAGTCAACACATGGTCAAGTTTTCAAACTGCAACAACTATTACAAATAGAAGTTTCACCGCATTCACCGTTCCTGCTGCACCCGCAGCACCGACATTCACAACAAACCCCGCATTGACGGCGGGAATATACAGGGAAACTGCCGGGGGGCAACCGTTCAATTTTACATTCAATGACACAACAGACAATTCAATCACAACACAGAACTTTACCGCTGCACGTGTCAACGTCGTGACAGGTATGCAGCGGCTTCATAATTGGAATAATAATGGACTGTCAGGCACATGGTCAGTAACGGTGCCAAGGACACGACAGGTAGCCGTGCGTGGCGCCCGGTTCTACGACACAAGTTCGACAGTACGTGATTATCCGACGTATACAATCACCGGTCAACAAATAACGCTATCAGGGACGCCTACAACCACAACATTCAACTTAGAAGATAGCACCGACGCAACATTCCAAACACACATAGACGCAAATATAGGAAACGCCACGTTTGTCGGAATAGGTAACAATACGACATTCCAAACATCAAACTTGAATATAAGCACCGGAAACTTTATAACACAGGGGCTTGCGCAGCAATTTGTAGAAGGTAACGTAACGTATATCTTCAATGAAAGTCATGTCACAGAAGGCTTCTATGAAGTAAATGGTGTGACGTATCAAGTGACACCAAGTACAGTCAATCGTACTGTTAGTGGTGACTTCAATTATAACATAAACGTGCCGGGAATGACCACAAATAACGTCACGGCAGGGGTATACAGAATAACGCAAACTACGGCAGTAGGGACGTCTTCGGTTCAAGTCAATTTGACGCAGACACACATAGGCACACCGGTGGTAATGCCGAACACAATAGACTGCGTGTTGGACGCAGACACAATCAATTCTTCGACAATAATAAGTGAACCATACGCTATTATAGCGCTGCCATTGTTTGACCTAAAATACATGATTAACGGAACTCTGTACCCTTCCAACACCTTGCAGAATCAAAAAATATTCTATGACTTCATACGTACGTATTCAGGGACAGGGCAGGTAGCGGACGCACAAATCATTCCTTATGCCCCGGAAATATTCAAGACGTTCTACCACAATGACAGTAACGGTGTCTATGTAGATATGTCAAGTATGCAGCGAATTGGCGCCAAGAGTGACGGCACACCGTTAGGTTCAATGCCGTTTGTCGTACTTGATAATTCCAACATCAACGTCGAATACTACTGCAACCTAAACCCATATACCAACCGACGCAAAGAATACACTACACGTCAATATCGTCTTGCAAGTCCAAACTTTGATAGCATATTTGAATGGAACTACTACGACTTCAATAATGAGGTTACAAATTGGGGGGCGCAGCACAACAATGCAGACACACGCATTGACATCAGTATCACCTTGAAACCATTTAACATCTATATGCACGCTTGCCCTTATATCCGTGATAACACGCTTATGGGTACCCGAAACTTCCGTGACTTCCGTGGGCTTGTTTGCGGGTCTGCAATATTTCAGGCGTCTATGTCTTCTAGTGCGTTTGAAACGTATAAGCGGCAGAATACAATGTACGAACAGATACAACAACGGCAGGTTGGCACCCTTCAAATGATGCACGACACCGAAGTAGTAAATGACACCGTTGCCGCCGTTATGGGAACCCTACAAGGCACCTTCTACGGTTCGCAAGCCGGGGCGCAGGTAGGCGGGATATGGCAAGACATATTTGGCGGCGCCGGGGGTGTTGCCGGAGGTATTGCCGGCGGGGTTGCTGCGGGTGCGGCATACGCAGTACAGGGCGTTATGAACGCAAAGAACCGGTCACGTGAACGTGATGACCTTGACTTCTATTATCAGGCGAATCTTGCCAATATCAAGGCGCAGCCGGACACATTAAACAGGGTATCGTCATTTAACCAAACAGTCTTGCTGCGCTTCGCTATTGTGCTTGAACAATATGCTTGTAAAACAGAAGAAGTGCAATATTACGACAACCACGTTGAAACCTTCGGGCATGACGTTGGCATAGTAAACGACTTGCAGCAGCACTTGATAAATGGCAGATTCATAAAGGGCTATATAATCAATAGTGACCTGCCGCCACACATTCACCGGCTACTAAACGAAGACTTGCAGAAGGGGGTTTATTTTTATGAACAGGTATAACATCGGCGGCACAGTAACGGCAGGGGTAAGCAATTTTGCTAGTTTTATTGTCGCACGTCAGCAACAAAAGGCTATATCTGAAAAGACAAAGCGTGATGTATTGAAGGCAGAACAGGAAGAAGCGCAGAAGATTCAGCAGCAGTCCGACAATTACAAAAACTATAAGCGTGACGCCCGGTTCAAAGATAAGGAACTGACAAAGTACGCAGACCGTCCTGAAATGCAAGCAATCATTCATAAAAACGAAGCCCGTGAAACAGACCCGAAATCACTTGCCGCCATACAAGAACGCTTCGGCGTCAACGCACAAAAGGTAATAGACCGAGAACGCAGCGGCAGAAGTACAATGTATGAGAATCAAGCAATCATGCAGCAGCCGCTTGGCAAACAAGCCGTAGCAGCATATACGGCAGAACGCACCGGAATCATAAATGAACGGGGCAAGATTGATTCTAATATCGGACAGATTGACCCTGATTCACCATTAGGGCAGAAGATAATGGGAGGGCTTAAATAATGCGACCAACACTAAACCGCAATCTAATGACATTCTTCGACCTGTATGAGTTCTACGACCAAGACTCCACAGACAACCGCAGGGCAGGGTTTAAGCAGCAATGGGAATTAAGCCCGTTCTATGACACTAGAATACCTGAACACCAAGTAGAAGGGACATATAACAGACTATTGGCACGGTACTTCACGACACCGTTTGGAATGCTTGACGAAAGGCAAGTACACCTTAATGTCTTCCGTATCGTCCGGGACTTCTTGCCGAACTTGATTCGGCGTATCGAAACGCTTGACGAGATATACGCCCAAAACGTGCAAGACCTTCAAATGAAGCAATCACGCACCGGGCAGAATCAGTCAAGCGGCAGCGGCAATGTTGCCGACACCGGCTTCGAGAACCAAGTACAAGCACCTAATACGGCAGCGTCGGCAGTAGCACCAATTATTGACGCCTTATCTGCGCAGCGCAATCATAATGTCAGCCGGGCGAATACGACAGAACATAGCGGCAACACAAATGAAACCGTGATAGGTGACCTGTCAACTGCCTATCAAGTTAAACTTGAAGCAATCGTTGACGGATTGTGGGACGATTTCATTAAACGGTTCGACAAACTGTTCGTACACCTATACAACGGCGTATACGACTATATATACAGAAACCCGCTAGACGGCAGCGAGGAAGAGGAAGGAGGACAATAAAAGTGGAAGTAGTAATGGAATATCTACGGCTTTATTTGCCGACGGTTGTGTCGGTAATTATGACCATTGTAATACCATTGACCATTCGGTCAATTTGGACGAAGGCTATTGAACGGCGCCTTGAAAAAATAGACGCACGGTTGCAGGACTCAATCAAGGAAAGCAATGTCAAGGATATGCGTGCCGACATTCAAGAGATTCGCAACGACATCTGTCAAATGCTTGGCAAACCACCCAAGAAGGGAAAACAACAGTAGGAGGTATTTATGAAGACAAGACATATATTAAAAATACCCGCTGGTGTATGCTTCCTGATTCCACCTGCCATATTTACGGCATACTTAGCAGTCAAGGGAATTACACCGACAGAATTAGGTATGCTCATACTTGGTATTATGGGCGGGTTGATGGGTGTTTTATACATGGTTTTTGTCGCAAAACCTGAAAATAAGACACAATACCTATGTGCGACAATAGGGTTGGTCATGGTCTGCCTGTCTACAATGGCGCTTATATTGGGTCTTGTTTTGGTTGTGACACCGTTATCATTTGAAGGGGGGAGGGTCTTATGGAAAATGAGCAAGACGAAGAAGCAGTAGAAGTATTTGAATCACCGTATGTCGCATTAAGACCAAAGATAGACTTGCAGCAGTTTATAGGCAAGACTGTCTTTTGGATAGGCACCATTTGTGCATTGATAGCCCTGTTTGCGTACATAATAATCGTGACAGTTATGGTAGTAGGTTTTAACGGTAGCACGAATTGGACTGCCGACATTGTATTCGCAGCCGTCAACGCTGCCGTCGGTATTGTTATATCGCAATTCTTAAAAATACAGGGTATTGCATTCGCCAAATCTGAACCTGACAATAAAGTATGGCTTGACCGTTGGGTCACACGTCGCACCAAAGACCGCAAATACAAAAACATGAATTACTATTGGAGGAAGACATTATTGTCGGACATACTAATGCGTGGTATCGGAATAGCGTTGTTGACAATCGGTGTAACCTATATTTTTATTGAAGCAAGCAACGACGCAATGAAGATTCTAATGGCAGTATTCAATATAGTCATGTTTGTTGGCTTCGGGCTTGTATCTATGGCGTCTGCATATAATTGGGTGCGGGAAGAACACGTCGAATGGATAAAGGTGCAAATCGAACAACGCTATATTGACGAAGAACGTCGTGCAGCGGAAAAAGCGGCAGAAGTTAAGCGGCAATCAGACAAGCAGTTCGTAGACGCCTTGCATGACGTTGTGCTACAATACGGCATACAGATAGTCAGGGAACCTGTGAGTGACCCTGACCCCGCACCAACAGAACCTGCTACGGAATATTCAACTGACACAGAAAACCGGGAAGGAGGTAACAATGAATAACGATATTACAGATAGAAACTTTTTAGAATTGCCAACCAAAAAACAAATCGAATACAACCGGCAAATCAACATACGACAAGACGAACAGATTGTAGACATCTACGGTCAGATTGATATGTTAAAAATGGGGCGCATTCTTGGCTTCCTTCCGCTTGTATGGAACCGCAGCGCAGGACAAATGTCATGGCGTACAACAACGGTGTCCGGGTCATTGTCTGCCGGACAAATATATCAACTCATACCAACCGGTGCCAACGCTGCCGACTATATAAGCACAGTTATTGAAATGACACCAACAGGTTCCGTCATACTGCTGCCCGGTGATTATTCGACGCAAATGACTACACTAACGGCGCTTAATGTTGTTACAGGCTTGCCGGAAGGAAGCGTCACGGTAGTTCAAACATATCAAGCAGCAAGCAACCTTGCGCAATATGACGCAACGATTAACGAAGGCGTACGTACAACCGTCTTGCATGACGCAGACGGCACCCGCCGTGATTATGTGTCAATAAAACTAACTAATTCAGCTTCTAGTACGTGGGTTAGGTATGGAGTTATAACAGACGGTAGGGACGGACGTAGCATATACGAAATCACCGCAACGTCACTTGCCGGCGTTCTTGCCATAGCACGTCAATGGGACATATTTGTAGCAACACAGGACTTTACGGACGTCGCAACAGGCTTGACATTTAATAACGGGGACGTAGGATTATACAACCCATACGCTTCACCAATATGGGCTGCAAGTGGCAATATAGCCGTTAAAGGTGATACAGGTGCGACACCGAACATAACGGCAGCAGCACAAGCACTTGCACCGGGTTCACAACCAACAGTAGACGTCACCGGAACACCTGAAAACCCTAC
>JGI20163J26743_11538282_pt1 | contig 17476 bp, 13 predicted proteins | sample TergutCu122P1_FD_26743 | JGI IMG/M metagenome (IMG submission 26743) | reverse complement strand
CTTCAATTTCCAGAATGACAATTGTGGTAGAAGGTGATGAAAAGGTTATAGAGCAGGTGACTAAGCAGCTTCATAAGCTGATAGATGTTATTAAATTAACTGATATTACCCGAGAAGAAAAAGTTGATAGAGAACTAGTCCTTATTAAAGTAAATGCCGAACCGAATGTAAGGGCCGAAATAATGCAGATTGTAGACATCTTCAGGGTGAGAATTGTAGATATATCAAGAGATGTCTTGATAATAGAAGCAACAGGTGATAAAGAAAAAATAACAGCAATTGAAACATCATTAAAGCCATTTGGTATCAGAGAGTTAGTTAGAACAGGCAAGATTGCTATGGCCAGAGGTGCAAAAGGCAAAACCGGAAGTCGGAAATAAGAAGTCGGTAGTCGGAAGTCGGACTAGAAGCAATTGGCAAGTCAATTGCAATTATAAATCTGGCGTCGGATATCAGAAATAGATGGAATTGGTGAAGCCAATTCTCACTTACAATCTGACATCTGATCTCTGACATCTGACCTCTGATCTCTGACCTCTGTTTCAAGGGAGGTTTTTGATATGGAGATTAGTGGAGCACAATGCTTGATAAAAGCTTTAGAGGAACAGGAAGTTGAGATTATATATGGATATCCTGGAGGTGCAGTTCTTCCGATATACAATGCTTTGCTGGAATGTGAAATAAAACATGTTCTAGTAAGGCAGGAACAGGCTGCGGTACATGCAGCAAGTGGTTATGCCAGAACTACAGGCAAAGTAGGAGTTTGTATGGCAACTTCAGGGCCGGGGGCTACAAATCTTGTGACAGGTATTGCTACTGCTTATATGGATTCTATTCCCCTGGTGATTATTACAGGTCAAGTTTCGACTCAAATGGTAGGAACAGATGCTTTCCAGGAAGTTGATATAACAGGTATTACTATGCCAATTACTAAACATAACTACCTGGTGAAAAATGTTAAAGATTTGAGTAAAACTATAAAAGAAGCGTTTCATGTAGCATCAACAGGAAGACCGGGACCTGTTCTTATTGACATTCCTAAAAACATTAGTGATAGTAAGGTCAAATACGTTTCCCATAAAGATGTGGACTTAAGAGGTTATAAACCTACCTCTCATGGACATCCGTCTCAAATTAAAAATGCTGCTCAGCTTATTAGTAGTAGTGAGAGACCTGTTATTTTGTCAGGGGGAGGCATTATTAACTCTAATTCATCCGAGTTAGTTAAGGTGTTGGCTGAAAAAATCCAAGCACCTGTTGCAGTGACATTAATGGGACTTGGTTCCTTTCCTGCAGATCATGAACTTTTTGTAGGAATGTTGGGAATGCATGGAACAGCAGTTGCTAATCATACTGTGAGTAATGCAGATTTAATAATTGGTTTGGGAGTGAGATTTGATGATAGAGCTACCGGTGCAGTTGATAAATTTGCTCCCGGAGCAAAGATAATCCATATAGACATTGATCCTGCAGAAATTGGTAAAAATGTACGAGTTAATCTGCCAATAGTAGGCGATGTGAAACTTATATTAGAAGACCTTGTGCTTAAAATCAACGATATCCGACTGACCACTTCTGATCGACCACATCCGAATATTTGGTTGGATCAAATAAAACAGTGGAAACAGGAGCACATACTAAAATATCCAGAAAATGTATTAACTCCTCAGTATATTATGAGCATCTTAAATGAACTGACGGTCGATGATACAATTGTTACCACTGATGTTGGACAGCATCAAATGTGGACTGTTTTATATTATGAATTTAATAAGCCAAGAACCCTTGTATCATCCGGTGGTTTGGGAACTATGGGTTATGGTTTCCCGGCTGCCATTGGTGCCCAACAAGGAAATCCTGATAAAAAAGTAATTGCTGTTACAGGAGACGGCAGTTTCCAGATGAATATGGCAGAGATGGGAACAGCTATGGAGCAAAATCTGCCAATAAAAATCCTTTTGTTTAATAATAATTGCCTGGGAATGGTAATGCAGTTACAGTACTTCTACTGTGAAAAAAAATATAGTGCCATTGACTTTAGCTGCAACCCTGACTTTATACAACTTGCCAAATGTTATGGAGCAGAAGGTTATAGAATTACCAATAAGGAAGAAGCAAGAGGTATACTGGAAGAGGCTTTAAACAACGATAAACTTACAATAATTGAATGTATGGTACCCAGAGAAAATTTGGTACATCCTATGGTGTTGGGTACAAAAGGCTTAGATGAAATGGAGCTGTATTCGTAGGTCAGTCTTCTGTAGTCAGTCGTCAGTACGTAGAAGCGGTGTGCCGAGGGAGTTGCACCCTATATTTGAGGGTTGGGTATGAAGTGGTGGGAGATTGCGGGTAAGCCCGCAATGACAGCTTGGATGTACGGTTTCTAATTGTCAATTGTCAATTGTCAACTGTCAATTGAACTTAAGAAGGGGGATGATAATTATGGGAATGACCATAACGGAAAAGATATTGGCAGCTCATGCAGATCTTGAGCATGTAGAGCCGGGGCAGCTAATAACTGCCAAACTGGATATTGTACTGGGAAATGATATTACAGCTCCTGTAGCAATTAAGGAATTTAGAAAAACCGGCAAGAAAGAGGTATTTGACAAGGATAAAGTAGTTTTGGTGCCTGATCATTTTACTCCTAATAAGGATATTAAGTCAGCAGAGCAGGCCAAAATCCTCAAAGATTTTGCCAAAGAGCAAGATCTGACTAACTATTTTGAGATTGGTAGAATGGGTATAGAACACTGCCTACTTCCTGAACAAGGGATCGTAGGTCCGGGAGATGTGGTTATCGGTGCAGATTCTCATACATGTACTTATGGTGCCCTGGGAGCTTTTGCTACAGGAGTAGGCAGTACAGATATGGCAGCAGGAATGGCGTTGGGTGAAGCCTGGTTTAAGGTGCCGGAGAGCATTAAGTTTGTATATCACGGTAAGAGAAAAGAGTGGGTTGCCGGAAAAGACCTGATTCTTTATACAATAGGCAAAATTGGTGTGGATGGAGCAAGGTACCAAGCTATGGAACTTACAGGAGAGGTTATTGAAAATCTTTCCATGGACAGTAGGTTTACTATGGCCAATATGGCTATTGAAGCCGGTGGAAAAAATGGCATCATAGCTCCGGACAAAATTACTGAAGAATACATCAAAGGCAGAAGCAAGCGAGAATTTAAGTTCTATTTCAGTGATCCCGATGCCAAGTATGCTCAAATAATTGATATAGATGTAGCTACCATTGAGCCTCAAGTAGCTTTTCCACATCTACCTGAAAATACAAGAGGTATTAGTGAAGTTGGAAACGTAACTATAGATCAAGTGGTCATTGGTTCTTGTACCAATGGCAGAATGGAAGATCTGCGAGAAGCTGCCGATATATTAAAAGGTAAAAAGGTGCATCCGGAAGTAAGACTAATAATCTTCCCGGGCACCCAGCAAATATATTTACAGGCAATGAAAGAGGGTCTTTTGGAAATATTCGTTGAAGCAGAAGCGGTAGTAAGTACTCCTACATGTGGTCCATGTCTTGGAGGACACATGGGTATTTTGGCTAAGGGAGAAAGAGCTTTGGCTACTACCAATAGAAATTTTGTAGGACGTATGGGGCATCCGGAAAGTGAAGTATATTTATCAGGTCCGGCTGTAGCTGCTGCAAGTGCTATTAAAGGAAGATTAGCGTCACCACAGGAGGTGGTATAAGTGTTGTTGAAGGGAAAAGCATGGAAATTCGGTGATGACATTGATACAGATGCCATTATTCCGGCGAGATATTTAAATACCTCTGAGCCGGAAGAGCTTGCTAGGTATTGCATGGAAGATGCAGATCCGGAGTTTCCAAACAAGGTTGGCAAAGGTGATATTATAGTTGCAGGTAAAAACTTTGGCTGTGGCAGTTCGCGAGAACATGCTCCCATAGCTATTAAAGCAGTAGGAGTATCATGTGTAATAGCAAAATCTTTTGCCAGGATTTTTTATAGAAATTCAATTAACATAGGGTTGCCTATACTTGAATCACCGGAAGCTGCTCAGGCAATTGCAGAAGGAAATGAAGTTGAAGTTGACGTGGCAAAGGGAGAAATCAAAGACCTAACTACGGGAGCAATATATACATCAGCTCCTTTCCCGGAATCTATACAGCAGATTATTGCAGCCGGTGGATTGATAAATTATGTAGCTGAAAGGGTGAGAAGAGATGGCTAAATCTAAAGTAGCAGTTTTGCCTGGAGACGGTATAGGTGCGGAAATTACGCCCCAAGCAATCAAAGTTCTTAATAAGGTTGCTCCCAAATATGGGATTGAACTTGAGTATGAAGAAGGATATATTGGTGGTGCAGCTATTGATGCAAAAGGAGTTGCCCTTCCAGATGAGACTCTTCAATTATGCAAAGAAAGTCAGGCGGTTTTACTTGGGGCTATTGGAGGACCAAAATGGGATACACTTCCTGCTACCCAGAGGCCTGAAGTAGCATCACTTCTGCCTTTAAGAAAGCACTTAGGGTTATATGCAAATGTAAGGCCGGTAGTTTTAAACAATGCCCTTATAGGTGCATCGCCACTAAGGGAAGAGGTGGTAAAGGGTACGGATATGGTTGTCATTAGAGAGCTTACAGGTGGAGTTTATTTTGGTGATAAATATAGAGAGCCCCATCCGTCAGGAGAAAAGGCTGTAGATATTTTAATGTATACTACAGAAGAAATTGAAAGAATTGCAAGGCTTGCCTTTGATATCGCAGCTAAGAGAAGAAAAAAGGTAACCAGTGTAGATAAGGCTAATGTTATTGAAAGCTCCAGACTCTGGAGAGAAACAGTTACCAAGCTTGCTCAGGAGTATCCCGAAATTATCCTTGAGCATATGTACGTAGATAACTGTGCCATGCAGTTGATTAGGGATCCTCTTCAGTTTGATGTTATTCTTACAGAAAATATGTTTGGTGATATTTTAACTGATGAGGCATCAATGCTAAGTGGCTCCATTGGTATGCTTGCTTCTGCCAGCTTTGGTGGTAATGTGGCAATGTATGAGCCGGCTCATGGGTCAGCTCCTGATATAGCAGGGCAGGATAAGGCTAATCCATTGGCTACAATTCTTTCAGGGGCTATGATGTTAAAGTACAGTTTTAATTGTTCTGAAGGAGCGGAAGAAATTGAAAAGGCAATGGCTAAGGTTTTGGAAGAAGGATATAGGACAGGTGATATTATGGAACCTGGAAAGAAGTTGATTGGTACAGAGGAGATGGGAAATCTGGTTTGTGAAAAATTAGGAGCGTAGAAGTGTGAAAAATAAATTTTCATACTTTCCGCAATAATTTGTGGCTGCAGTTAGCAGCAATGGAGGCAATTATGAAAGTAGCTATATTTGATACTACCTTAAGAGATGGTACCCAGGGAGAAGGAGTCAACGTTTCGGTAAAGGATAAGTTGAAGATAGCCAGGAAATTGGATAGCTTTGGCGTGGACTATATAGAAGGGGGTTGGCCTTTTTCTAACCCCAAGGATACAGAGTTTTTCCAGAAGGCAGCAGATGAAAAATGGAACGGAAAAATTTGTGCTTTCGGAAGTACTTGTAGGGTTGGGGTTAAAGCAGAAGATGATGTAAATCTCCAAGCCCTTGTGAATAGCCAGGCTGTTGCAGCAGCAATTTTTGGAAAAACTTGGGATTATCAAGTTGTTAAGGCACTAAGCACTACCTTGGAAGAAAATGCGAGAATGATTTATGATAGTATTGCTTTTTTGGTCAGTAAAAATATTGAAGTAATTTTCGATGCAGAGCATTTCTTTGATGGATATAAAGATAACCCTGAGTATGCTTTACTGTGTTTAGAAAAAGCACAGGAAGCAGGTGCGTCTTGGTTGGCACTTTGTGATACCAATGGAGGTACTTTACCGCATGAGGTTTTTGATATTGTACAGGTTTGCAAGGAAAGGTTTATTACTCCCATTGGAATACACGCTCATAATGATTGTGAGCTTGCTGTGGCCAACAGCATTGCTGCTGTAAAAGCGGGAGCAACTATGGTTCATGGTACTTTTAACGGTGTTGGCGAAAGATGTGGTAATGCAAATTTATGTTCTGTAATTCCAAATCTTGAGTTAAAAATGGGTTATGAAACTTCAATCAGAAAAAACCTCAAAAACCTTACAGAAACAGCCAGATATGTGGCGGAAGTTATAAATATTGCTGTGCCAAATCATCAATCCTTTGTGGGTCACAGTGCTTTTGCCCATAAAGGAGGTATGCATGTTAATGCAGTGATGAAACATTCAAAAACTTATGAGCATATTTCTCCTGAAACTGTTGGAAATGACCGAAGAATCCTAATGTCCGAACTTGCAGGTACAGGTAATCTGATCCACAAACTTGAAGGAATGGGTATTAAACTAACAGACAAGGAAATCCTTAAAAATATTGTGGAGCAAGTTAAAGAATTAGAGTATAAGGGATATCAGTTTGAAGGTGCCGAAGCTTCTTTAGAACTACTTTTTTATAAAATTATGGGTTTATACAAGGAACATTTTCACTTGGAAAGTTTTAAAGTATTGGTAGAGAGAAAAGGAGAAGAGGACTATTACTCAGAAGCTGTCATTAAGTTAAAAATTGGAGAGGAAATTGTCCATACAGCTGCCGAAGGTAATGGCCCTGTAAATGCTCTAGATAATGCCCTCAGAAAAGCTCTTGATAAAACTTATCCTTGTATTAATGAAATGTATTTATCAGATTATAAGGTGAGGGTATTAGAGGGAAATCATGCAACAGCCGCTAAGGTTCGAGTTCTTATAGAATCCAAGGATGCCAATGATAATTGGAGCACTGTAGGTGTTTCCTCAAATATCATAGAAGCAAGCTGGGAAGCATTACTTGATAGTATGGATTATATTTTGCTTAAAAAACATCTTGAGCGTAAGTCAGAAGAGTAATATTCAGTGACATGATGAATTGAAGTTTAGTTAAAATAATCAGACAACGGATTTCTTTTAAAAATGGTAACTTGAGAGCTAGGTAAGCTTCTAAGTTACCATTTTTAGTTAAAAGTAATATTATAACCTATGAATTGTTTCTTGGATATTAATAGCGGGAATATTTATGTTATATTCAGCAATTATTATTGGGTTAATACCAAAAAATATCCATTCAAACACTATACCTCCGGGCATAGTCAATCCTGTTTCTAAAGTGTTTGGGTTACCTATTGCTGTTATGACTATTGGAAATGACAACGGCTCATTGTTCAGAAAAATGTCACCGTATAAATTTCCTTGGAGATAAGTATTAACTGTAAGTCTATGATCATTGATGGCAATTGCTTCGGCACCACTAACCCAAAGTTCGTTAACAAGATTTATCAAAGCAAGATCCCATATATGGGCATCTCTTGCAATTATTATTGTAATACCTGGACCACTAACGGGTACCACGCCATTTAAAATTTGTAACTGTTCGATCTCCCTTTGGGTTTGATAAATCAGTTCTTCGTCCCTGGTAACTTGAGAAGCTAAATAATCTCTTCGTTGACGTAGTTCGTGAAGAACGTATAGAAGATCTGATTCACGGGTTTCTAATGTCCTATATATTTCAATTAAGACTGCAGGGTCTTGGTAGGCAAGGGTATTACGTATATCTTGATGTGTCTTAAATTGCATACTTATAAACAAGCCAAGAATCAGGAGTACAATGGTAAATGAAAGTGTAGTTTTATTCACTTATTACTACCCCCAATTCCAGATAATTTGATCTAAAAAGACCTATGTATTCAGGTATTTTAACTTCGGAAACTTCTATTTCTACAGGGAAATTATTAGCTCTTAAGGCAGGAATTTCCCCCCGTGACTCTATTCTGTTTTTAAGCTCTTCAGGGTTGCCAGAGGCTAAGGCTGTAATTTCAAAAGGAGGTATCATATGCATATGGTTGATAAGAATTACTGTACCAATACATCTGATTTCAGAATGAGCGGTGAGCCTTTGGTTGTTAATTGAAATTGCCGTGGCTCCGGCAGCTCTTAGCTCATTGACAATATATCGCATGTTCCAGTCATGAATTATAAAATCTTCTGCTCTATAGGTGGCAAGATCAAGACGGGCAATACTGGCATCCTGAAGATTATCATTTAAAGTAATTATTATTCCCGGGCCGGAAACCGGTGTCATAGATGCTAAAGCTCTTTGAAAATTCAAGGAATCTTGCAAAAACTCTAAATGGCCCCCTGCATATATGGCTTCGTATTCTAGAAACAAGGATAATCGGTTTCTTAAATCTCCGATTTCTTCTTCAATTTTTTGTATGTTAGCTTCTCGTATATTAATCCTATCAAGAGAATCTTGTTGAAATATTGACATAGGACTGTCTGTTTCGGAAGCACGAAAAGAATTATATTGCCAAGATAAAAGTAACCCTAAAATTATGCATACTATAGTTAGATTAATTAGCCAACTTTTTTTCACTAAGATTCACCTCGATTTTTTAAAAAATTAAAAGGTTAACAAAATGCTTGTGTCGAAAGAGTTATTAAGTGCTATATAAGACTAGCTATTTGTCTAAAAGGTGGTTTATTTTACTATGTTTTCTCAATTTAATTTTCTAATATATCTAACCCCATGGGAAATATTTTTAATAGTATTAGATATAGCAGTGGTGTCCTTTGTTATTTATAAGGTTATGATGCTTATAAAGGGCACTAGGGCTGTTCAGCTAGTAAAAGGTTTGTTTGTACTTATTATAGCATTTTTTGTTAGCGATTTGCTACAACTTACTACACTTAGTTGGTTTTTATCACATATACAAGTAGTAATACTGGTAGGACTGGTTGTAGTATTTCAACCAGAATTAAGAAGGGCTTTGGAGCAGCTAGGTAGAGGAAAATTTTTCGGTGGATCAACGACTTATCTTAGTGCAGAAGATCGATCAAAATTAATTAATGAACTTGTACGTTCAGTACAGGCATTAAGTAAAAATAATTATGGAGCATTAATAGTAATTGAAAATGAAATAGGATTATCGGATTTTGTAGAAACAGGTGTTAAAGTAGATAGTGTAGTTTCATTAGAGTTATTGTTAAATATATTTGCTCCCAATACGCCTCTTCATGATGGAGCCATTATTGTAAGAGGTGATAGGATTGCAGCTGCCGGATGTTTTTTACCATTAACCGATAGCCCTTATCTGAGTAAGCAGTTAGGAACAAGGCATAGGGCGGCTCTAGGTGTAACAGAGACCTCGGATTGTGTTGTTATAGTGATTTCTGAAGAAACAGGAACTATTTCAGTTGCTTATGACGGTGAATTAACACGATACCTAGATGAGAAAAATCTTAAAGAAATGCTTGAGGAAGCTTTATTAACAAAACAACAAAACAATAATACATCTATTTTTAATATCTTTAGAAGATCATCTTAAAAAGTAGTGAGGGGTTATTATGCTGGGAAATTTTCGCAACAATCTGGTATATAGATTAATATCGATTTTTGCTGCTGTAATAATTTGGTCTTTTATCTTTGCCGGAGAAAATCCGCTAGTAGAAGATATAGTAACGGTACCTCTTGAACCTAGGTATTTAGCAGGGAATATGGTAGTAGCTGATATACAGAGTAATGTTAATATTCATTTTCAAGGTAATGCCAATGTTATGGACAGAGTTTCATCCAGAGATTTCAGGGCATATGTTATCCTTGATGATGTTAATGTTGGTTCTAATTCCGTTCGAGTTAATGTAGTTCCTCCTGCCGGAGTGAGAGTTATTAGTATTCGGCCATCTTGGATTCCTGTTTATATTGATCAGGTGAGTTTCAGACAGGAGCCCGTTGAAATTGTAGTTAATGGTGAAGTTGCCACCGGATATGTTTTGGGAAATCCTTTAATTAACCCCAATCAGGTACTAATAACCGGTCCGGGAAATTTTCTTGAAAGTATACATAGAGTTTATGTAAATGCAACCTTCGACAATTTATCCGAGGACTACTCCCAGTCTTTGCCTGTGTTGGTTGAAGACAGATACGGCAATCTTATTGTTGAATGGGTTAATGTTACTCCCGAGACTGTGAGTGTTTTAATACCGGTTATAGAAGATATGCCCACCAGAACAGTACCAGTATTAATTAACTTAACAGGAGACCTTAGACCTGGATTGGAAATGGAGAGGGTATTGGTATACCCGGCTACCGTAAAAATTTACGGACCAAAGAATGTAATAGATGAAACAGGGTTTTTAACCTTAGAAATAGATATAACTGAAATCCAAGAAAGCACTGATTTTGAAGTTACTTTGGAATTACCTCAGGGAATAACTCATGTAAGTAATGAAAGGGTTCGAGTAATATTGGAGGTAAATTGATGAAAATTAGAGTATCTGAGCTACGTATAGGAATTGATGAGGATACTGATCTGCTAAAATCAATAGCATGTCAAAAACTAAAAATACCTGCCGGTAAGGTAAAGAATTGGTGGATTGAGAGACAAGCTTTAGACGCAAGGCGAAAAAAGGAAATTGCTTTTGTATATACTGTTGTGTTAGATATTGAAGAAAGCTGTTTAGATCAAATAAAAGCTTCTTTTCCCCCTAAGAGCAGCATGATTGATGGGGAGGATGAGTGTTTAAATATCAGCAGAGGTACGGGATATTTAAAATATTCACCTTTGGTTATTGGGACCGGCCCATCCGGTCTTTTTGCCGCTTGGCTTTTGGCAAAGTGGGGTTACAAGCCGATTTTGCTGGAAAGAGGCAAAGATGTTTTTGCACGTCAAAAGGATGTTGCTAAATTTTGGGATGAAGGTTTGTTAGATTGGGAATCTAATGTTCAATTTGGTGAAGGAGGAGCAGGAACTTTTAGTGATGGTAAGCTTACTACCAGAATTAAAGATAAGAGAGTTAGTCTGGTTTTACAGGTACTGATAGATGCCGGAGCACCAAAGGAAATCCTTTACCAAGCCAAACCTCATCTTGGTACTGATAAGTTGAGAACCATTGTTGCTAATATAAGAAAAGAGATAATTTCTCTGGGAGGCAAAGTAATATTTCAAGCAAAAGTTACGAACTTTGTTATTAAAAAAGGTGCTATAGAAGCTGTCATAATAAACGATAAACATGAATTTTCTGTGTCAAAATGTATTTTAGCAACCGGTCATAGTGCAAGGGATATATATGGAAAATTATGGGAAATTGGTGCTAAACTAGAAGCTAAACCTTTTGCAGTTGGGGTGCGAATTGAACATCCTCAGCATATGATAGACTGTGCTCAGTATGGGGAATGGGCAGGGAATCCCAGATTAGGTGCAGCTGATTATCATCTTACTTATAGAAATACCAATTTTAACAGGTCGGCTTACAGCTTTTGTATGTGTCCGGGAGGATATGTTGTTGGAGCCAGCTCTGAACCGGAAATGCTTGCTGTGAACGGTATGAGCTATCACGACCGTTCATCCGGAACTTCTAATTCGGCGGTGGTAGTTTCGGTAGGTGAAAAAGATTTTGATTATAAAGATCCTTTATCAGGGATGCAGTTCCAAAGACAAATAGAAAAGGATGCTTACAAGCTTGGTGGAGGAAATTACATTGCACCGGTTCAAACAGCAGAGGACTTTATTAATGACACCATTAAAGAAACTCCTTCCAGGCTTAAACAGGCAACTTACAAACCCGATGTTAAGGAAGCAAACCTCAGGGATTGTTTACCTAAAGAAATTAGCGAAGTCCTTGGTGAAGCCCTACAGGATTTTAATAAAAAAATCTGGGGATTTGGAACCAACAAGGGTATTTTAACAGGTGTAGAAACCAGAACATCAGCTCCGGTTAAGATACTAAGAGATGATAAGTATCAGGCACTTGGCATAGAAGGGTTATATCCGGCAGGTGAAGGAGCGGGTTATGCAGGTGGTATTATAAGTGCAGCTGTAGATGGGATTAGGGTGGCTCAATCAATTATTGAAAACTACAGCAAACCAGAAGAGCAATTGATAATTGACAACTAGAAACGGAGAATTCGAAGTCAGAAGAATAATGTCAAATCCGACCTCTGACTTCTGACTACCGATATCCGAAATGGGGGGATTATTTATGGCAAAGTTATTTGGAACCGATGGAGTGCGAGGGATGGCAAATAGAGAAATAACAGCAGAGTTGGCATATAAGCTAGGTAGGGCAGGAGCATATATTCTTTTTCAGAAGACAGGTAATAAGAAACCGCTTATTGTGATAGGTCAGGATACCAGGATATCAGGTCATATGCTTGAGGGTGCTCTGGTTGCAGGTATTTGTTCTGTAGGAGGGGATGTTGTTAAGGCAGGAGTAATACCTACGCCGGGAGTTGCTTATCTTACAAGGCTACTTAATGCAACTGCGGGAATTGTGATTTCGGCTTCCCACAATCCTTTTGAAGATAATGGCATAAAATTCTTTTCATCAACAGGACATAAACTTCCTGATTCTGTGGAGTCAGAAATAGAACAGCTTGTTTTAGGTGAGGATAAAGCACCCTTTCCGATTGGTGAAGAACTTGGTTCAGCAAAAGAATTAGAAGATGCATGTGAAAAATATATTAGCTTTGCAAAAAATACCGTCAACGTTAGTTTAAGCGGTGTTAAAGTAGTAGTAGATTGTGCTAATGGTGCAGCTTTTCAGGCAGCACCTCAGGCCTTAAAGGAGCTAGGGGCTGAGGTGATTGTCATTAATAATCAACCTAACGGAGTCAACATTAATAAAAACTGTGGTTCAACTCATTTAGAAGAACTTAAGAAAGAGGTTTTAAAGTACGGTGCAGATATAGGAATTGCTCATGACGGTGATGCAGATAGAATGTTAGCTGTTGATGAAAAAGGTAATATGGTTGATGGTGATCAAATTATGGCGGCCTGTGGTCTGTACTTAAAAGAAAAGGGATTATTAAAGAATGACGCTTTAGTAGTAACAGTTATGAGTAATATTGGCTTGCATTTGGCTTTAAAGCAGGCTGGAATTACTGTTTACCAAACACAAGTTGGTGATCGTTATGTTTTGGAAAAGATGGTAGAGGTTGGTTCCAGTCTTGGTGGTGAACAATCGGGGCATATTATTTTCTTGGATCATAACACTACAGGTGATGGTCTTGTTTCGGCACTTCAATTATTGCAAGTTATGGCGGATACAGGTAAACCTTTATCTCAACTGGCGACTCAGATGGAAGTATTTCCACAAATTTTGTTAAATGCAAGGATAGAGAATAAATCTAAGTTAATGTCTAACCCTGCATTCTTAAAGAAAATTGAAGAAATTGAAGGAAAGCTTAAAGGTGAAGGGAGAGTTTTGGTAAGGCCCTCAGGTACCGAACCTTTGGTAAGGGTAATGGTAGAAGGACCCAAGGATGATTTAATCAAGTCAATGGCGGAGGAATTGGTAACCTTGGCAGCAGAACTAGACAAATAGAGCAATTGACAGTTATGAACAATTGACAATTAAGAACTTTATATTCAAACTGTCATCCTGAGCCCTGTATCAAGTACAGGGCAAGTTCCGTGTCGAATCTGGAAGTTTGCTCAGAATGATAACATACGTGTAGCTTGTAGGGTGCATTCGACCGACCCTTCTGCAGATAATATTCTTGACATATAAGGAATAATAAGTATAATATAAATAGACTCCACCCACTGTCGGGAGGGGTCTATTTATGAGGGTTAAAGGAGGCCTTTGGTATGGAAAATGAAGAAAAAACCCAGGTACTTATCTTGCTAAAGACATCTAGAGGGCAGATTGAAGGCATCATTAAAATGCTGGAAGAGGATAGATGTTGTGTTGATCTTTCTAAGCAAATTCTCTCAGTGCAAGCCTTGCTTAAAAAAGCAAATTTTAAATTAATTGACCAGCATATTAAGCATTGTATAAAAGAGGCCTTAACAGAAGAGCATGGTGACGAAAAGATAGACGAAGTCATGGATCTTATTCATAAGTATGCTAAATAGGTTAAAAAATAGGGGGTTCCTGTGTCTCAAGTACTGTCGAGATACAGGGGCCCCCTTGTGTCTTTACATAAAAGCTACCACTTAATAATCGCAACAGGTTTAATTAACTCAGTCGGTTTATCTCTCATTATGAATAACATTTCTTCGAGGGAGTCCATACCTTCATAGCGATGGGTAATGAGAAGGCTCGGATCAACGCGGCCGTTGGTGATAAGTGCAGCCAGTTTTTCTAAACGAAGACGACCGCCGGGCATCAAACCGCCGACAATGGTTTTATGACCCATACCAACACCCCACTCGGCACGAGGTACTTTGATATAATCGCCGTGGCCCAGGTAGTTGATGTTACCGATAACGCCACCGGGTTTAAGCATTTTTATTGCATCATCGAAGGTGTCGCAATCACCGCCGGCAACGATGACTTTGTCAACGCCTGCGCCATTAGTTAATTCCATAACTTGATCAGTGATTGGGCCGACTTTGTAGCTGATAATATCCGTTGCACCATAGCTTTTGGCTACCTCAATACAGTTGGGGCGGGTACCTACGGCCAAGACTCGGCCGGCACCCCGAAGAACCGCAGCACGTACACCCATCAGACCGACAGGCCCGATACCAATGACACAAACGGTATCACCGAATTGGACATTTGCAAGCTCGGCTCCATGCATTCCTGTGGGCAGCATATCAGAAAGCATGGCAGCTACACCCAAATCCATACCTTCCGGTACGAGGGCCAAGTTTGCATCTGCTTCGTTAACGTGGAAAAATTCAGCAAACACACCGTCTTTGATATTGGAAAACTTCCAACCGCCCAACATGCCACCACTGTGCATACCAAAACCGCCTTGAGCTGCTAAAGAGCCCCAGTCGGGGGTAATGGCAGCAAAAAGTACTTTATCACCTGGTTTGAAATCTTTTACAAGAGCACCAACTTCTACTACTTCACCGACACCTTCATGACCAAGAATTAAGTCTGTACGTGGGCCAAGGGCGTTCTCCCAGACAGTATGTACATCAGATGTACAAGATGCTAAAGCAATAGGGCGACAAATAGCGTCAAGAGGACCGCATACAGGACGTTCTTTCTCAATCCAACCAGTTTTTCCAGGACCTAACATTGCATAAGCTTTCATATGTATTCCTCCTCATAATTATGTTAGTTATTTATATCTTGACAGGCCGGAGACAATATGTCAATATTTCAAAAAGTTCAAATACTCACAAATTACTATCACTTCATATAGCTATTTGTAGTAAAAACCCCGAAGGTGTTCTTAAATATAGACAGGAATAGGGTATTATCGCTATAATAAAGTTCAGATGATATTATTAGGAGATGGACCATGTCTCAATCAAATTTAAAAATTAAAGGTATGAGTTGTGCAGCTTGTGTACGTCGTATTGAAGAGAGAATCAAAAGTGTGAATGGGGTCAATTTAGTATCAGTTAATCTGGCAACAGAGAAGGTTGCGGTACACTATGATAGTGATCTTATTTCTCTTACAGATATTAAAAAGCTAATAACAGACCTTGGTTTTCAGGTTCTTGATGATCAAAGTGAAGGTGCGAAAAAAGAAATGAAACGCCTAACCTTTGATTTTATCTTGGGGGCAGTATTAACAACTATAGTTCTTATTGGGTCCTTGCCACATATGATGGAAGGTTGGGGACAATGGGTTCCTGCAATATTAACAATGCCTCTAACATTGTTAATACTAACAACTCCTGTGCAATTTATATCAGGCTGGAGATTTTATAAGGGTGCCTATGGAGCTTTATCTCATGGTACCAGTGATATGAATGTTTTGGTAGCAATAGGTACCACTTCGGCATGGCTTTACAGTGCAGCTATGACGTTATTTCCTATATTTTTGACAGGTGTGGGTTTTCCGTATCAACTATATTATGATGTAGCAACAGTAATTACTACTCTCATTTTGCTGGGTAGGCTACTAGAAGCAAAGGCTAAAACCAAAGCATCAAGTGCTATTTTGCGTTTGATAGGTATGCAGGCCAAGACCGCTAGAGTAATTAGGAATGAGCAAGAAGTGGATATTCCCATTGATGATGTAACAATAGGAGATATAGTAATAGTTCGTCCCGGAGAAAAAGTACCTGTGGATGGTGAAATTATAAGTGGTCGCTCAACTTTAGATGAATCCATGTTAACAGGAGAAAGTATACCGGTGGAAAAATCTGTAGGTCATGAAGTGATTGGTGCTACAATTAATAAAACCGGTTCCTTTAAGTTTAAGGCAACAAAAGTGGGAAAGGATACCATGTTAGCTCAGATTATACGACTTGTTGAGGCAGCTCAAGGTTCAAAAGCTCCAATTCAAAGGCTGGTAGATGTTATTTCTGCTTACTTTGTACCGGCTGTAGTTATTATGGCTACGCTAAGTTTTGTGTTATGGTGGGCTTTTGGTCCTGAGCCATCTTTAATATTTGCCTTAACAACCTTTATTGCAGTGTTAATTATTGCCTGTCCCTGTGCTCTGGGACTGGCTACCCCTACGGCTATAATGGTAGGTACAGGTAAAGGTGCTGAAAACGGTATTTTGATAAAAGGAGCAGAGAGCTTGGAAACTGCTCATAAAATAGATGTTATTGTATTTGACAAAACAGGCACCATCACCTACGGGGAGCCTTCTTTAACTGATTTAAAAATAAATGAAAACTTTCGGGAAGAAGAGGTTTTGTATCTGATAGCTTCAGTAGAAGCCGGGTCGGAGCATTCCCTGGGAGAAGCAATTGTCAAAGGAGCCAGGGAAAAAGGTATTAAATTAGATGAACCTGAGGAATTTGAAGCAATCCCCGGTCACGGAATTTCAGCAAAAGTATCAAGGCAAATAGTCTTGGTTGGCAATTTAAGGCTGATGCAAGTTAAAAATATAAATATTTCTGATGAAATGATAAATACCGCAGATATACTAGCTAATGAAGGAAAAACCTCTATGTTTATTGCTATTAACGGAGATCCAGCCGGTGTGGTTGCTGTTGCAGATACGGTGAAAGAAACTTCAATAAAGGCTGTCAAAGAGCTGGAAAAAATGGGAATAGAGGTTATAATGCTGACGGGCGATAATAGACATACTGCCGAAGCAGTTGGCTGTCAGGTTGGAATCAATCATATAATAGCAGAAGTTTTACCGGAAGACAAAGCTCGAGAAATCAAAAAACTCCAAGGTAAAGGTAAGGTAGTTGCCATGGTTGGTGATGGTATTAATGATGCTCCGGCATTAGCCCAAGCAGATGTAGGTATAGCTATTGGGACCGGCACTGATGTAGCTATGGAGGCATCTGATATAACCTTGATTAGAGGTGACTTGAGAGGAGTACCTGCTGCAGTTAAAATTTCAAAAGCTACAATGGTTATGATTTGGCAAAATCTATTTTGGGCTTTTGCTTATAATATTGTACTAATTCCTGTAGCTGCCGGATTATTATGGCCATTTTTTGGTGTCATCTTAAACCCAATGCTTGCAGCTGCAGCTATGGTTTTTAGTTCCCTTTCGGTAGTTCTTAATACAATGAGGTTAAATTGGTTG
>JGI20163J26743_11538283_pt1 | contig 17522 bp, 16 predicted proteins | sample TergutCu122P1_FD_26743 | JGI IMG/M metagenome (IMG submission 26743) | reverse complement strand
ACTCCTAATTCTGATGTTGTCATTATCATTAGCAAGCATAGCTACGGAATCTATTGAATTTACAGAATCTATTGAATCTCTTGGCATTAACTTCTCTTTTTTATTCTCAACCTTACCTTTTCGCCCTCTCCCACCTTGAAGTAAAACCAACACAGGTTGATTGACTATTGTAAGGACTCCAATGGAGAAGATAATCAAACTAATAATTACCAACAATATCCATAATCCTACAGCATATGCTACAGGAAAATAAGTCGCCAACTGTGCATCAGGGGCCACTTCTAAGATGGCTTCCATACTTTCATAAGCATTTGCCATAGCCACTTGCCTAGCTAAAACTGCTCCCATGAGCATAGGTATTAAAAAAATGAGTGTAATGGCAAATAGCATATGACAAAAACCTACTCTAGCTGGCCGTCCCAAAGCTCGTAGTATTGCAAAGTATCGTTTCCAAATAAACAGAGTTAATGTAGATATTAAACCTAAAATCAACAAGAAAATACCGCCAAATATTACAACATTATTTCTAGCCGACTGTAAAATGGGATTAACTATATCCCACATTAATTCTGCATTATGTTCTAAAAACTTAATTTCAATACCCAAATCAAGTAAAATATCTTCATATTCATCTAAGAAAGCTTGCTGGTATCTAGTGGAATTTAACACAAAGCTATATTTATAAGCAAGTGTGCTCTCATCCTCTCTGAAAAACTCATAAGGTATTATAGACTCTGGCAGATAAATATAACGGTTTGAAAATCCTCCCAATGCATACATGTGAAAACCCACAATCTCCAATTCAAATTCATAGCTAGAGTAAGTTTCCCAATCATAAAGACAACGTGGTATACCTGCCAAATCAATGAAAGGTAAATCCCGAAGAGTCACATGAAGGGTGTCTCCAACAGAAAGGTCACGCTCTTTAGCAAAGAGGAAATCTACTACTGCAACATGATTTTCATTGTAGTAGTCATCTCGATCTAGCATACGACCCTCAACAACAGAAAATAAATCATACAAAACCCAAGGCATGGCTGTCATGTCAGCAGTAGTCCGTATAATCATACCCCGCTGATTTTCTCTTACAATCCCTATTTCAGTGGACACTCCTATTAAATCATAATCTACTTCTACACCTAGTGGCGCAGGGACATACCACAACTCTTCTGTGCCAAATGGCTTTATCCGTAGATTAGGCTCTGTGGGTAAAACTAATATACCAGTTGGCACCAACCCCACAGGACTAAAAAATGAATAATATGTGCCTTTCATAAAATAGCGTTGCCCAATTACCATATTATCAAATGCTGATTCCATTTCCATTGGTAAAATAGCATATAAAATAACCTCTTCCCCCACAGTTACATGCTCTGGATATCCCGTTACTTTATAATCCACAATAAAGGTTAGTCCAACGCCAAATTCATCATTGTTAACTGAAAATGATTTGTTTAAAAGTACTCCATAAAAAAAGACATCTGCTACTTGAGGCTCACGATATGTGTATTCCTCCTCACGAGCAGGCCATCCATAAGTCTCTGTGTTTTGAAAATCCCTTAATGAAGCAAAATAATATGTTTGCCTATCTTCAAAATCAATATACTGACTTTCAGAGATTAATTCCGTTCCAGATGTCACATTAGCAATAAAAACGTTGGGTTCACCAACAACATCCAAATATCCAATTGACCTATAAAAACCCTCTATTCTATCTACATCATTACTAACAACTGCATATTCTACAACTTGAGATATTAACATGAATGATGAGGCTCCAATAAGTACCGCTAATAGTATGCTGCGGATTGGTGTTCTTAATATATATTTAATAAATACATTTTGCTTCATTTCACATTTCCTCCCAAGTCAACAAGTATACTGTTTGTATTATATTATACTTCGTTTGTATTATATTATACTTCGTTTATATTTTGTACATAAATCGTTTCTTTAGACTATTATTATAATAATTGGTGCTTTAGGATGTAAGCTTCACCATTCGATGTGTTATACTTAGTTGTGTAGAAATGGACAGATACTATGACTAATATTACAACATATAAGGTTAAATTAATGGACAACGAAAAAGATTATCTTGAACTTGTAAAGGCACCATGGGCAGAGTGTTCTGTGATTTACTTTTCCATTCATGGATTAAAAAATGTTAGTGTATAATGGATTAAGAAATGTTAGTGTATAAATTATAGACTTCACCTTTTCTGTGTGTTATATTTAGATGTGATGTTCAAGTGCCTATTTAGAACATTGTGGAGGTCAAATATTAATGCACACCTATTACGATATATTGGGGGTTTCTTCGGAGGCTACTTTGGAAGAAATTACCGCTGCCAAAAACAACTTGGCGAAAATTTACCATCCTGATTCAAACATCCATAACAACATTGATACTACTGCTCTCATGCAGGAAATCCTTGAGGCATATGCTGTTTTAGCTGATGAAATTAAGAGAAAAGAATACGATGATACCCTTAGTCTAAATCGTAATTTTCAAACCTATGATTTGGATGAAGAGGTTAGTACTGAAAGTGGCTCTTTTGTTACCTGTTGGCAAGCTGCCCACAACTTACACAATTCGCTATTCCAAACCCTAAGTATTATCGAAGAATATCGTCGCAATAAAAGTCGTTTAATGTCTATTCTAAGAAAAATATTTAGAAGGAAGCGATTCCCTGATGAAATTAGCCAGCAGTTAGGAGAATTACAAAGAGTAACTATTGATTGTATTAGCGTATTATCTGCAAATAACATTCCTATTGGCTTTTGGAATCTGGAAGCCATGAACTGGGTGTTGGTTCACTGGGGTCAAAATCAAGATGCTGATATTATGATACTTTTCCATAAGTATGAGCACCACTTAGAAACAACTAGCACTAAGGAAGAAAAAAAGAAACTGCGTAAAGAAAACAAGCTGTTTCAAAAGAATTTATCAAAATTGTTAGCCGAGGTATATTAAAATGAGTTTTAGAGCCAAGTTGGCAGTTGGCGCTGCTAAGTTAACCAGTACATTAATAAGAAAAATGAAACGAGGTAGCGGAGTTACTTTACCTGGATTCATTGCCAGAATTATTTGCCCCAATATTTTATCCATTATGGCTTCAATGGTTAAGAAAAGGGTCATTGTAACCATGGGAACCAACGGTAAAACCACCACCAATGCTCTCATGTATCAGATACTTAGGGCTGAGGGCAATAAGGTCATTATCAACAAAACAGGGGCCAATATGTTAAACGGAATCATATCTGCTTTTGTGCTAGAAACCAGAAGTGATGGTACTTTAGATGCAGACTATGCATGTTTGGAAGTAGACGAAATTGCATCAGCCATTGTTTTACCTATGCTAAAGCCTCATTGCGCTCTTCTTACAAACATTTCGCGAGATCAATTAGATCGCTTTGGTGAGGTGGATGCTGTCTATCAAAAAATCAAAACAGCTTGTAAAAGCTCCCCTAACTCTACACTTATTATTAATTGTGATGATGTACTCTCCTACACCCTTGCTGTTGAAAGTGGAAATCCTATTGTAACTTATGGCATTAATGACGAGATTTTCGACGAGATTTCCCGCTCAGAAATTAGGGAAAGTACATTTTGCTTAATCTGCAATCAGAAACTAGGATACACCTTTTTTCACTATGGGCAACTGGGGATGTACAACTGCCCAAATTGCCACATAGAAAGACCCAATCCTAACTATATTGCAACTAATGTAAATAGAGAAAATGAGGTTTACTCCTTTTTAATTAGAACTGCCAACGATGACGGATCTCTTGAAACCTCTTCTTTTAAAACAGGGAGAGTTAATTCCTATGATGAAATCTCTATAGACAATGAAAACACTACAAGGGAAACTCATGTGGCAAATCGTGCTAGTAAAGAAGCTACAAGTTGTAGGTTTATTGATAAAGGGTTACTGATACACTCTTCGTCGAGAAATACTTATAACATTTACAACACTCTATCTGCTGTTGCTACAATTTGCACCTTGGAGGCAGATGTACCCAACATTAAAAAATCCATCGAAGATTTTGACTTCGGGAATAATCGGGAAGATATCTTTAACATAGACGGAGCAAGGGTTCAGCTTCACCTTGCCAAAAACCCCATTGGCTTCCAACAAAAAATGTCTTTAATTCTAAAAGACAAAGAATTAAAAGACATTGTTATACTTATAAACGATACTTATCAAGATGGAGAAGATGTTTCGTGGCTTTGGGATGTGGATTTCCAGCATTTAGCCAAGGCAAACGCCAGGACTTTAATTGCTGCAGGTAGTCGAAAGTATGATGTAGGACTAAGACTTAAATATGAGGACATCTCCTGTGACTTCACTGACAATATTCAGGAAACGATAAAGGATTTAATTGGCAATGGAACTAAGAACATATATCTAGTTATCAATTATTCTAGTTTATATAGTATCAATAGATTCCTTAATATGTTAGCTACTGAAAGAAAGGTCAAAGAAGATTGACTGATAAATTATTGTATGAAAGGACTTTTAATAATGAAAGTAACAATTGCTCATTTGTATCCTGATTTATTAAACCTATATGGTGATCGGGGAAATATTCAATGTTTTGTAAAGCGTCTAAACTGGCGGGGCTACGAGGCTGAGGTTATTTCTGTATTGTCAGGAGATAAAATAGATTTTTCTAAAGTGGACATTGTTTTGCTGGGAGGTGGCTCGGACCGGGAACAAGAGCTGGTTTGTAATTATTTACAAGATATTCAAGCTGACTTTAAAGAGTATGTTGAAAGTGGCGGTGTTGTCTTAGCTGTTTGCGGTGGCTTTCAACTCCTTGGTAAGTACTATAAAACCGAACATAAAACCATTCAGGGAGTAGGTATTTTAGATATTACTACTGAATGGAAGCCTAAACGATTAATTCGAAATATAATCTTAAACAGCCCCATAGTTAAAACCCCTATTGTTGGTTTTGAGAACCACGGAGGACGCACTTATATAGGGAAACACACTCCCCTAGGAAAGGTGTTTTTCGGCCTTGGCAACACCGGAAAATCTGGATATGAGGGGGTAGTTTACAAAAATGTAATCGCTACCTATCTTCATGGACCTTTGCTTCCAAAAAATCCTGAGGTTTGTGACTACTTACTTGAAAAAGCCTTAAGTAGAAAATATGGCAAAGATATTAAACTAGAACCTTTAGATGATGAAATGGAACACTTGGCTAACAAGGTTATTGTGGATAGATATAGTGACAGAAAGTATGTATTACAAGAAGCCATTAAGAGACATACTTAATCAGTAACAGAGAATGAGATGTCCCCCCTCCCCTAAGCGGTAGCGTAGGTGACACAGCGTGTACCGGTCGGGTGAATCTCGCCCAAGAGAACATCAAGGCGTATTTGAGTATAAAAACAAATTAAGAATTGTAATCAGCCAAGGAGTTTAATACATCTCCAATGGAGTTGGATTTTGCATCAATCTGGGGAGATGGCTCGTTAATATCCTCAAGATAGTGAGCATCTGAATTAAATAAAATATTGCATTTAAGAAGATAGGGATGACTTTGTTGTAGCATTTGTGAGTCACCTCTATTTTTTATTTCTGCAGCTTTAAAAACACTGTCTGGAGGTATGAAACCTAGATTTGACAAAAGACTTGTTGAAGCTTTATCTATGTGAGCTGGAAAAGCAATTCCGCCAAAGGATTTCACCAGTTCAAAAGAATCATCAAAAGAAATATCTGTTGCATTAATTAGAAGGTTTTCCACTGTTCCAATCTGAATATCATTTTCATCTAAGATATGTTGCTTACCAAAAATATGTTCTTGGTTTTTAATAGGCAATAGCCGTTCATATACGTAGGCATCAAAATCAAGGGCGGCCTTTAGATCTGGGAACAAACATATTACATGGACCTCCTCTGATGTACATAGCTCCATACCTGGAATAACAGTTACCCCGTATTTCTCTCCATGATAAAGGGCAGCAGAACAATTCCTGCAAGAATTATGATCCGTTATGGCAATCACATCTAGTCCTTTAACCTTAGCCATACCCACAATGTTCGCAGGAGTCATTTCATCATCTCCGCAGGGAGACAAGCAAGAGTGTATATGTAAATCATAAAATAAAGTATTCATAATCCGCTTCCTAATCTACTTCGGACTTAAAGTTATACTTCCCATTAGAGCCCGCCTTCTATGCCTCTATGTATCTCAAGGGCAATATCAAATACAGGTAGGTCAGTTTCTAAAACCGCTATCCCTTCTTTTTTTGCCTGCTCTAATGTGCCCTCATCAAAAGAAGCTCCTTCTGCTAAAACAATACAAGCAACATCTGCTAAGGTTGCAACTGCTAAAGTATTTCTATTTCCCATAACTGTAACCCACACCCCATCTTTGGGGGCATTAGCCATAGCAATACTTAGTAAATCACAACAAAACACTTTAGAGATCTCTCGTTTTTTATCTCCTTCATATAAAACTTTACAATTGTCAATTGTTAAGATGTTTTCAACTTTCATGATGCCTCCTTTTATCAAAAAAGATTATCAACTAATATTTGTATAGCTAAGTCTTGTTTCATAGTATGTATCAAAGTGCCTGGAACTCGCTCTTTTGTCTTTCCGCTATTATCTGTGTTACCTTGTTTTATCAAAGAGCTAAGATGTATATGGTCATATACTTGAAATCTATCAATACCGTTTTGTCTAGCTCTATATTCTAATAGTGCAATAACAAAATCAGCATAATCACAGCTTTTACTAAGCATAAGATATAAACTAATACGAGGAATAATCTTTTCAAAAAGAATACGCCTTCCTGCTACTCCTCTAATGTTAAGTGCCTTTTTAACCTGGTCAATGACTTGGTCATCTAAAGCCATTAGTTTTTCATTGAATGTTTCAACATTGTCTACCTTTATATAGTAATAATTTCCTCTTAACTTATCTGTAAAACGAAGGCCATCATGATAGCCAAGTTTGATATTGGACTTGGTGCTTTCTGCTGTAAAATTCAGCACCTCCCCTAGATTTTCCTTTGGGGCTATCAACTTAACATTACCCATCTTGTCGATTCGCTTGTACTTAATACCTGGAGGCGAGCCCACCCTAATGGCTATAATCTCTTGGTAACCAAGCCTATCCAATAGGTTAACTGGACAATTATTATATAAACTACCATCCAAATGCTTTTTTCCATCAATGGTTACAGGGCTAAATCCTGGAAAAGATGCACTTGCCATTATATAATGGACAAGTTTGCCATGAGGAATTTCTTCAAGCATAAGTTCGTGGGGTTTTCGTTCACTTAAAGAAATTGTCACCAAGCCAAAATCCTTGCCTGATTTGCGAACTTTGCTTTCATCAATATGTTCATGTAAAAATTCCATCATTCTATCAGTACTAATGCCATGATTGTGGATAGTGTTGGACAAGGCATTTTTTGCATCAAAAAAAGCTTCCACATTCAATCTTGTTGCCTTTGCCTCTGCAAGCTGCAAAAGTGGCTGTTGTTCTTCTATGAAAATCTGATTAGGAGATATGTTTGACCACAAATCTAAAGCTTTTTCAAATTCTCCTTGAGCTAATATAGCTGCATTAATGGCTCCAATAGATGTACCAACAAAACCATCAAATTCATAGCCTCTTTCCAGCAAGGCTTTATAAACACCTATGTGGTATGCTCCCTTAGCACCTCCACCTTCTAATGCTAGTCCCCGTTTCATTATAATCCCTCTCGCCGTGGTGTGCCCACTACTTTTTGTTGTTACCTGGCATTGAAAATCCAGATAGTTCATTAGTTAGTTCTTGGATATGCTCCCGAATCTTAATGGCGCTTTCATGATTTGCTGACAAATCTGGTGACTGTGACAGTATTTGGATTTTTTTTGCCAGTTCATAAATATTATCTCGCAATAGATAAATACAGCTATTTATCTGGGCGTCACCTCTAACTATATCTTCTGCCAATGTCTGGCAGGTTGGTGCCCCACAAGAACCACAGTCTAGGCCAGGCAGTTGCTCTGTCAGTTCGTCTACCTTTTGAAGCATCTGCAAACTCTCCTTAAAGCTATCACCTAGTCTAAACACCGGCTCGTAATCTATCTTTTCTGCCCAGAATATATCCTCTAATTCAGGATTTTCTTCGATTTTGTTTTTGCTAACAGGTTGGTATTTTTTAAGCTTTTGAGTTTTATGGACAGCGGCATAAGCGTTTTCAACATTTAAGATGCCTCCTACACAGCCACCACTACAAGCACCCAACTCTACAAATCTAACATCATGGATTTTTTCATCTTCTAAATCCTCCAACACCCTGTTTATGTTAACTATTCCATCAGCTGCAATATGATTGTCAGTAAACAGCCCTCCGATTTCGCCTCCTGAATGACCCCACCCAAGTCCAATGCGGCCTGTACGAGACAAAGGTTTTATATCTTTTTCATCTCGGTTCATCAATGGTAATAGCAAAGGATAGACATCTTTAATCGCTATTGCGTGGTCTACTTGGCTTTTCCCGATGCCAAGAGGAAACTTAATATAAGAAACCTTGGAAGGGCAAGGAGTAATAAAAATAACACCTATCTCCTCAGAAGCAAGCCCTGTAGATTCCATGGCTCTTTTCCTAGCAATCTCAGCAGCGATTTCGATAGGAGCTTTAATTGGTAATAATCTTGGTAGTAATGTTGGAAACTTCACTCTAATTAGACGAACTACCGACGGACAAGCCGAACTAATAAAAGGGCCTTTGGCTTTGTTTGATTTCAAATAATCCCTGGAAGCATGGGAAACCAGCTCTGCTGCTGCTCCAACTTCGTATACATCATCAAATCCCAAATCTAAAAAAGCATTTAACACTATATCTACACTAGTCAAATTTTGGAATTGAGCAAATAAGGCAGGTGGTGGTAAGGCGATTGTATATTTATATTTTGTGATAACTGAAATCGGATCATAAACTGCTACCTTAGCATGATGAGGACAATACCTAACACACCGACCACAGTCAATGCAAAACTTATCAATAATCATAGCTTTACCTTTATGCACCCGAATAGCATGAGTTGGACAATGCTTTATGCAATTGATGCACCCTTGGCAAAGCTCTTCTTTTAATCGCACCGACTTAGTAAATTTATACATAATCCATCCTTCTTTCTAACGTCTTTTCTTCCATGTTTTACCATTGAGAATAGCAAACTTTCATAACAACTTTTGTTCCCTCTCCCACTACTGATGTTATTTCAAGCTCATCTGTTGACCGCTTCATATTAGGCAGACCCATTCCTGCGCCAAAACCTAAAGATCGCACTTCATCAGGGGCTGTAGAAAATCCTTCCTCCATGGCTTGAGGAATATCAGCAATTCCTGGTCCTGTGTCTACTAAAGTCATTACAATATCTTCATCTGTAATTTCCACTTCAATATCTCCACCATGAGCATGGATTACCATGTTGATTTCTCCTTCGTACATAGCAATGGCTACTCTACGAATGACAGCGTTATCAACACCTAACATTTTTAAGGTGTTTTTCAAAGAGCTACTAGCCTCGCCAGCTCTGGTAAAATCATCACCAGGCACTTGATACTTTAAGATATGTTTTTCTCCCACTTTAGCATGCACCCCCTCTAAGACCACCTTCATAGAGTAAACCACACGAAGCGAACATTAATTTTTTCGTTGCTAGTACTGCTATATTTTTGCTTTTGGCTAGCTCCACCACTTGCTCATTAGGAATTTTATTACGTACAAATACAATACAAACAATATCTAGCATTTCAGCTGTTCGCACTACTTGAGGGTTATTCAGCCCTGTTATAAGCACAGAACTGCCTTCACTATAAGCTAAAACATCACTCATCATGTCGGAACCACAGGCTCCATTTACTTCCGTATCCAACAGATGTTCTCCAAAAACTAACTCTGCATCTAAGATTTCTTTAATGGTTCTAATTGTCATAAGATTCTCCACTCCTTAAGATAATGTGTCCCTCTTTTTTCAAGCTACATACCTTCCAAAATCCCCTAAGTAAATCTCGAGGATTCTTGACCCATGACTTAAGGGAGGGACTATACGCTTTAGTTCTGGTAAAAGTATAACATTTGAAAAGTAAAAAAACAATAAAAGCCCAGATTTTTGCACTTTGTCCTTTTCCATTTCTTATTAAGTATGATATATTAATGGATAGTTGGCTTGCAAAGATTTTAGAAGGGATGGGCGCTTCCTTGCCCAATAAATCATGAAACTAGCGCTACTTGCTTTAAAAGATATAAGTTTTAGGAAAAAAATGCTTCGAATCGCTCTACCTGTTTCCCTCCAAAATCTAATTAATTTTGGGGTAAGTGCAGCAGATGTTCTTATGGTAGGGCAATTAGGTGAGGCTGAACTTTCAGCTGTATCCATGTCTACTCAATTTACCATGGTGTATATGGTAGTTACCTTTGGTATTTCCAGTGGCTGTGGTGTTTTAGCTGCTCAATATTGGGGGGCTGGTAACAAAGAAGCTGTCCGAGGTGTATTTGGCTTTATGTATCGGATTATGGCGGTTATTAGTATCTCTTTTGCCGCTTGTGCCTTTTTCTTTTCGGAATACATTTTATCCTTCATGATTGAAGACCCTGAAGTAATTGCCAAAGGTGTGGAGTATTTAAGCATTGTCAGCATCGGTTATCTTTTCTTTGGATTTGCTGCATCAACAACAGGCCTTTTGCGTTCTACCAGCACAGTTAAAATTGCTGTTTGGACATCCTTATCTTCACTAATTGTATGTTTGATACTTAATTATGGACTTATTTTTGGCAACTTTGGTCTGCCAGCTTTAGGAGTTGCCGGAGCAGCTATTTCTACCTCTGTTGCCTGGTTTGTTTTTTTGACAATGATATGGGTTTATCTTTTTAAAATCGAAAAAAATATCGGTTTTACTTTTAAATATGTGCTTCGAAAAAGTATAGAGATTCGTAAACTATTCCTCTCTCACTCCACCCCTGTTTTGATAAATGAAATTGGCTGGGCAATTGCCAACTTCTTGTTGGCTGTTATTGTAGGTAGAATGGGGCGAGAAATGGTTGCCGCCAATAGCATCGGCCTATTAGTTCTCCACTTTGTTGGAATAATTATTTTTGGCGCTTCTGCTGCCTCTGCTACTATTGTTGGCAATTCAATTGGCGCCAAGAAGGTAGAGCAAGCCCAAAGATATGCCATGGGAATGCTTCTCGTTAGCTTCTTTATAGGAATTGTAGGCTTTGTTCTTATTCAAGTAATTCGAGTTCCATTGGTTAATTTCTATGAGATATCCCCCCAAGCTAGGCAATATGCCCTAGACATAACTAATATTGCCTCCATTATTGCTATATTTAAAGCTGTAGCTATGGTTTCTCTTATGGGAACCCTAAGAGGTGGTGGAGATACTAAGTATGTTTTAGTTATGGACATTGTTTTTGTGTGGCTGATAGCTGTTCCTTTGGGGGCCTTTTTAGGCTTATATATGCATATGCCTGCCCATATCGTTTACCTAGCCATTAGGTCCGAAGACTTCTTTAAGGTAATCGCTGTTTTGTGGCGAGTTCCTAGAGGTAAGTGGATTAAAGTTTTGGTGGATTAATCTTGCCAAAAAAATAACAAATGTTCTACATAAAATACACTATCAATGGTGGATATTCTTCCTATATTATGGTACGATAGGGCATAGAAGGCAGTACCCTTACGTGGCTACTGGTTTTCCTGTGTTTAAGAGTTATAATATGTTCAACTTTACTAATGAATATGGAGGTTATTAAATGCTTGACAAGACAAAAGTTGTTCCATTTAAAGGAACAGAAGAACAAGAACAAAAGCTATTAGCAGTAATAGCAGAGCTTAAAGATGAAAAGGGCGCCCTTATGCCGATTCTTCAAAAAGCTCAGGATATCTATGGCTATCTTCCTTACGAAGTGCAAAAAATGATATCTGACGAAACAGGTATACCCCTGGAGAAAATATATGGGGTTGTTACATTCTATTCACAGTTCTCATTAACACCCCTTGGAAAATACAAAATTTCTGTTTGTTTGGGAACAGCTTGTTATGTAAAAGGTGCTGGTGACTTATTTAGTATCTTTGAGAGACAATTAGGTGTTAAAGGTGGGGAAACTACTGAAGATGGATTGTTTACTTTAGAAGGATGTCGCTGTATTGGTGCCTGTGGACTTGCCCCTGTTTTAACAGTAAATGCTGATGTACACGGTCGCTTAGATGTAACTGAAAAAGTTGTAGAAGACATTTTAGCAAAGTACGAATAAGCTTATGATGCCTGAAATATCCTTAAATATCTTAGACGTTACTGAAAATTCCATTAGAGCAAATGCCGACGAAATCGAAATACATATTGCGGCTCAGACTTTAGAAGATACCTTATCTTTGACAATTAGCGATAACGGTGTTGGTATGTCAAAGGAGCAACTAGAGCGAGTGCAAGATCCCTTTTTCACTACTAGGACTACTAGAAAGGTTGGCCTTGGTATCCCTTTTCTTAAACAAGCAGCCGAAAGCACCGGAGGGAGTTTTAGTATTGATTCACAAATGGGAAAGGGCACTAATTTGGAAGCTGTTTTCACATTATCCCACATTGACAGAATGCCCCTTGGAGATATTTCAGCAACGATTTTTGCATTAGTGGTTTTTAATGAGAAAATCCATTTTAAATATACTTACCAACTTGATGATAAGAAATTTACTTTGGATACAAAAGAGATTAGAGAAATTGTTGGTGAGGATATAAGTTTTCAACAGCCGGATATTTCCAAGTTTATTAAAGATTTTTTGGAAACTAATAAAAGGGACGTAGACGGTTACACGTTACTTTAAAGCAAGTACAATCAAAGATTCTTAAAAGATTATGAACCTTATAGATTATACAATGTTACAAAGTTAAAGTTATGGAGTAGTTTTATCACATTAGAAAATGGAGGAAAATAAATGAAATCTCTTGAAGAATTAAAAGCAATTAGAGAAAAAGTTCAAGGTACCATTGGAATGCGTTATGAAGGAGAAGAACAAACTCGCGTTTTAGTAGGTATGGGAACTTGCGGAATCGCCAGTGGAGCAAGACCAGTTTTATCAGCACTTGCAACTGAAATCCAAGAACAAAATCTAGGTTATATTAATTTAAGTCAAACGGGTTGTATAGGAAGCTGTATCTATGAGCCCTTAGTAGAAGTAATTGAGCCCGGAAAAGAAAAAGTGACTTACGTAAATATGACTCCAGAAAAAGCACTGGAAGTGTTACGACTTCATTTAAAAGAGGGCAAAATAGTAACAAAGTACACAGTAGGCGCTGCGGAAAGCAAAGCGTAAGATAAGGAGGCTAATATTTATGTATCGTTCACATGTATTGGTTTGCGGTGGAACCGGCTGCCACGCATCAGGCAGTATTAAAATTTTAGAAAGATTTGAAAGCGAAGTTAAGCTTCAAGGTTTATCCGAGGAAGTAGGTATCGTTGAAACAGGATGCTTTGGTTTATGTGCACTTGGACCAATAGTTATTGTATATCCCGAAGGTTCTTTCTACTCCATGATAACCGAAGATGATGTTGCTGAAATCGTTTCTGAGCATCTATTAAAGGGTAGAGTAGTTAAGAAGTTTTTATATGCTGACACCATTGATGGAGACCATATTATTCCATTAAATGAAACAGGCTTTTACAAAAAGCAAGTCCGTGTTGCTCTTCGTAACTGTGGGGTGATTGACCCTGAAGTTATTGATGAATACATTGGCCATAGAGGTTATGAAGCCCTTGGACTTTGCCTAACAGAAAAGACCCCTGAAGAAGTTATTCAAATAATTACAGACAGTGGTCTAAGAGGTCGCGGTGGGGCTGGTTTCCCAACTGGCTTAAAGTGGAAATTTGCTGCTGCCAATGACGCTGACCAAAAATATATTTGTTGTAACGCCGATGAAGGTGACCCAGGTGCATTTATGGACCGTTCTATCTTAGAGGGTGACCCCCATGTTATTATTGAGGCCATGGCAATTGCCGGATATGCTATTGGAGCAAATGAAGGCCATGTTTATGTAAGGGCTGAGTATCCTTTGGCAATTGATCGCCTTAGAGTCGCTATTAAGCAAGCCAGAGAATATGGTCTATTAGGCAAAAACATCTTTGACAGTGGTTTCGATTTTGACATCCATATTAGTTTAGGAGCAGGAGCCTTTGTATGTGGTGAGGAAACCGCTCTTATGACTTCAATTGAAGGAAATCGTGGCGAGCCAAAACCACGTCCTCCATTCCCAGCTGCAAAAGGTTTATATGGAAAGCCAACCATCCTAAACAACGTAGAAACATATGCTAACATTCCTCAGATTATTGTAAATGGGCCAGAGTGGTTTGCTGCTATGGGTACTGAAAAATCTAAAGGAAGTAAGGTTTTCGCCTTAGGTGGTAATGTTAAAAATATCGGACTAGTAGAAGTTCCTATGGGAATTAGCCTTCGAGAAATCGTTTTTGAAATCGGTGGCGGTATTCCTGATGGTAGAAAGTTTAAAGCTGCTCAAACAGGTGGTCCATCAGGTGGATGTATCCCAGAGTCTCTGTTAGATACGCCAATTGATTTTGACAATCTAATTGCTGTTGGCTCTATGATGGGTTCAGGTGGTTTGATTGTTATGGATGATTCTAACTGTATGGTAGACATTGCTAAATTCTTCTTAGAATTTACCGAAGAAGAATCTTGTGGTAAGTGTACTCCATGTCGCGTTGGAACTAAGCGGATGTTTGAGTTGCTAGAAAAAATGACCCAAGGTAAAGCTAATATGGATGATTTATGTCATCTTGAAGAATTGGCAGCTCATCTGCAAACTGCATCATTATGTGCTTTAGGCCAAACTGCACCTAATCCAATTTTGTCTACACTAGAGCACTTTAGACATGAGTATATTGCTCATGTTGTAGATAAAAAATGTCCTGCAGGAGTATGTACAGACTTGCTACAATATGTAATTACAGACAAGTGTATTGGCTGTGGAATCTGTAAGAAAGTTTGTCCAGTTAACTGTATTTCTGGAGAGCCAAAGGGATTACATGTAATTCACCAAGAGGATTGTGTAAAATGTGGTGTTTGTATGGAGAAATGTCCGCCAAAAATCGGTGCGATCATCAAAGAATAGTGAGGAGATAAAAGATGGAAAAAATCAATGTAAAGATAAATGGCTTAGATGTTAGTGTTCCAGCTGGTTCTACTATTTTGGATGCTGCATACGAGGCAGGGATAAAAATTCCCACATTGTGTTATTTTAAAGAAATTAACGAAATCGGCGCATGTCGTATTTGTGTAGTTGAAGTAAAAGGTGCTCGTAACCTTGTGGCTGCGTGTGTGCATCCTGTGTCAGAGGGTATGGAAGTATTAACTAATACACCAAAGTTAATCGAATCTAGAAGACGTACTATGGAGCTAACCCTGTCTACTCATGACAATAAGTGCTTATCTTGTGTAAGAAGTAACAACTGTGAGTTACAACAGCTTAGTCAAGAGCTAGGTGTTGCAGATGAAAATTATTTCGCAGGAGAAAAAATAGAATTTGAAATTGACGACAGTGCCATTCATATGTCTCGTGACAACAACAAATGTATCCTCTGTAGAAGATGCTCGGCAGTATGTGAAAAGCATCAAGCTGTAGGAGTTATTGGACCAAACAAGCGTGGTTTTAAAACTTATATTGGCTCGGCCTTTGACATGGGTCTTGGTGAAACAAGTTGTATCTCTTGTGGACAATGTATCAATGTTTGCCCTGTAGGAGCAATCTACGAAAAAGACTTTACCGATGAAGTGTTGGCCGCTATTAATGACCCAACAAAACATGTGGTTGTCCAACCAGCTCCATCTATCCGCGCAGCTCTAGGCGAGGAATTTGGCTATCCTGTAGGAACTGACGTAGAGGGTAAAATGGCTGCTGCTCTTCGTAGAGTTGGATTTGATAGTGTGTTTGACACTACCTTTGCTGCCGACTTAACCATCATGGAAGAAACAGCAGAATTCTTAGGGCGGCTAAATGGCGGTGGCAAATTACCAATGTTTACCTCTTGTTCACCAGGATGGGTTAAGTTCTGTGAACACTACTACCCTGATTTAATTGACCACTTATCAAGCTGTAAATCTCCACAACAAATGTTTGGAGCCATAGCTAAAACATATTATGCTGAGAAAAAGGGCCTTGATGCTAAGGATATTGTAAGTGTTAGCGTTATGCCTTGTACTGCTAAGAAGTTTGAGCGTACTCGTGATGACCAAGATGCTGCAGGTGTACCTGATGTAGATATCGTTATCACAACTAGAGAGCTTGCTCGTCTAATTCGCAAAACAGGCATTGACTTTACTAGACTTCCTGATGAGAAGTTTGATGACCTAATGGGTGAATCTACTGGTGGAGGCATGATTTTTGGAGCCAGTGGTGGTGTTATGGAAGCAGCTCTTCGTACAGCAGTGGAAAAGCTAACAGGTGAAGAATCCGCTAGTGTTGACTTCCATGAAGTACGTGGAACTGATGGCATCAAGGAAGCTACTTACCATGTAGCAGGAACAGATGTAAAGATTGCTATTACCTCAGGAATGGTAAATGCCAAAAAGATTATGGATAAAGTAAGAGCTGGTGAAGCAGATTATCACTTTATTGAAATTATGGGATGTCATGGTGGTTGTGTAAATGGTGGTGGACAACCACAATGTACAGCTGAAACATGGAACACTCTAGATGTGAAAGCACTCCGCGCCAAGGTTCTTTATGACATTGATGTGGCTAGAACATTTAGAAAGTCACACAAGAATCCATCAATCATTAAGTTATATGATGATTTCTTGGGAGAACCAGGTGGCCATAAAGCACATGATCTATTACATACTACCTATGTAAAGAGAACTATTAACTAATAATCTTTATATTTGATAATATTAATGAACCTCCTTGAACCCTGGCATTGCTTGCATTGGTTCAAGTGGTATCGACAAAGAACTGTCTCAATAATCTTAAAACCGCTAGATAGGTTACATTTATACTGTAACTTACCTGGCGGTTTTTCTTTGTTTAATTTAGGTGTAAGATATTATTTTCCCAGACGAATTACATTCCAGCTGGCTTTATGTAATAAACTTTCTAATCTTCCGTTATCTAGGACAGATTGGGAGGTTACCTGGGGCTTCACATTTTCTTTGCCAGCTCCATTAACGGCTTTTAGATCGTCATGTTCTAACACAATATGTTCTAATAAACGATATCCTTCCATTCCACGAACATCAGCTAATAACTGTACATCTTCTTCTAGATTACGATTAACTGCAAAAATTGTAAGTTCCTCTTTTTCTTCATTCCATACCGATACACTTTCGATATCAGTAACATCACCATGTTTTGCTGTGTCATGCTTTGGTGTATCGATAATTGGCTGCAACACCGTGCCACGGCCATATTTGGAAGCATGCATAAAAGGATAGAAAATGGTTTGCTTCCAAGCAGGACCACCACCAGCATCTGTCATAATAGGAGCGATTACATTGATTA
>JGI20163J26743_11538285_pt1 | contig 17613 bp, 13 predicted proteins | sample TergutCu122P1_FD_26743 | JGI IMG/M metagenome (IMG submission 26743) | reverse complement strand
GCTGCACCTGCATCAATCATAAGATACGGTCGCCCTGCTGTAGAGTCAATAATAATGTCTTTTACTTGATCCCCCGTCAAATTGGGGTTAATTCCAAAAATCATTGCTGCGAGGCCTGAAACATGAGGTGCCGCCATAGACGTTCCTGACAATCGCCCATATCCACTCACTCCGTACAATGTACTGAAAACCCCATGAGTATATCGTTGCCGTCCTCCAGTTCCTCCAGGGGCACTTACATCCATTAGAGTAGGACAAAATTGACTATAGCATGCAAATGTAAAAAAATCATATCCCCTTCTGTCGTTTTGAACAGCTCCAACAACAATAATCCTATCTCGAACTTGCGGATTTTCTATTCTTGCGAATGGGTTATATATTCCCTCAACACCTGGGAATTCAGTAGCTATTTCTCTTTCGTCATCTCTAGGAAAGCGATAGCCAAATTCAGCACTCCCATCTTCAATCACCAAAACCTCTCCTCCTAGGTTCCCTGCTATTGTCACAAATACAAAGGGATGCCCCTTCTCTATCAACTCTAAAAACCTCTTCTCAAAATATCTTGATAATCTATTTAATTCCACCTCAGCTTTATAATTTCCTTCAGACGCTAAAAATTCTATAATCGGAAAATACATACTGAAGTTTATCACTCTAACATCATGTTGAGTAACATAATATCGAATCCAATGCATTATTCCTCTCTCATCAATAACAGAAACCCCATCTCCAAACCAAGTTGAATAAAGCATCTGCACTCCATACAAATGGCTGTTGGGAGCCACTCCACTCACTCCAGTTTCATTATTAAAATTTGCCCCTATTGTTCCAGCCACATGAGTTCCATGACGAGGGCTGGATCGCGATGGTAAAATCTGATGCATGGGAAATACTATATCCAAATCCTCATGGCTTCGATAGAAATTAGAATCAATAACAAGAACCGAGACAGTATCCACTTCTTCACCAAGCTTATCCATATAATACCATGCTTCTGGTGCATTTATTGCTTTCATGCTCCAATTATTGTCGTTGTAATGATGCTCTTCCCAGTCATCCCACTTCTCATCATCTGGGTAAAATTCTGCTGCTGGGTATACTTGTAATGGTATACTCATGCTGGCTTGTCTTACAATATCTATCATTTCAAATTCCGCAACTAATGCCTCTAATTCATCCCATGTGAAAGCATAAGGAAAGGTAAATGTATATTCGTCTCCAAACCTTTCACTTCTCCAATAAGAGGTTATTGTTGCATTGTGTTCTCCTGCCAAAATTTGAAACTCACTTTTGGGAACATCTAGCTGGGCATCTATATTTATTATATTGTTAAAGAAACTAGCCCCGTTGTCCAGTACAACTATATTTCTCGGGTCACTTATCGTAAAGTAAAATTCATCAGAAACAACTTTCATAAATTCGTTATCTGTATAAACTCCCCTTTCATTTGAACGAAAATAACTATTCCAGATAAAAAAGACACCTCCTACCAACAAAACAAGCAAAAGAGCCATAAGAGCTCCTATCCAGCCTTTTTTTCTCTCCCTTGCCTTTTTTGCATCCACAGCTGGTACCGTTTGTTGTGGCGCGGTATTACTCACTTGCCTCAACATATTGTTCATGACTTTTGAGCCGCAATAGTTACAAAAACTTGCTACATTCAAATTTTTCTTTCCACAGTTATTACAAAACATCTTACTCCTCCAAGAAAATCAGTTCAGATATAGCATCATGTTCTATTATCATCTAAATAAGATAGTGATGGAGCATTCTCTCTCTTTCTAGATGTCCTTACAACTTCTCCTACTCCAAATAAAGCTCCTATCCAAGCCCCAATACCGATGCAGAAAATTAACGTATTCATGTATCTTGGACTTGTAAATTCCGTATCTACACATCCATACTCTTCACAGCCAAACATTCTTTCTTGTCCTTCGCGACATCCTCTTGAACCAACACCGCTTGTGACACATTGATAACAACCACTTATGCAAGCCCAATTCCCTTGGCAAGAGGGCCAAAAAAAGATGCCCACCCAAGCTATTAAACTTATTAATACTCCAACTAGCATACCTTTCAAAATACTACTAAAGATTTTCACTGCTATCCCTCCTCCAAGTCAAATAAATGTAAACCCCTGCTCCAAATATCGTCGCCATTGCAATCACCTGAGACAACGATAAAAATCCTATGTAACCCCTTATAACATCTCCACGATAAAACTCTAATACAAATCGAATCACGGAATAACTAACCAAGTATATCGATAATATAAATTTCAAAAAGATGTTTTTTAGTAAAAAAACTAACAACAGGAAAAACAATAATAGATTTGCTCCAGCTTCAATTAATTGCACTGGCATTCTGCTCACATTAAAAAAAGCAATCTCATAATTTGAATACGATACCAATTCTGTCCCAAAGCAACACCCCACAAAAAAGCAACCCACACGTCCGAACCCATGAAAAAGGGGAATACATACAACAATAATCGGTAGACTTCTTGTCAACTCCTCTTTTTGTTTTTTCAATGACAAAACATATGTAACTAAAAAACCGTAAAGTCCACCATAAAACACAAGGCCACTTCCCTCTAAATCAAAAAACGAAATATTGCCTACACTATTCCATTGTACAATCAAGCTTGATATTATACCAAGAATGCGAGCCCCTATTAAAGCCCCACATAAAGCAATTACAATGGCTATTGTGTTTTTTCTGAATTCTAAATTTCCTTTTATTATCATCAATGAAAAAAAATTTGTATAAGATATCGCCAACCCTATTCCTGCAAAGAAAGCATAAACTGGAACTCCAAAAATCAATGTTTGAGTCATCTACTACGACCTCACTAAATCGCTTAAAAAATGATATTGCAGATGAGCATTAGATATTCTCATAATCTGTTCCTGATTCACTTCCATTATCGCAAAATGCCTTTGTTGCATTGATGTCTGTCTATCTATTTTGCTTCCCAAACGTTGAATCGTATTCTCCATATCTACTACAACACCATATAAAGCAGTTTGATTATCTTTGATTTGATCGAGTTGTTGAATCATTTGTTGCTGATTTAAACCAATCCAATTGATTCCTGTACAAATCATATCCAAACGTCTTTCCTTCTCATACAGATTATATGCCCCTTCATGGCCTTCCAACAGTGAGCAACGCCTTGAATCAAAATACTGATAAAAAGAAGCAACTGCTTCTAGATTCCTGTATTCTCTGTGAAGTATTCCAAGGGAGTATAAATTATTCAGCTCCTTTGTTGCATTTTTCAATTCATCTTTTACTTTATCTAAAGAAACTTTTATCTGTTGAATTACATCTTCAGCTTTTTTTCTGTTCCCTTCATATTGCTCTGCGATGATTTTATTCTCCCTCAATTTTCTTTTTTCATCTTCCACGCTTTGTTGGTATCTTCTCAATTTGCTTGAATTACTCTCAACTCTAAATGAGTAACTCACGCATATTACAATCGATATTACTGCTAGCACAATCCCTATTTCTGTTAACTCATAACCCGAATAACTCCTCACAATAATCCATAAGATAGCTATAATTCCAATCGGAAAAACCGACAACAGTAAAGAAAGCAAGAATCGTTTTGTTTTGTCTTCTGATGTGTCAAGCACTGGTTCCTGTAGTTTTTTTGGAATATATGGATTTGGCTTATAAGGAAGCTTTACCCTCTTTTCAGAAATTTCATCTTCTAACTTAGCTATCATTCTACTCAAAATCATCTTTGCCTTTTCGAGTTCCATAATTGCGTTAAAATATGATTTGAATTGATCTCTTGTAATACTTACAACCCTTTTTGATTCAACAATTTCTTGCTTTTTCTCAATTTTAGTCCCACACATTTCGCAAAAAGAACTATCTTCTAAGTTTTTCTTTCCACACTTTCTACAAAACATAATCCCCTCCTATAATTGCAGTACAACTTATTAAAATAAACCATTTATTATTGTAAGATATGGTCTGGCAAATAAATTCTGTTTGGCAATCGAACATTATTTAATACTTGTACAAGTTCAACACGGTCAAATTTAGGTATTCTTTCTTCCAGATAACCTACTCCCTCCCATAGACTTCCATCTGCTGTTATAATTAAAATACGTTCCTCGATGCCTGTTGTTGAAATCCCTATTGTTGTAGAAATCCCTATTACTGGATAGCCTTGTATCTCTTCTGGAATTGTGTAGCAACACCCATTCCGACAATTTCCTCTTCCACTACCACGACCTCCTCTAAAAGAATGCCGAACACTACCTGTAGAATTACATCGACTACGTAGCCATTCCGATGCATATCCTATCGTATGTATATCAATCCCAATAACTGTATGACTCGTTCGTTGTGGTGTTAATATCTCTTCCTCCTCAACACCTGAGGGCTGAGCTCTTGTAATATTTCCCCACTCCCATAAGTAACCATCAGTAGCCACTGCTGTACCTGGTGGTTTAACATAAATAACATCATCCATAATGTGAACGGGACTTGTTCGGTTTTGAGTTGTTCCATCACCAAGAGTGCCGTTTGAATTAAGCCCCCACCCCCAAAGACTTCTATCTTTTCTAACCACAAAAATCATGCTGTTGATACCAGAAACAAAAGTAACATCATCCATAATTTGTATAGGACTATGGTATGTTGACGTAGAACCTGTCCCTATCGAACCATACCTATGCGTGTTTCTTCCCCATCCCCACAAAGTACCATCTTCAGTTATTGCATAGGTCTGTCGATTATTTACAAAAACAGAAGCCACATTATCCATAACCCTTATCGGTTCATCTCGCCTTGTTGTAGTTCCGTCTCCTAACTGTCCAAACTCATTCTCGCCCCAACCCCATAATGTCCCATTATTATCTATAGCCATTGCATGGGTAGTTCCCATTGCAAATGTTCTATTGAAAGGATTGTTTACTATCGCTTCATCTGGGATTATTTCAATGGATATTTCAATTTCCTCTGCTTCTTCATTTTCAGTTGTCTCGTCTCCAATGGTTTCTTCTGCTCCTGTAACTTCTTCACCTCTAATATACCCATATTCTTCAAGTTGCCTTAAAAGCTCTGTTATCATCGCCCTTTCTGCACCAATTTCAGCTCCAATACCTTCTCTCGACCAGTCCCTTGCCATTAATACAGCTTGCTCTGCATCAATCATATCATTATTATTTTCATCCGCTGTTTCCAATATAATTTGTCTTACATCTGCTCCTCTGAAATCAGGATTGATACCAAATAGCATGGTTGCTACCCCTGAAACAAAGGGGGCAGCCATTGATGTTCCATTCAATTTTTCATAAGTACTTACTACTCTAATAACTTCTTCATATTCGTTGTATATATTAAACGCTTCGTATGCACTATATATGCCACCCCCAGGAGCGGTAACATCCATTAACTTGCCTCGCTGACTAAACCCCAAAAAATCATTTTGGTTATTGTTGTAACAGTATTCAACTACTGCTCCAACAGAAATAATCCTATTTCTCACTATAGGAATTTGCACTCTTGCAAATGGACTATACACACCATCAACACCACTTTCTGCCCGATTCCATTCTACACAAGGCCCTCCACAATTCTCATTAAAAACTTCATGCCCACAACAATATTCGTTACAAACATCATTCTCACAACAAAATCTATAAATAGCAATATACCCAAACTCATCATTTTCATCCGCCTTAAATCTACCATTGCCATTATTTCCATGTTGATTTCCAGCGGCTTCAACAAACACAAATTCGTAACCATCTGCAATTAATCTTAAAAAAGTAAGCTCTATTCTTCTCGCTTTATCTCTATTCCATGCATAAGCATTGGGATTTTCTCTCGAGGTTGCAAATTCTAGTAAATGCCATCCCTGACTAAAATTTATGACACGAACATCAAAAACCCTGACATAAGTATCTATTGCCCGAAAAAGATCAAATTTATTTTCTCCATAACAATCGAGGTTACTCAAAGGAACTGCATACATGTTACTGTTTGGGGCTGTTCCATTTATTCCAATTCCGTTGCGGTAAGTGGCACCTATCATGCCTGCAACATGAGTACCGTGTCTGCCCTCCACTTCATCTCTTGTTGGCCCAAACATATTTACCATAAATTCTAAAGCTTCGTGCTTTCTAAAAAAACCACTATCGAGAATCAAAACATTTACTCGCTCCATTTCGTCTTTATACTCCCAAGCCTGCGGAGCATTGATGGCTTCTATCCCCCAATTATTTACAGGTGAACCATTTACATTTACATGCCGATATGGCTCTTCCCTTTCCTGCTCCATCACAGTAGTAAGCGGGTGAAGAGTGGGCACTTCTGCAGTAGCAATGCTATCTAAACCTTCGATTTCTCCTGCCAACCCTCTTAACTCTTCAAATGTAAATTCTCTATCAAATAAAAATGTGTACCAGTCTCCACCCCAACCATCCATTGCTGTAAACTCAATGATCTCTGCATTAAACTCTCCTGCTATATTCCGAACAACATCTTTAGAAACACCTATTCTAGCTGTTATTTGCAACATATTATTTCGGAAGTTTATTCCTCTGTACGTAGAAACTGACTGATTTAATTTATGAGGCAACCTGAAATAATTGTCCTCTGAAATAAAGACAAAGCCATCATCTGTAACAAAAGCACCTTCATCATTCAAAAAAGTAATACCTTCTTCATGCGATGTTGAAGGTTCACCGGGATAAGGTGTTTCTCCATCTCCTGAACCATTTCCTCTATATACGAAAACAAATCCAACTAATACAATACATAGAGCAGTTAAACCAAATATTACCCCTTTTCGTATTTTTCTTTTATTTCCTGTTTTTTCTGCGTTCAAAGATGGTGCAACTGGTTGTGGTGCGATATTGCCCACTTGCCTCGACCTACTATTCAACACTTTTGAACCGCAATGGTTACAAAAGCTTGCCACATTCAAATTTTTCTTTCCACAGTTATTACAAAACATCTCGCTCCCCCAAGAATAAACTAATCCATCTTATTCATTGATAACTTTGATGCTCAGATTCTTCTATTCATTGAAGTTATCAATAATAACTACAAAAATATACAATTGCTAATCACGGGTAAATATCATTCCGTCAAGATATAGTCTATCTGCTGTAATAAACCACTCACGACGTGAAGGATTTCCACCTTCCGCCCAAGTTGCTACCACAAAATCATTCCAACCAGCACCCCAAAGCTCAATTTCTAATGTATTATCATCCCTAATAGTCCATGGTCCCCTTGCAGAGCCGTCCGTTTCTCTCCAGTCAACCTGTCCATTGTCTCTAAATGTTATTGTTATCCAATAACAGCAACATCTTTCTGTCCACGTACCTAAGAGCAAGTTTTGAACTGAAGACTGTTCTGGTAGTAAAGGAACTTCATTGTCAGCATTATTCTGCTCCAAATTGTCTAGATCCTCTCTATTATCTTGAAAACTACAGCGTCGATGAAAAGAAACTGTTGATGTTATATCAATAATATCATGCTCATTTTCTAAGAAAAACATTGTATAGAACTCGCCTATTGTCACCCCAGCTTGATAGCGAAATTCTCCATCTTCTCCAGTGAAAAATTGTTCCCTGCCAATTTTCAAATTTTCCCCATATATCTCTCTAAGTCCTTCAATAGTATTTATAGAATTTCCTAACCATGTACTTATTGGTGCTATGATTACATGAGGATAATCAGCTGGATCCGATTCAAAATCCCATACAAATATAAATGTCACATTTTCATTATTTGGGTGTTGAATTCCATACCCATTAATACCCCTTTCAGGTGCTTGATTGGAGAACCATTCTCCAAAGGGTATTGAAAACCATTCTATCCAATCGTACGAAATCCCTCTATTTTCTGGTTCTTGAATCACACTATCTAATCTAAATAACTCTCGCTCTGGCCAAAAATCCTCTAATGGAAAAATCAAGTCATTAAAAGCTCTTTGTATTATATAATACCACTCTTGAATTGATTGGCGGTCAGTAAAAATGAGTGATAATAAATGCCCGTCATTCATTGACATTTCATATAATAAAAAATCACCTCTAGCATTTACATACATCATGTATCGCATATTTTGGAATACTCGTTCTATTTCGTCTAAATCGCTTCCACTATGTACCTCTCTACGTAACTTTTCTGTACTGCTAATTAAAGCTTGATTAATTTGATACATTGCCTGCATTTCTACAACACGGTTATGAACATTGGAAATCCCACCTAGCATATCAGCAATAAAAACTCCCAAATCTCTTGCGATATTAAGTCCCAACCAAACATCATTTAGAGCTGAATACCCTTTTGCCAATGTTTCAAGTGCAAATTGGTCAACCACGCTCAATGCCAATTCTTGATTATTTATTAGGTCTAATAAAATGGTATCTACAAATACATCTTTTCCCGTAAATACACCAACTCGCTGAACTACATCTCCGAAATAATTCAATTTATGTTCCATCAACCTGTTAACATTATTTCTTAATACTATCGCACCCTCAACAAGATTTTCACTTTCAGCATATTGAATAATCACACTTAAAAAATTATAGCTTGTTTCATAATTAAGTAACATCATAGCTAATATTCTATAATCATTTGCACTATCTACAACCACATCTAAAGCATTAAAAGTTAGATCTGCAAGTCCACCTAATTTAGATGTTACAATTCCTGCAAGATCATATGCATAATCACTAAACGTATTTAATGTATCTGCTTCCACCATATGATTATGTACTTCATTTAATTCATATTCCATAAGCAGTATAAAGTTTGCAAGTATTTCAATGCTCCGTTCTACTGTCATATTTTCATCTGTAACCCATGAAGTGAATGGTAGTAGACTCCTTAAAATAGGATTACTCTCTATATTTCGGACAAATCCCTGATACGCAAACAACTCACTTTGTATCAAAAATGGGTATGGCGTAAAATCAAATAAGCTATTAAAACTATCCCACATATGCTCGTGGTACATATCCACATCATAATTCATTCTATCGCTATCTGTAAATCGAATAGGCCCAGCAACTGCAGGCGTATAAATTGAAAATAATATCACTAAAACAAGTAATAATGTAATTATTTTTCTCATTCTACCAATCCTCCGTATTACTAGCTGTAAATTAAATACTATCTATTGTTAATATTAATAGGTTCAAATTCAGTACGCTTAATTAACTCTATTACCAGTTCATTTTGTTGCTCCAAAATTATATCATCTATTTCACTTCTATTGAGAATACGCCATCTTTCTCCATTTTGTATTACTTCCATCTCTCTACGAACTGTTATAAAATAATTTTGTATATTTAACATAGCCATATCCCAAAGAACATTTTCTGAAATATCTCCCAAAGCTTCAACACTATCGGCAATCTCCAAATAAATACGTACCATGTCAGGCATAGTAACATTTATAGTTGCAATAGCACTGTTGTTATTCATATCAGAAATTTCAACAATATCAAAAGTCATATTTTCTAAAATGCCATACGCTACAGGATTCTGACCCTGCTCCATATTACTTATCCCAAACATTTCCTTATATGTACTGCTTTGTAAAATTTCTTCTACTGATTGAGTATTTCTCAAATAGACAGCCCCCAACATCAACAAAAGGCTTAAAATGAACACACTTGAAATTGCTCCTAATAATATTTTCTTTTTTCTTGCTTTTTCCACTTAATTCCTCCTATAACTAAAATTCCTAAAAAATAAATGTCTTTAGGTTTATACCTTTAAGACTTTATTAAGTTTTAATAATTTTTATATCTCCTTCATGATATCGTTAAATTGTTGACAAGTCAACACATTTTCTCGAGAACAGTGGCAAGAAATCCGAAACCTTCGTTTGTGTATTGATGGATTTTAAGTCATTACAAAAAAGCCGTTGTAAAAGCCACAGGGGAGTTCCTAATCAAAACAAAAAGAACAGTAAAGAAGTTGTAAATAATTCCCTTCTCACTGTCACTCTTTTCGCCTTACCTCATCTCTTACATTACGCCTTTCAGCAACAAACGTTTTTTACACACTAACTTTCTTATCCTTATTCTTTATCCTCAGATACACCAAGAAGAATCCAGACACCAAAGCAATTGCCCCTGACAAAGCTAAAGACACTGGAACATTCGCAAAGAGCATCAACTGATCCGTTCTTAGTGTTTCAATCCAAAGCCTACCTACTCCATATCCAAACATGTACAACAGAAAAACTTCCCCATCATATTTTTTGTGCTTCCGATAGAACACCATGCCGATAAACAAAGCAAGATTCCACATGGACTCATAGAAAAATGTCGGATGAGCTTGAATAAAATTCATGCCATTAATCACTTCCATATGTTGTTCCATCATGGGAGTGATAACGCTACTGTGAACTCGGTCTGCAGGAATCTGCATGGCAAACAAGCTGTTGGTGTATTCTCCAAAAGCTTCTCGGTTGAAGAAGTTCCCCCATCGCCCTAGAATCTGACCAGGGATAAAGCAAAGGGCAGCAGTATCAAAAATCAACATGGTGTTGAGTTTTTTCACCTTTGAATAGGTAATTGCTGTTACAAAACAACCGATAATCCCTCCATATATCGCCAAACCACCTTCTCTTAGATTAAAAATACTAAAAAGCGTGTAATCATGTTCATTCCAAGTGAAAATCACATAATAAAACCTGGCTCCCCAAATCCCGGCAAGCACTCCAAAGAATCCCATTGTCCAATAATCATCTGGGTTTTGTCCGGTTCTTTTGGCTTCGTTTATTCCAATGACGAAGCCCAGAAAAATGCCCACTCCAATAATCATGCCATAAAGAGCAATTCTAAACCCAAAAATACTGAAAAATTGAGGCACGTTGTTCAGATAAATTCCTAGGTTGGGGAAGTTAATGCTGTTACCACCGCTTGAGGCCAACATTTGTTGTAAATTATTGATTTGATTCATAAATATCCTCGCTTTTTCTTTTTTACTATTTGGAACTCTTCGCTGTATTCATAATTCTTAAGATAACAGGAGTGGTTACTTAAGGTAAGAGGCGTTACATTTTTACTGACGTGATCTTCAGTAGTAGCAAAACAGGTTTACACGTTGAACCTAAACTGAATCACATCTCCTGGTTGTACCACATATTCTTTCCCCTCCAAGCGGATGAGCCCTTTTGTTCTGGCGACATTGTAGCTATCACAATCTACTAAATCTTGGTAATTCACTGTTTCTGCTCGAATGAATCCTCGTTCAAAATCCGTGTGAATCTTCCCTGCCGCCCTGGGGGCTTTGGTTCCAGCTTTAATGGTCCAAGCTCTTATCTCATCATCCCCTATGGTTAAGAAACTAAAACACCCTAACAAATCGTAACTGGCTTTAATGAGTTTCTCCAATCCTGATTCTTCAATTCCCAAATCCTCGAGAAATTCTACTTTTTCTTCCTCACTTAATTCTAAGAGTTCTTCTTCAATTCTGGCACAGACCACAATCACTTCACTTTGCTCTTCTTTGGCATATATTTTAACTTTCTCTATTTCAGGATTATTTCCATCGCTGATTAAATCTTCTTCAGCCACATTGGCCACATAGATTACTGGTTTATCTGTCAGTAGATTGTAACTGTTAAACCACAACTTTTCTTCATCACCCTCTACTTCAAAAGTTTTGGCCAATTGATCACTCTCCAGATGGGCTTTAATGGATTTTTGTAATTCTAGCTCCTTAGCTGCTTTTTTGTCATTGCGAATCAATCTGGAGGTTTTCTCTATTCTTCGCTCCAAAATTTCTAAGTCTGAAAAAATCAATTCCAATTGAATGGTCTCTATATCGCGGATAGGGTTAACCTGGCCATCCACATGTACCACATTGTCATCTTGGAAACAACGTACCACATGAACAATGGCATCTACTTCTCGGATGTTGGCCAAGAATTGGTTCCCCAGACCTTCTCCTTTGGACGCTCCTTTTACCAACCCTGCAATATCCACAAACTCAATGGTAGCATGGACCATCTTTTTGGGATGATACATTTTAGCCAACACTCCCAGTCGTTCATCAGGCACTACTACCATTCCAATATTTGGATTTATGGTGCAAAAGGGATAGTTGGCCGCTTCTGCTCCCCCTTTTGTCAATGAGTTGAATAATGTGCTTTTGCCTACATTGGGCAAACCTACAATTCCTAATTTCATTAGTTCTCCTAGTCTTTCGTCTCCATCAGAATCACGATTCCTTCATCAAAGGTTATCTTCAGTTCTTCATCAATAATCTCATTGCTAATAAAGCGACTGTTCCAAGGCGTAAGGCTTTCGTTCTTCAAAGGATACTTCGCTCCTTCCAAGCTCACGTTTTCCACAGTCCCCCCAAGAGGAAAGAGAGAAAAGTAACTCCCAAAACTCTCACTTTTCTTCAATACAAAATCTCTGTTTAATAATCGTACCTTATTCTTGCTATCTAATATTATTCCTTCCACGCCTGCATCTATGGCACTTTTTAAACTCTGTACATTCCCCCAGAAATGGTCCAAGCGATTGCCTGTAGCACCAAGAATTAACAATTCTTTATGCTTTAATTCCATGGCCGCTTCTATGGCCAGTTCCGTATCAGAACTTTCTTTTTTTGGGTCATGTTGATAAATGGAGATTGTTTTTTCTCCAACATAATGAGAGAGAACTTTTTTGCTCACACTATCAAAATCGCCCACGATAACATCTGGCACTATTTTGTGTTGGTATAAAAATTCTAACCCTTTGTCTGCGGCGATGATGCAATCGGGTTCGGCATCCTTAATGGTTTCCAGAGCAAAATCCACCTCGATGAACCCACCACATATGATCATTGCTTTCTTTTTTTTCATATTTTCTCATTACTTTCTGGCACTTTTGTGCCTAGGATGAGAGGATTAAGTCGAACACACCTCATCTACTGCTCAATAAGCGAACAGCCATTATTTTACATCTTCAAATTCAAGTACCATTCCTAACCTGTCATCTACCACGTGAAATATCCTCATGAACTCCTTTACGTTCCCTTCTACATCCCCTAAAAACACCCCAGAACCGGAAACAATAATATTTGCTCCAGCCTCTAATACTTGATGAACATTTTCATGGTAAATGCCACCGTCTACCTGAACGTCTATCTTCCTTTCCATGTTATCCACCAACTGTCTTACTTTCTTCACCTTTTCCAGGGTTTCTGGGATTAAGGCTTGACCCCCAAACCCTGGCTCAACGGTCATCACCAGAACCATGTCAACTTTATGGAATAACGGTTTCAAAACATCAACAGATGTGTCTGGTTTAATGGAAACACCCACTTTCATTCCCAGTTCTTTTATTCTGTCCAAAGTTTCCACAATGTCTTCGCAAGCTTCAACGTGGACGGTAATGATGTCTGCTCCTGCCTTCTTGAAATCCTCCAGATATCGAATGGGCTCTTGTATCATCAGATGAACATCCAGCACCTGATTGGTAATGGGACGAATGGATTTTAGTACCGGCATTCCAAAGGAAATGCTCGGCACAAAGATTCCATCCATTACGTCAAAATGCAGGTACTTGGCTCCTGCTTCTTCGGTTTTCTTAATCTGTTCTCCCAAATTCTTAAAATCTGCTGACAAAAGGGAGGGTGCGATGATTTTTTCCATATTCTCTCCTTTGAGCCTAGACTAACGTGAATCAAACTCGCTAGGACACATTATTTTGCAGTATTTCGACCCCATCATCATTTGCCCTTACTTTTTCCGAATCTCTTTAGCCCATCTTGGTTCATCTAAATTGTTCAATAAGGTGACATAATTGTCATATCGCGATTGACTTATTCTACCCTCTGCTACTGCATCTTTCACGCCACATTGGGGTTCTTTCAAGTGAATGCAACTGCTAAAATAGCACTGCTTAGAGGCTTCCTCAAACTCAGGGAAATAGTTTTTCAGTTCATCCTTTTTTAAATCTTCAATAAACAGAGAACTAAAACCCGGAGTATCTAGTAGATATCCATCCTCTCCCAGAGGGATTAACTCCGAATGGCGGGTGGTATGTTTTCCCCGAGCGATTTTCTGGCTTAAGGCTCCTACTTCCATCTGAATGCCTGCTTGCAACACATTAATGAGGGAGGATTTCCCCGCCCCAGAAGGTCCTGCTAACACGGTGGTTTTCCCCTGAACTGCCTCCTTGACGAGCTCTATGTTTTTCATTTCTTTTACACTGGTAAAGAATACTATGTAATCTGTTTTCTCATAAATCTTCTGTAACCGTTCCACCTCCTTACCATCGTCCAAATCTATTTTATTAAAGCAAATGATGGTAGGGATTTCAAAAACTTCCATGGTCACCAGAAATCGATCCAGCAAGTTCAAGTGAGGTTTTGGGTTCTTCACGGCAAACAAGACAATGGCTTGATCTACATTGGCCACAGCAGGTCGCATCAGGGCATTCTTCCGAGGCAATATCTCGTTGATATTCCCCTCCATGTCCTTGGTGCACAAAATCTCTATATTTACTTCATCTCCAACCAAAGGTTTGGTGTTGTCTTTTCTGAAAATCCCTTTGGCCTTGCACTCATAAATGCCGGATTCTACCACATGTACGTAGTAGAATCCGGCTATCCCTCTAATAATCTTTCCAGTCATCTAAATTCCTCATGATTAATCTCCATTAGGTGGTGGTGGCGGTGGTTCTGGTGCTGGCCCCTGGCTAATGGTAAAATCAATTCTTGTCCCTCGATCCACCTGACTTCCGGCACTATGAGACTGATTAATCACTCGACCAGTCATCACCGTTGGATGATGTTCACTGACAACATTACCCACTTCTAGCCCTGCTTCCGTGATGGCAGCTCGTGCTTCCGCTTCCGTTCTGCCATTTAAGTTGGGCACTGCAACCGTTTCAGGCGGCTCTGGCCCTCTACTTACTACAAAGTTCACAGAAGTGTTCCTGGCTACTCGTTCACCGGCAGGAGGCGATTGAGAAATCACCGCTCCAGCAGGTATCTCATCGTCAAACTCCTCTGTTATTGTCCCCACCAATAAGTGATTACCAGTAAGTATATCTCTTGCCGAAGCACTGGTCATGCCACGTAAATCCGGAATATCTACTCGATCCGTTCCTCTACTGATTACAATGGTCACATTGGTTCCTTCTGCCAGTCGTGCTCCTGGATTGGGATTGGTAGAGATTACTCGTCCTTGTTCCATGTTATCATCGTAAGCGGTAGTCACATTTCTCACTACCAGATTAAGCTCTTCTATTCTTCGTTCAGCTTCTTCCTGTGTACTTCCTATCACATCTGGCATGATGACTTCTATCTCTTCTTCTCCAAGACTTAACACCACCCCAATGGTGGTATGAAGATCTACCTCAGTACCTGGTCTGACATTTTGGGACAAAACAGTATCTCGATCATATTCATCAGAATACTCACGCCCAATAATTTCAAATCCTAATTCATACTCTCTGAGCAATCGTCTCGCAGCATCTTCGCTTAAGCCCACTAAATCTGGGACTTCTACTTGTTCTGCTTCTTCCTCTTCTTCAATCACACCATCGGTACCAAATTCACAAGAGTTTAGCGCCCAACCACCAATGGCAATGACACCAATGGCAATGACAGCAATAACAACAATCTTTAGGATCCTCATAATCCTTTGGGTATTTGGATTCTCAGAACGTCGACCGTAGGCGTCATCAGGGTCGTGGTAATCGTCGTCATCATCATCGTCGTAACCGTCGTCATAGTCATCATCGTAATAATCATCTTCAATATCTCTTCTGGATCTTCTACCTCCGCCGCCTCTTGCTTTGTTAATTCGATCCAACTCGCCTGTTGACATTAATACAGTGGCATCGGAGCTTCTAAGAGCGGCTCCACCAGCATAAACAAAATCACCTTCTGGATCGGTTAATGACCTTTTCAAATCAGCAATCAAAGACTGGCAGTCCTGATAACGTCTCATCGGATTCTTAGCCGTACATTTCATAATGATACATTCCAAGCTATAAGGAATGTCTGGAACATATTCTGCTGGAGAAACAATCTGATCCTGCAGATGCTTCAGAGCCACGGTAACTGTGGTGTCCCCATCAAAAGGCACGCGCCCGGTTACCATCTCATACATGGTTATCCCTGCGGAGTAAATATCACTTTTTTCATTGACCACTTCTCCCCTAGCATGTTCTGGTGAAGTATAATGGACGGAACCCATCACACTGCTACTTACGGTTTGGGCGGAAGTTGTGGCTCTAGCAATTCCAAAGTCCGTTACTTTAACCTTCCCATCTTTTGAAATAATAATGTTTTGTGGTTTGATGTCTCTATGAACAATATTTTTCCTGTGAGCGGCTTGGATTCCATTTACCATCTGAATGGAAATACTGATGGTCTCTTTGGGAGAGAGGCGACCTTTACGTTGGATATAATCCTTCAAAGTAATCCCTTCTACCAATTCCATTACCATATAATACAAGCCTCGGTCTTGTCCTACGTCATATACATTAACTACATTAGGATGCATTAACCCCGCCGCTGCTTGAGCCTCACTTAAAAACTTTTTGATAAATGTTTCATCTGAGCGGTAGTCGCTTTTTAACACTTTAATGGCCACAAGTCGATTCAACTTGTGGTCTAACCCCTTATACACATCAGCCATACCGCCTGAACCGATACAACTCTGTATTTCATAACGTTTTCCTAATAGTACTCCCTCTCTTAACATACAAATACCTCATTCTCATTAGGATCTATTAAAATGATCCCTATGTTGTCTACTCCCCCATTTGTTTTTGCAGCATTGAGTAACAATTCACCAGATTCTACAATGTCTCTTCCAGACTGAATCAAATAAAATATTTCTTCATCCTCCACCATGTCGGTTAAACCATCCGAACAGATGAGGATAATGTCTCCTTGATTCAAGCGATGTTCGTAAAAGTCGATTTCTATGTCTGCTTTAGCGCCTATGGCTCTCGTAATGATGTTTTTGTCTGGGTGATGTTTTGCTTCTTCTGGTTTGATTCCCCCAAGCCGAACCATCTCTTCTACCAGAGAGTTATCTTTGGTCAGCTGAACAATCCCTCGGTTAATCAGGTACAGTCTACTGTCGCCTACATTAGCAAAATACATCATCTGCCGAACAATGGTGGCAACAATAATGGTAGTGCCCATTCCTTTTAGTCTATCATCGTCTACTGATTTTTTAATGATTTCTTTATTGGCAACTTCAACGGCTGACAACAGCGCTTTCTCTACGTCTTGTTCTTTTGTCCTCATCAATTCTCGCCGAATGGTATCCACAGAATATTTCGAGGCAAAATCGCCTGCTTGGTGTCCTCCCATACCATCCGCAACAATGAACAGGTTAGGCAAAAAACCCACTGGTTCATCGGCAACAAATACATAATCTTCATTGATATCTCTGACCATTCCTGGGTCAGTAACCGAATATGTTTTCATCGAACTCCTTTTCATTTCTGAGTGAATTTTCTTCGCAATTGTCCACAGGCACCCTCAATATCGGCACCCATTTCTCTTCTAATAGTAACATTTATTTGATTTTTTTCAAGTTTATTTTTAAAATTTAGAGTTACTTTTCCTTTTGGACTGGAAAATTCACTCTCT
>JGI20163J26743_11538288_pt1 | contig 17654 bp, 15 predicted proteins | sample TergutCu122P1_FD_26743 | JGI IMG/M metagenome (IMG submission 26743) | reverse complement strand
AGAATAAGGATAGCTTAACTATCAATCTTCTTAAATGGAGCGTTAGCTCCTAGAAGCCCCCACTTCAAACACTTAGGTGTTAAGTGGTGGGTAGTTCACAAGCTTGAATATCGGTACAAACATTGCCTTTGGAAACATTACGGCGGGATTTGCTGGTACAACCCAAAACATGGATCACTTAACAGTAATTAACAGTTTAGCGGATATTCCAAGCGTACTATTTGGCAGAGCATTTGGCACAGGATACACGGCACAAGCTTCTGTTGCTATGGCTTTAACAGCTTTAACCAAAAATCCATTTATTGGATTGGTAGGTGGTATATTGGTTCGTTATATTGGACTTCATTTTGGATTAGTTGAGTAAAACGGTCTTCGTTAGTTTGACTCCAGATATGTAATAAGTGAAAGTCAGAGCATTCAGTGTTTGAAGCTGTGAACTGTATCGCTTTTTTGATTAAGTAGCTGCCAGGGTTGGGGAGGTTCCTTTTTTAGGTTATATATGATATTATTAACAAGGTAGAGCATCAAGAAAGATAATCTGACAAGGAGGCAATTAATGTCAGCAGATATAGTAAAATTAGTAGCCAATAATAAAAAAGCATACCATGATTATTTTATCCTGGAAAAGTATGAGGCCGGGATAGTCTTACATGGTACAGAAGTCAAATCACTTAGAATGGGTAAGTGTAGTATTAAGGAAGCCTTTATTCGGGTGGATAATGGAGAAATGTATGTATATGGTATGCATATTAGTTCTTATGAAAAGGGTAATATTTTTAATAAGGACCCACTACGAGTTAGAAAACTACTTTTACATAAAAAGGAAATAAATAAGATCTTAGGTAGCATTAAAGAGCAAGGAATCACGGTGTTGCCACTAAAAGTCTACTTTAGAGGTAGCCTTGTGAAACTGGAAATCGGCCTTTCAAAAGGAAAGAAATTATATGACAAGCGAGCTGATATTGCTAAAAAAGACCAGACTCGAGAAGCCCAAAGAGACTTTAAAATACGTAATATGTAGTTGAGATATAAGAGGAGAATTATGAAGTATTCAAATATTATACTTTTTTCTGACCTTGATGGAACATTACTAGATTCCCAGTCAAAGGTATCAAAAGAAAATTTAAAAGCCATAGAGCATTTTGTGGCTGAGGGAGGACGCTTTGGAGTGGCTACTGGTAGAGCTATGAAAAATGCCTTAGGCTTTCTTAAAGGAGTTCCTTTAAACTATTATAGTATTTTTCTAAATGGCTCTATGCTTTATGATATGAAGCAAGGAAAGAGTATTGCAATGAATGTTTTGGACAAGGATAGTATCTTTCCATTTGTTAGGGACTGTGTGAGAAAATATCCTGGTGTAGGGATTCAGATATATCTTGAAGATGATGCCCATTTTGTGTCACCAAAGGACCTTACCCCAGATAGAGTTATAGAAATGCATCCCCAATATGGCTTTGTTGATGTGGAGGAGGTTCATAGTGGAGAATGGCTAAAGGCCTTTTTCTATGGAGACCCTAAGCAGCTAAAGCTTGTGGAGAAGGATTCTTTATATCTTTTGGAGAATGAAATTGTTGATGGGATATACACTCATGTAAATTACTATGAACTATTACCAAAAGGTAGTAACAAAGGAAGCATGATAAAGAAAATACATGAGCTAAAAGGGGATGGAGATATTGTATTTGCTGTTGGTGATTATTATAATGATGCAGAAATGATTATTGAAGCCGATGTAGGGATTTACACCCAAAATGCACCTGAGGATTTAAAAGAACAGGCAGATTATATCTGTGTGAACTGTAATGAAGATGCAATAGCGAATGTGATTTATGCATTTATGGCAAAAAAATGAGACAATAATGGAATATAAAAACTACATATTATTTTACAGATGACTTTTGGTGCGAAATGTACATTTAAAACAAACATTTCGCACCATCTTTTGTTTGTGGCAGTCTAATTTTGTAAATTGAACTTAAAATGATAAAATGGCGATTTTCCTTAGGAAAATACATCTGTTGACAGTGTCATATAGACATAGTAAGATTATGGCTAGTACATAGAATGTTTTGAGTTGGTGCGAAATGTAGCTTTTTTCAATAGATTTCGCACGTGGTGAGGTGAAGGCATGAGGGTTGAAAAAGAATATCTATAGTGCAGAAATATCATCTGAAGTTGTTCTCGATGATTTATTTAGTAGATAGATTATTTTGAAGCTTATGCATGAATAGGAGTAAAATATTTCGTATGTATATTTTATCAGCAAAACTAACCTTTTATATATCTCATTCTGAGAGTTTAAAAGACAAGCGAAAAGTTCGCAGAAGCTTAATTGATAAAACCACGCACAAATTCAATCTGTCAATTGCAGAATTAGATACGTGGGATGTCCATAAAACATTAACAATAGGTATTGCTATTGTAACCGGCGACTTTAGCCATGGAAGAGATGTTATAGATGAAATCATTCGTTTTATGGAGGATAATGCAGATGGGGAGTTAACAGAAATAGAAAAAGCGTTCCACTAGGGATGCGCACGCTTCGCCAATTGAAATCGTCACTAAAGTGCCGGGTCGCGGCGCTAAATTCTGACTTCGTCAGAATTTTTGTTTAGAGTTTTTGTTTAGCATTTATCCCAGTAGTGCCTGATCTCCAGTAAATTCTTCGCCACTAGCCTCACTGAACATATCAATAAGAGTTTTTACAGTAAGTTTTTTCTTTTCCTCACCTGAAACATCTAAAACAATCCGTCCGTTACTCATCATAATTAAGCGATTTCCATGGTTAATGGCGTCTCGCATATTATGAGTAATCATCATAGTAGTAAGAGCATATTTCGATATTATTTGATCCCCAATACTTAGTACCTTTGGGGCAGTTTTTGGGTCTAAGGCAGCAGTGTGCTCGTCAAGCAAAAGTAGTTTTGGCCTTTTAAGAGTAGCCATAAGTAAAGTCAAAGCTTGTCTTTGGCCCCCTGATAGCATCCATACTCTATCTGTCAGACGATTCTCTAGACCCAGTTCCAAAGAAGCAAGTTTTTCTCGAAACAATTTACGGTCTTGTCTAGAAATATACCAGCTCATATTACGTCTTTTACCTCGCCTAATAGCAAGGGCTAGGTTTTCTTCAATATTCATTCCAGCGGCAGTACCTAGCATAGGGTCTTGGAAAACCCGTCCTAAATAGGTGGCCCGCCTGTATTCAGGTAGCCTTGTGACATCCACATTATCAATAGAGATGCTCCCAGTATCAGGTAAAAATGTTCCAGCAACACTGTTAAGCAAAGTGCTTTTGCCAGCGCCGTTGCCACCAATAATCGTTACATAATCCCCATCGGCCAAGTGAAGTGAAAGGTCATGTAGCACATGATTTTCAATAGGGGTACCTGGATTAAATGTTATGTTTAGGTTTTTGATATCTAACATGGCTATTCCCCTTTCTGACCGATTCGCTTAACTTGGTCCATAACTTTCTCTCGAATTGTTGGTAGGGTTAAAGCAATGGCAACAGTAATTGCGGTAAACAATCGCAAATCTGTAGGCTCCATACCCATCTCAAGAACTAAAGCAATAATTAGTCGATAGACAATAGAACCACAAACAATGGAAATAAGTCGCATCCAAAAACTTCGGACTTTAAAGAGTACCTCTGCAATAATAACTGAGGCTAAGCCAGCAACAATAGTACCGACTCCCATTCCAATATCTGCAAAGCCTTGCTGCTGCGCAATTAAGGCACCTGTGAATCCCACTAAACCATTTGAAATCATTAAACATAGTACCACCATGGCATTGGTATTTACACCTTGAGCCTTTCCAACTTGAGGATTATTTCCAGTTGCTCGCATTGCCGACCCAATTTCAGTACCTGCAAAGCAATAAAGCAAAACTCCAGTGACCACAACTATAACAAAGGCGCAGATGATAACTGTAGTTTGACGATAGTTATTTATTCCAGTGGCATATATAGTACTTTCAAGAGGCGAGAAAACCGTAATAGTTGTCCAGCGAAGTAGAGGAATGTTGGGGCTTCTCATAATACGAAGAGCAACAGAATACGAAGCAATCATTGTTAGAATACCTGATAAAATAGGAGGAATTTTAAGCTTAGTACTTAAAAAACCCGTTACAAAACCACCTGCTGCACCTACGCAGATGGCAAGAAAAGTAGCCAAAAACGGATTACCGTCATTGGAGATAATATATGCTGCTGTACCTGCCCCCAATATAAGGGTACCCTCAACAGAGAGGTCAGGCCTATTCATTATTCGATAAGTATAAAAAACGCCAATTGCCATTAAAGACCAAAGTAGCCCTAAGGAAATAGCGCTTTGTAAGATTGTAAGCATATATATCTAGTCCTTTCAAAACAAGTATACTTTTACAGCTTTCAACTCAGTGGGTGTTTATGCACCCACCGAGTTAATATTTTATGTATTATATACACAAGGCCATAAGGAAGTCAATTACAATGTTTTACTCTGGCATGAATATATAGTCTTGGAAGCGGGCCGGAACATCTATTTCCAGAGCCTCTACAATAAAGCCGTTTACAGTATAATTATACTCCTCGGCAAATTGGATAGGCATCGTGGCAGGATCACCTTCTCCTCGAAGAATCTGTGCTGCCATGCGACCGGCTTGGCGACCTAGCTCATAGTAATTTACACTTAAAGTGGCAACTCCTCCACCCATTGTCATATTTTCTTCCCCAGCAAAAACAGGAGTACCTGTTTCAATACTGATATTTGCCATTACTCCCATAGCACCAGCAATTGCGTTATCTGTAGGAACGTATATTGCATCAACATTTCCTGCTAAAGAAGTAGCAACTTGTTGTAAATCAGCAGCAGAGGTAATGGTGGCAGACTCTGAGCTAAGGCCAAGTCCTTCAATAACTTCCCGAGCTAGTTGAGCTTGGTAAACGGAGTTTGCTTCATTTGACGAATATAGTAAGCCAATCGTTTCAATGTTTGGTAAGAACTCCAACATCATCTCGATTTGGGCTTCGATGGGATTCATATCAGATGCTCCAGTAACATTACGTCCTGGTGCTTCATTGGAATCTACAACTCCAGCTCCAACAAAAGTAGTAATGGACACTCCAACAATAGGAATAGTATTAGTAGCATTAGCAATAGACTGAGCGCTTAAAGTACCATTGGCTAGAACCAGGTCCACTTCATTTCCTACAAAACGGCTGGCAATAGTGTCTAAGGTAGGTACGTCTCTTTGTCCATTTTGGACATCAAAAGAAGCACTAATCCCTTCATCGTAAAGCTGGGCCATAAATCCTTCAGTTGCAGCATCCAAAGCAGGATGTTCCATTAACTGGATAATTCCAATTTGAAACTCATCATCACCTCCATTACAGGCAGAAAGTGCAAAGGCACTGATACCTACTAATAAAGATACAAGAATGGTGGAGAGAGGTTTGTTAATTTTTTTCATTTTGGTGTGCTCCTTTCATTATTTTGGTTTTAGTTTAGTATTATAACACCTTTCTACCCATTTTGGAAGAACTTTTGGAGTGCGCTCTGATTTTTTTTGCATTTTTTTAAAGAAAACATGGACGATTGCTACGTTTGGTGAGCGTTTACGACGGAAAAGATTGACGGTTCAAGGTAGCTTTGTTAAAATGATAATTATAAATGCGTTGTATTTCCTAGAAACACTACCATGTTAAGAATATCAAAATCATGACGAAAAGATGGCAGTAGATCACTATGCATAACGTGGTGATAAACAAAGTCAATGAATAGAAGGGAGACTAATTGTGAATGCCAAAAAAACAGCAGAGGTGTCCGCAAGCAAAAGTGAAAATCCAAATCTAAAGCTAGATAAAACCAACATAAATTTTGGGTATCTTATATGTGCCTTTGCTTTATTATTAATGGGAGTTATAAGCATCGTGGCGCAAAATACAGATGTGCCTTCAATATTTAACTTAGATGCATTCCATCATTTTGGGCCGTCCTCACTTAGAAAATTCATGTTGCTAGGTTTATTGCCTTTTATTGTAAGCATCATTTATTTTACAGGAGTAGTTATTATAGCTATTAGAGGTAGGGCTTTAGTTCATGTAGCTGTTAGTGTGCTGAGCTTTCCTTATTTGGTTACTACTTTTTCCACTTTAGTTATGGTTGGTTTTATACATACTCAAGCAGAGATTTTTGATGCTATGGTCAGATGGTCTCCAATGAGATCGCCCAATAGTTTTTTGGTTAGGAATTTTTTTGTGCTTCAAGTAATGTTTGTTTTGGCAAATGTCATTTTGCTATTAATACCTGTTGTGAAAAAAGGTATAATATATAAGATTATTTTGGGAGTAGTCCTAGCCCTAAATGTAATGAATCTCTTCACCATTTCAGGCCTCAATATTTACCTTCTATTTATCGGAATGTGGAACTACATCGTTTTTGGAGCAAACTTTTTTGGTATAAACGAGATGGCCATTATTCTTCCTGTATGTACAGGTATTGCTTTGGTCTGTGGGAGCCACATTAAACCTCAAAACAATGAGGCTCCTAAAAAAGAGCCCCAGCAAGTGGATGAGCATGTGGGCAGTGAAGAAGAGACTCCTCTTAATTAAAAACATGGAAAAAAGGATGGCAGAAAAGGATGACAGTAAAAGATTTCATTGTACAAAAAACATGGAAAAGCATGGTGTCAAAAAGATATATAACAATATTAGTTATATTAATTATCTCTGCTGTAGCTATTTTCATCTATGTGTGGCAGGCTAATGCAAGGAGTATGGAGGGGGAAATCATTTACCTAAGTACAGCATCAGGCCGCTCCTTTGCAATAACAGAAGATTATACCCTTTGGGGTTGGGGTGGCGCTGGGGGAATGGTAGGGAGACCACTTATTGAAGGAGTTTCTGCTAGCACAAGACCCGTGGCGATTATGGAAGATGTGGCTTCTATATCAAGTTGTGGGCATACTATGGTTATAACTACTGATGGGGCTCTATGGGGATGGGGTGCAAATAATACAGGCCAAATTGGAAACGGGGAAACTCGAGACGCCCTGGCTCCTGTAATGGTTAAAAGTGATGTTTATGCCGTTTCTGTAGGTTGGGGACGCACAATGGCAATAACAACGGACGGCAACTTATGGGGGTGGGGAAAGGATAAATTTTGGCGCTTTGGTGATGGAGCAAGAGAGAATCAACTGGTTCCCATTCAAGTAAAAGAAAATGTTGTAGCTGTCTCTGTAGGAGGCTTTCATACAATGGCCATTACTGATGATGGAACATTATGGGGATGGGGAAGAAATCAGTATGGCCAGATCAGTAATAAGGAAGATATGTATAGTTTGACTCCAATACAAATTAAGGAGAATATTGTGGCAGTCTCTGCAGGATATGTTCATACAATGGTAATAGATGAAGATGGTATCTTGTGGGGATGGGGTCGCGGCTTTGGAGGTGTAATTGGTGATGGCACGGAGGAAAATCGTCTAAGCCCTGTTCGGATTAAGGATAATGTAGCTAGTGTTTACGTAGGAACGTTAAGTACAATGGCTGTTGATAAACAAGGCACTTTATGGGGCTGGGGAAGTAGCTATGGCGGAAGCATGGGGACAGGGAGTCAAGATTACATAAAGCGTTATCTAGTTCCTACGCAGATAATGGATAATGTAAGTACTATTTCGACAGTAGGTGGTCATACAATTGCCTTAGATAAAGACGGTGTTTTGTGGGCGTGGGGTAGCAACGATTTTGGGCAATTAGGTGACGGTACACGAAGAGACAGAAATGTTCCAGTACAGGTTAGATAATGGAATCAACCCATAAATGCACTACATTTCCTAGGAGCACTACCATGTACAATCTCCTTCTCAGTTATAAAGTCTTTGGGGCTGACATTGGCAAATGCAGAGTTTTCTGTCACTGCGGCGGATTATATTGAGAAGAGGTTAGACGAAGCTAAGTATAAGTTACAAGCAGCAGATAAATTAGAAGAAGCTAAATTATTGGAATCGATGCAACAGGAAATTATATTAGAACATGACCTCATTTCTTTACGAAAAGGAAAAGATAGAAAGGCAAAAAAAGAGGAGAAGGAAAAAGAACGAAAACGTAAGTTTACTGCGAGCCTTTATTTTGCAGGACTGCTTTTTTTGATTGGGCTTTTTACTATTGGTAAAGATGTTTTTGTTGTCGCTGCCGCAATCGCCTTTTATACATTCTTGTTACTTTCAATCTTAGTGGTTTTTTTGACTTTGATATATGTTTTTTGGGAAGGACTATTAAGGAAATGGTCAATTACTAATAGGCTACTTGAGAACATCAAGAAAATAGATGTCCCTCTTAGTGGACGTGAAAAAAAGAAGGTCATAAAAAATGATGTTATAGGTAGAGAGAGGCGAGAGGATAACATGCGAAGAATAGCTGCAATCGTGTTGTTCTTAGTGTTTATTATTGCTACGATTTTATGGTATAGATAGTTGGTATAATGAAAGTACAAAAGGAAGCATTTGTATTTGAAATAGAAGGTGTAATGGAGAACAATAACAAGTAAGGGAAAGGGGCGGATACAATTATGAAAAAAGAAGTATTAATTCGCAAAGTGCTTGCAATATTACCAGTGGCACTGTTTCTTATGCTTATAGCAGCACTATACTGGACGCTCATTTCTTCTAGGAGTATTGGAGAAATGATAAGACGTGATGTAAACATTGGCGCGCCATTAATTTTTCTGATTAGAGTTACGTTGACATTGAATGTATTGATGTGCACAAAAGCACTCGTGGATAAAGTTAGAAAGAGAAAGACAATTTTAGCCATGTCCTCTTTAGTAGTGCTACTTGTTATTTGTATAACAGCAACTGTAATTATGTTTTCGCATAATTTGTTTGAATTTTTATTGTATTTTTCGCCATTATTTATGAGTTCAGATTCGTTCTCCATCACTAGCCAAAGAATGCTTCCTTTTATTTTATCTTTTGTGATTGCTATTTTGGGATATTGGGAGGCGCATCAAACAGGCAAACATGAACTTAGCGATGAAAAAAAAATAGGTTATTTAAAGCAAAGGAAAACCTCCATTGACATAGGATATTTATTGTGTGCCTTTAGTTTGTTATCAATGGGGATGTTAAGTATGTTGGCACAAGGAACAGATGTGTTCTCACGAGAGCACATGTTAAACTTGACCGCACCGAGAACATTCATGCTGTTAGGTTCATTACCTCTTCTTGTTAGCATTGTGTTTTCCGCAGGAGTGATTATTGCAACCATAAAAGACAGGACAAGAGCTCATATTATTGCTAGTCTACTAACTTTGCCGTATTTGGGGACCTCTTTTTTTACTTTAGTCATGGTTGGTTATATACATATACAGGCAGGAATTTTTAGTGCTATGCAAGGGTGGTCTCCCATGAGGGATGCCAATAGTTTTTTGGTTAGAAACTTCGTTATGCTTCAAGTTATGTTTATTTTTGCAAATGCCATTTTAATGTATATTCCGGTTAAGAAGAAGGGAGTAAAATATAAGATCATTATAGGAATGGTTTCTGCTTTATACATGGTGAACCTTTTTATAATTCTTGATATCGATAATATTTTTGCTTTACTTGTGGGGATGTCTAGCTCCATTATTTATGGGGCAAATTACTTTGGTATAAATAACATGGCTGTTATTCTTCCGATTGGTACAGGTATTGCTTTGGCCTGTGGAAGTATTTCAAAGTCCCAGACCAAAGAGGCTCCTCTAGAAGAAGCCCAGCAAGTGGATGAGCATGTGGGCAGTGAAGAAATCAGTAAAAGCACTATAGATTAAGCCAGCACCAAAGCTATTCCCCTTACTCGATCCACAATATGCATATTATTTTTTTGCTGAAATAATAATCATTGCCATCATATAGCATAGCTGACCACATATTACCGTTTGCTGACAGGACTCCTGCTTTGCTTGTATTTTACGAATGGACTTATAACAGCGATGGTGACGTTTGTAAAGGCGGTTAATACTTTCATCAGTACGATTAAGGCAGTTAACGGAACGATTAAGGAAGTTGACGAAACGGTTAAGACGCTGATTACACGCTTGCGACGAAAGAGAGGTTGACTAATTTGATGAATTTTGTTAAGATTATGACTATAGAGATAGCGTATAACCTATAAATGTATTATATAACCTAGGAGGGCAAAATTATGTCAGTAATTTCATTAACCCCTGAACAGCTTAGAGACCAAGCAAAAGTTTACACCCGTGCAAGTGAGGGAGTAGCGCAACAAAGAGAAAATGTAAACAATATGAATAGCCAAATTGCTCAACAGTGGAAAGGTGAAGCCTTTAATGCTTACTTGGAGCAGTATGCACAATTGGAAGTTCAAGTAAAGAAATTTGAAAACCTGTTAATTGACATTAACAATCAGCTAAATGAATATGCGACAGTAGTTGCAGATCGTGATGCTGCTGATGCGAAAGCTTTTGGCCTAAGGTAATAAAGTAAATACATAATATGTAGGAAGAAATAAAAAAGGTTATTGCAAGATTGCTAATTGCCAAAGTTTCTTAACGACCATCTACTTAAGGAGTAGATATTGGCGATTAAGAAATTTTGCAAAGTGTTTATTTTGTAATAACCTTTTTTTAGTAATTTAAATATTCTTGGATGTATCCGAAAATCGATTGGCGAAGCGAATTGTGGGTGTCGGCTTCAAATGGATGCATACACTATTATATCTAGAGAGCTGGAGCGGTATGCCATGCCCTCTTGTTGTCGTATAAGATAATAACTGCCAAAAAGGAATATTGCAGACAAAATGGGGTAATATGTATGAAGAAAAAAGCAATTAAGAAGCTATCTATTTTTGTACTAATTTGCTATACACTTGCGTTTATTGCAAGTATGTCTTATATAGGGTTTTACAGTTCGGCAGTGCGTATAGGCGTAGAACGAGACCCAGGAAGTATAAGTTTCGTATTGGTAAACGAGGATGTGGGTGCTTATTTTAATGGGATTAAATACCTAATGGGCAATCAATTTGTTTATCTAACCAATCATGACGTTGAAAACCAGTGGCAAACCGCCTCTCGTAGCACAGCAGAAGCAGGATTTAGGAATGGCATTTTTGATGTAATCATTTTATTACCTCAGAATTTTTCAGAGAGATTGCTTTCCCTACAAAGCTTTACTCCAAGGCAGGCGCAAATCATCTACCAGGTACGAAGTGGGTATAATGAGCTGGTAAATATAGCTGTCCATGAGCAGGTCGGTGCTATTTTAGACGAATTTAATAGGCGGGTTGTTCAGATGTATTTTTCCAGTATTTTAGACAATCTTTTTGATGCTCAACGTAACGTTGCCAATATTATTTTGGGACAGCAAACCACTAAAGATAGTTTACTACACACTGTTCAAAATCCATTTGGTTATCTACCTGAAGAGTTTGACTCAGTTATAGACGGGAAGAGCTTACTCGAACAACAAAATGCCAGATGGCAACAACAGCAAGACAATTTTAGCTATAGAGCAGGTAATTTTTTAACGGATTCTGCTGAGCGAATGTTGGGGGCAGCAGATCAGATTTTAACATTAAGCGATTTGCATAATGAAATCAGTCGTGGAAATTTTGAAACAGCACAAAGGGCAGTGGCACTTCAAGCAGCTACAGATGAAGCGTTGTACAAAAGTCAATTTGATAGTCTCTATGGAACTGCAATCACCAAACTTGAAGAATTATTTAGAATTGATGAAGACGATGAAGATAGAACGCCTATTGGTATGTTAGCAGAACTAATAAAGCAAGCTCAGTTATTCTATGATATCCAAAGTGAGCAAAAAGAAGAGTTAGAAACCCGAATACAAGAATTACATTACTTAGCAGAAGGGTTGCTAAAGTTAAGAGAAGAAACGGCCAAGACTTTCTTTGGTAATCCTAATAGCACGCCAGAGAACATGGATGAAGATGAAGTCCGTGATGCAATTGGAGAATGGGTAACCTTAAGCAATGCATGGGAGCCTATCATTCCTCATCATTATATGAGAGAAATAGCTAGGTTAATAGCTGATTTAAGGTTGAATGAATTAGGAGAGGCAATTACGTTTTTAGCGAATTCTGACATTATAAGTTTTTCCGACTATCAATCTTATAGTAAACATTTGGATTTTGTTATGCGCTATGCATTTGAGGCAGGAGTAAGTCCTAGTTCAGAACAGAACTTTAGATTTGCTAATATAATGGATGATTATCACGAGCCAAGTCGAACATTTCGACAGACGGTATCCTTTCCTTTTAGTACAGAAGTGGGAGAAAATATTATAGCATTGCAGTCAACAAATGGGGCGACTCTTGGAGTTGAGAATATTGATGCAGTTGCCCAAAGCATTCAAAACCAAATAAATACACAACTAAGCTTAAAAGACTTTAGCTATGTTGCACAGGCAATGCCATATGGAGGGGGAAACCAGATTAAAGTTATTTTCACAACATTACCGACAACAGATACAAATCTTAACAATCGTATTAGTGGGTCCCCTAGTATTGCCGTTAGGTCGACATCATCGGTAAGAGAAACAGGAGTGGCACGTGCAGGGCGAGGCATAGGTGGACTATCAGAAAGAAACGGAGATACAATTGAGGAATCTAATGCTCCAGAAGTGCCTGCCGAACCAAATGAACCAGAGAGCCCAGTTGCACCTGAGAATACAACTCCTCCCATTGTACTAGTCCCAAACACAGATGGCACTATGTTTGCAACGGTGGATTTGGCACTCAAATGGACTCTTAGCCCTGAGGAATTGGGCAGATCCTATAACAAAGCCAAATTCCAGTGGTTGCAAGGGGAGCGAGGGAATTTGGAACCTACATTTACCGGAGAGTTAAGTGTTTTTGTCGACTTGGAAGGAAATACCACAGAGGCATTGATGGTTGAGTTTCCTAGTTTGCTTAGCCAGCTACGATTATTGGGTCAGATTACAGATAGAATTACGACAGTTTTTGGCGGGGCGTCGCCGGAGATGCAAAATTCAAATAACTTTATTTCGTTTGTGCTTAACAAGCCTGATTATAGTATTATAAAAGACGCCTCAGGATGTTCGGTTTTTCTTCACTATGGAAATTTAAATGACGTAAATTTGAGGAATTTTATTATTGATATTTTGTTTTTTGGCTTTATTGAAAAGGGAATAGAATTATTTAATGGAATAGATATGCAATATGAAGCACTGCAATTGATAATAGGAGATTCAGAATTAGAGGGCTCTTTAGAATATCTTTTAGAGAATATATTTTATGCAAAATCGTTTTTAGATCAAACTTTAGAGTTGAAAGAATGGCATGAAGATGCTATGAGTGCCATTCAAGCTGAATATGATAATTGGCAGGCAACCTCAATCTTAGACTTACAATTTCTGGAACTCTCTGATCGAGGCTCAGGAGGAGAATTGACAATTTTCTTTGACTCTGTGACAGGAGCTAGGCTTTATGAATCATTTGTAGCAATGGCTGAAAGTTCTGCTATGCTAGCACTTAGTACAGGAGCATCAGCAGCTTCAATAGAAAGTTTGGAAGGACAATTCCTTACTCTTATTCAACAAGCTGTTGATGTGAGAGATAGTGCTGAAGATATACTAGGGGGCTTAGATTACGTAATGATAGAAGCTGCTATTCAAATGATTAACAATCTCGAATATTCGGAAAACTTCAATTCCGTAATGGCAAATGCAAGAGTGGGAGGTGCAGATAATCAAGAAGTATTCCACTTTCTGACAAGTCCAATAGAAAGGGTGGGGACGCGAGATGTAGTTGCTGGACGTTCGACGCTTCCCTATTTTATGACTTTGATTGGAGCACTTATTGGATTGGCAATTGGAAATGGAATTCGGTTTATTGATCAAAAGAGAGTTGTAAAGGAATTGGATAAGCTTAAAACTCACACCAGAGTCTGGGAAAACACTCCTACAGTAGTTATGACCTTTAGTATAGCAGCTATAGTTGCTTTGGTATTTGGTTTTTCCACTCGAGGGCTTGTTGGAAGTGAGCTGATTGGGCAGTGGCTGCTGTATGTCGGATTGTTAACAATAGGAAGTATACTAGTTGTATCTTTCTTAGCACGCCAGCTTCCAAGGCTATCCATCTACATTATTGGTGCAATATTAGGGGTGTATCTACTATTAACACCTATGTTAGGTGTTAATATAGAACCAAGAACAGGAATGAGCATTTTATTTAACTTATCACCACTTCAGAATATTGAAAACGGGTATATGTTGTTGATGTATGGCTATTCCATTGGATGGTTTACATACTTGATGCTTTTACTTTTGATAGGACTGGGGGTTGTTTTGAACCTTGTAGCCAAAGAAAAAGAGCAGGTGAGTGAGCAAGAAAAGCCTATTTAAGTTATGATAAGTAATTAGGTCGCCCATAGCTTATGATATTTTATGGATTACAGAAATGAAGGAGAATCAATATGGCTAGAGCAGCAATATATTTTAGCACAAGTAGAGCGCAGGAAAGAGCAGCAGCAATAACTTGTGAAGCAAGCAACCTAAACAGTGAAGCACTATCACCGTGTGATAGCATATCTACAATACCAGGGGTAAGAAACGGAAAAGACAATTTTATCGCTTCTCAAAACATTACTAGTGTTTTAGGAAGTGTAAAAATCGACACCGCTACTATGATAACACAAATATGCCGTGGCTTTGTAAACATTGATAATTCGGCAGCGCTACTAATGCAAAAAGGTTTGAGGAAAAGCTATGAGTCAAGAGGGGAAGATTAGTAAGGCAGATAAGAAAGCGGCAGATGCTATTAGAATGGAAATTAGAAAGATAGAGAAAGAGCGAGAAGCCTATGTTCTTCAGATAGAAAAGGAAGAAGCAAAAAGTGAGCGGCATTTTCAAATAATGCAGCAAGAGAAGAAAAGCCTCAATCGTTTAGCGGAAATTGGTGGCAAAGATGAAAAACTGCTTCATCTTTTGGAAAAAAAGAACTGTCAATTGGGTAGAATTGATGTGTTACATCATGATCTAATGCAAGCCTTTAGTAAAGAAAAGAAAGCAATAATCAGTAAGTCTGATAAGAAGATCTCAGAATTGCATGCGAAAATAAGTAAGCTGGAGGAAGGGAAATGAGTAGATTTGATTTTATATTAAAGCCAAGGCTGGTTTCAGCACAAGCTACAGCAGCAGTAGTTAAGCTAAGGCAAGATAACGAATATATACTCGAGTCGAATCGGTGGGTTTCTTTCTATATAAACGATGAAGAAATAACCAGTAAAGGATTTGACAATGTAAAGATTAAACTAGCGGATTTGCAAAAAGTGGGGATGGCACAAGTTATGGCCAATACCTTAGACATTGGAGATAATATAACATTGGCAGCTATAGTAGGAAGAGAAGACCTTATTGGTAGGGAGATTGAAGAAGCTATCAGAATTGCTACGGATAGAATTGAAGTTGCAATAGAAAGAATAAACCACTATCAAGGTTTGATTGATGGTCCAGGTAGGTTTGGCCCTGATTTAACGTTTTTGCACATGGAAGCTAGAAATATGTGGATAGGAATTCGTAATCACAATATTGATCTCGTTAATTATTTTGAAGGAAAGGTTGTTGAATATTACCGTATCGAAGCTGAAAGCGCGAAACTATTTCAAAATAGCCGAGACATCCGAGCAGCTGCTGGCAGAGGGCTTAACTTTATAATGCAAGCAGCGTCAAAATTGCCTGATAGATTTCACTCGAATGCGTTAACAACATGGCGTGGTGATATGGAAGCAGAGAAAAATAAGATGAGAGAAAAGGCCTTTATTATAGAGGTTCAAGAGAGAGGAATGGCCTTTCCAAGGGATTGGACTGAGGGAGATAAGATAAGGTTTGCAAGAAGGTATTTAAGTGAGATGGACGAGCTGAAGACTTTAATTAGGGAAAGATTTGATATTACTGACTTCACGATAAGTTCAAGTAATTTGCTTGAAGCTCAGCTAATATTTTATTTCCTAAGTGATGTTGACTTAGCCTTTTGGCTTACTTTTGAGCAACGTCAGGAACTACTAGCAATTATTAAAGAAGGTGATATCGGAGACCTTCAACCAGCAGCAGACTTCATAATGGATTTAAGCTATGGAACAGACTGGCAGTTTAACATCACAGATGCTAGATGGTGGGCTTATCAAGTTCACCAAACCTATAATGGAGCTGGACGTGGGTTTCATTATCACGAATGGTTGGGAGAAATTGCAGCGGATCCAAGTCAGGATGGACTTTTAAATATATCATTTAACCAATCACATATGGGTAGCCCCAAAAATTAACGATGGTTATTTACCTATTTAATCTGCATAAATAGCGTGTATAGGATAGTGTAATGATTAGGCTAAAATGAGCTAAACACGCGAATTTACCTTATGACATATCAATATTATACGGGAAAGGATGAAATGAAAATGAGTTTTACGAATGATTTTTGTGAGTCTATCGGGCGTACAATTATAATAAAACCTGTAAAACAAGTTAAGACATATGTGTGTATCTTCGTATTTCTGTGTTTTGTTATGCTAGTTGGCTGTGACCCTCAACAGGAAGAAAGTACAGTAGTAGATATGTATCATGAGACCTTTTATCTTTTTGGATGGGAGGGCCGTGTTTGGATTGATTCTTGTGATGGCATGGCAGTAATCTGGCCAGACAGGAGGACACAGGCCATAATTGATGTTGAAACAGGTAGGGAGCTTAGACGATTTAATAATAGAAATCCAAACTATCATCGGATTTTAATCATGCCAGATAATATGGCTATTGTGAGACAAAGTGAAGGCAGGAGAAGAGAGGCAGGTGCTGCTCTTATTGATATTATTAGTGGTGATAAAATCATTCCTTTTGGAGAATATGCTGACATTTTTTGGGTGCAAAATGGTATGGCTGAAGTAGAGTCCCTTGTATATGATGGCTTGCGTGGATTAATTGAACTGGAAACAGGGCGAGTAATTATCCCATTTGAATATCATTCTTTGCAACTAATATCCGATGAACTAGTTTTAGTTACTCTTCCTAGTAAAACAATTTGGAGGGGTTTAAGTGGAATTTTATGCATCAGAACAGGAGTAGAGGTTTGGCCCATTGAGTATGATTCTCTATTTATATCGCACTATGACAGCACAGCGGTAGTAAGAATTGATGGGGAGTCTGCCGTGCTTGACCTTGAGAGCAAGGAAGAGATTATTCCATTCGGGAAGTATGAATTTATTTTTCAAGTGGGATATGGAATGGTTTCTGTAAGTGGAGAAGACTTAAGAGGAAGAGCTCTTATATACATCGATGGGGAAGAAGAAATAATCCCATTAGGCATATATGAAGAGTTTTGGGCTGCGCTATCTGAAGATTTAGTTATCGTAAGCGGAGGTGCACCTGTCGGAAGAAGCCATGAGAGGGGAGTTATGAGTGTTGAAACAGGGAAATTGGCGATTCTTCGTGGGCTATATGACCCCCTTTTCATAACACCTTCTAGATATGTCGATGGAAGAATGGTATTACGATACAACAGTCAAGCGCGAATATTTGACTTTGATAGAAGAGAAAAAATAACTCCTTTTGGTGAGTATTCAGATATCCAGCTAATAGAAGGAGGATTTATGGCAGCTCAAAGGTGGGGCGAGGGAGTTTGGCGAATAAAGAGAATTGAGGATTATTAT
>JGI20163J26743_11538291_pt1 | contig 17746 bp, 15 predicted proteins | sample TergutCu122P1_FD_26743 | JGI IMG/M metagenome (IMG submission 26743) | reverse complement strand
GAGGAGTATTCGCTGCGTGTTGTTGATTCTCTTATAAATTACGGCAAGGGGCTTAATCTTACGTTTGGGGCGCGGGACGGGATTATAAATCATTGCGGAGAAATTTTCGAGCAGTATTACAAGCCGGATTTTACGGTGAAGGATTTGTCTGCGCTTAAGGCAAGGTCGGCGTATCCGGCAACGTGGGAAGGGGTTGTTGTAAGGGTTTCCGACAGGCTGGCGTATCTTGGCAGAGACCTGGAAGATGCTATTCTGTTGAATGTAATTAAAAAGGAAGATATTCCCGCAATTGTAATAGAGACACTTGGGATAACGAACAGCAGTATAATAAATACCTTTGTAAAAGATGTAATAAGACACGCAAAGGCTAATAACGAAATAGGTTTTTCGGATAAAGTTTTCGAGGCTATGTTGGCGCTTAAGGATTTTAACTATAAGTTTATTTACCGCAGTAATACTTTGGAAGATTTTCATCATTTTATTGAAAGAATTTTGAAAACCTTGTGGAGCTATCTTGGAGATATTTTTTCTAAGTATGGATATGAATATGGTAAGTATCAGACAGAAAAAACCATGCTTGCGTCGCGGTTTTGCGGGTATCTGGAAAAGATGGAGCATTTTTACAAAAATGTTGAGATGTCGGATAACAATGTTGTGCTTGATTATATTGCGGGAATGACGGATGACTATGCTCTTGACTGCGTGTCGGAGCTTTATCTGCCGGGAAAGTTTTTTTATAACTTTTACAATTAGTGGAAAGCAGCCAATTTCATGCAACACTTAGTATTGTTTTTAGGCGGTAATTTACATGAAAAGATTTGTGTTGCTAATTTTGTCAATATGTTTCTTTAGTTTTCCAGTAAAAAATGCCGAATCGGAAGAAAGACTTTTTGGTTGGGTTCTTTCAAATATTTGGGTTTACTATGATGCTTCGCAAAACAGAGTAAGTGCAGATATTGATATATTGCATTTTAACTGGCTTTTTAACAACAGATTTTTAATAGGTTAATGCAATTACAATTCATGGCTCTCATGAGGGTGATGAAGTATTTATGAATACACTGTTGCCATTGGAATTAGCATTTGTTCCATTTATTTATAGTATAAGCCGAAACCATCATTTGGGAATTTCGATTAATAGTAAGATGGGATGGCAGTTACTGCATCATAACAATATTGATAAAACGGATCACAGATTTATAGGTTCGATAGGCGCACAGCTATTTTTAAAATTTAATCAACCTGGCAGAACTTATTTTTACCGTTATTTATCACTATTCGCTGATTATAATATTTACGGAGAATTCAGAGCAGGGATTGGTGTAGGTATAAGTTTGCAAACTGCTTTATCAGGACTTTTAGCATTATTATTATCATTAGCTATGGAATGATTCTTTCAAACAATATAAAAAATGACGCAGGACCTACACAAAGAAAGAACGAGGTAAAGTCCATCAAAAAGAACTAAGGAAGCACTAATTAAATTTGACTCTAATCAGTGTTTCCATAGTCTTTCTCGTTTTCCCTTGGAAAACTGCGGCATGGATGCCGCAAAACGTGCAAAGCGAGCGCAGGGCAGTGCGAAATATTTTGAGCAAAATTGATTTCCAGTATTTGGTATGATTTTTTTATATATTACCAATAATATTTATGTATTTGGAGAAAAAAAAAGATAAGATACTGATAAAAGCAATCATAGTACAGAACGCGAGAGGAGGGCTTGTTTGAAATTTATTTTGGAAGATAAATATAAGGCTGCGGAATCCCCCGCGGCATCTTTGCCGGCTAAAAAAGGGTTCTGGTTTATATTCGACAAGGGCAATATGCTTTCTTTTCCCAAAAAGGATAATAAAACGACGGAGGGTGCAAAGTCCCGGCTTTACGCAGGGGAAGTCCGATGCAAGTCGGGAAGCCCTACCGGCTATGGCGGTACGCAAGGCTCGCAGCAGGCTGCTGAGCATACACGGGAAGTGCCGGAGCTTGTTTCACCTTTGGATATTGGCATTGTAACCACGCCCCCGGTTTGCTTTGGCACACTGGATGGAACAGAATGCTGGGCTGCGGAAGTCGCAGCAGGAAGTTGCGTTTTGCCCTGCGGCATTGCGAAGCAGGCCGCAGTGAAGGGCAAGACTGCCGGTGCAGAGCAAGCTGCGGGGGGAGCGCAGGGTGCAGCAGCAGTTGGGAAACCAGGCTCCGCAGCCGAAGGCGGGGGGAATCATCAGTCTTTAGAATTTAAGAACTTGCGCGATCTTATTTTTTCTTTGGGAGATGAGTTTTTTGCAATAGCAGCCAGAGCGTTTCAGGTAATCAAGTGGTATAATGGCACGAAATATTGTTCTGCGTGCAGCGCAGAACTTAAAGATTCAGAAACTGAGCGAGCGAAAATCTGCACGAAATGCGCGAAGATATTTTATCCTGTAATTGCACCTGCCATAATTGTTGCTGTTACGCGAGGAAACAAGCTGCTTCTGGCGCATAATAATGCGTATCCGGATCCCAACAGGTACAGCATAATTGCCGGGTTTGTAGAATTGGGCGAGTCGTTTGAACAGGCGGTTGCAAGGGAAGTTGAAGAGGAAGTGAGCATAAAAGTCAAAAATATAAAATATTTTGGCAGCCAGAGCTGGCCTTTTCCCCACACCTTAATGGTTGGTTTTACTGCTGAATATGAGTCCGGAGAAATTAAGGTTGATGGAGTTGAAATTGGGAAAGCTGACTGGTTTGAGGCTTCGAATTTTCCAACGATCCCCGGATATGGCAGCATAAGCAGGATGCTTATAGATAATTTTGTGGCGAATAATTCATGATCTAATTTTTTTGTTAAGACATTTATTTGTCGACGTAGCGAGAGTCGCGGGCGTGCTTGCACGCACATGACCGAGCAAGGAGACAAACAAGAGGTATTAAACAGCAAGGCTTGCCTTGCTGTTTAATACCTCTTATAATATGAAAAATGAGTGAAGCAGGCAAAACAGAGTACCTAATCTATCCTTGGAAAAAGCAGAACCCGGCTGAAACTGTTCAAATAGAACGCGGGGAAGGAATATTTTTTTGGGATACAAATGGAAAAAGATATTATGATATGTCTTCCCAGCTTCTAAACATGAACCTTGGGTTTGGAAATAAAGAGATAATTTCTGCTATACAACATCAGACCGAAAAGCTTGCATATATTTCTCCGAAGTTTGCAACAGATGTAAGTGCAAAGCTGGCGGAAATAATTATCAAAGAGATAATGCCCGCCAATATGGGAAAAATATTTTTTACAGTATCGGGCGCGGATGCAAACGAGCACGCGATAAAAATTGCGCGAAGCGTAACAGGCAGGCACAAAATCATGAGCAGGTACAGATCGTATCATGGTTCTACAATGGGCGCCTCGATTCTTACAGGCGAGGCACGGGGTTTTTTGTCTGCGCAGGATATTCCGGGTTTTATCAAAATTTTTACTCCATACCCGTACCGCGAGCTGGATAATTTTAGATATGAAGAAGAGATGACATCGTTTTATTTACAGAAGCTCGAAGAGCAGATTCTCTACGAGGGCAGGGATAAAGTTGCTGCAATTTTTCTCGAAACTATTCCGGGAACTAACGGCGTACTTATTCCGCCGAAAGGGTATCTCGAAGGGATGCGGGAAATTTGCACCAGATATGGAATACTGATGGTTTGCGATGAAATTATGACCGGCTGGTGCAGAACCGGCGAGTGGTTTTCTTTTACGCACTGGAACATTGAGCCGGATATTGTAACTTTTGCAAAAGGTATTACCTGCGGATATGTGCCGTTAGGCGGCGTTATTGTTAGCAAAGAGATTGCGGATTTTTACAATAGCAGCAACTTTGTAAGCGGGCTAACGTATGGCGCGCACCCGGTTGGCTGTGCTGCTGGTTTAGCTGCAATCGAAGTTTACAGAAAATATAATATCCTTGATAATGTAAGAAAAATGGAGCCGGTGTTAAAAGAATCTCTTGAAGCCTTAAAGGAAAAACATGAATGTCTTGGCGATGTGAGGGTAAAGGGTCTTTTGGGCATGATAGAGCTGGTTAAGGATAAAAAAAACCGCGAGCCAATTGTGCCGTACAACGAAGATAAAAATAGAATTGTGCCAAGAATAACAGGCAGATTATTTGCAGAAGGCTTTTCGACATATTGCCATGAGAATATGATTTCGGTTTCTCCGCCATTGATAATTGATAAGGAATCTATAATTGATGCTGTAAAAATATTGGATAATGTACTGTCGCGGGTTGATAGCGGGGGTTTGCGTGAATAATAGAGACCAGCCAAAAAGCATGGCAATATTCCGCCGTAAAGTCCTTTAGCCTTGATTAAGCTTCCCGCACTTCTGTTGCGATTTGATTTGAAAATAAATATATATCATCGCGAGCAGCTAATCCGCGCAAGGGATAGAGCGGACTGCAACAGGACATTGCATCCTGCGTCAGCGGCAAGGATGTAGCGATAGCGACCAAGGGCAAGCGCAGGAAATCCCGGAGAAATTGCGCAGGAATTGCTTGCAATTTCGAGGAATTGGTGGTGCGCCTAGCAGAAATTCTTGGAACAAAGGTAAATTTATATTAAAAGCTTCGAGGTACGGCTTCGCCTAAGCCCCATGCGCCCAAAAGAAGAAAGAATGAAATATGGGGATTTTCTGCAAGTTTAGCTTTTTAAAATTTGATTTTATTCTGCTTTGTGTTATATTTAATGTATGGAAATTATAGAGATTGCTGAATCGCTTATAGGGAAGGGTTTATATACTGATGCAAAGGATCTTCTGAATAAGCTACTGGAAGATGAGCCAGATAACAACGAAGCAGTATGTCTCATAGGAATTGCGCTCACGGAGAGCGGGGAGAATGATAAGGCGATAAAGGCGTTGAATTATTGTCTCAGCAAAAACGAATATAATGCTGCTGCTTGGGAGGCTTTGGGGTGTGCCTGGATGAGGAAAAATATGCTGGACAAGGCGACTCACTCTCTTGAAATAGCTATAAAACTTGCGCCGGAAAACTGGTCTGTAAAGAGAAATATGGGTGTATTGAATATCCTTAAAAGGGACTATAAAAAGGCGAGGGAATTTCTGGAAGCTGCGAGGGAAAAAAAGCCTGAGGATTATAAGGCGATTTATGCATTGATATATACTTTTATTAACCTGAAAAACTATCAAAGTGCGGAAAAACTGATTTTTAAAATCCAGGAGCTTAATATTCCTCATGAGGTGAGGTCGGATGTGGAGCATCTGCTTGTTAGAATTCAGGCGAAATTGATATAAAAATTTTAAACTTTGTGAAGGTCGCAGGGGGGATATTTTGAATATTCTAGTTCTGAATAGCGGGAGTTCTTCCATAAAGTATAACTTATGGGAAATGGACGAAAAAAAGCTGCTGTGCAAAGGGCTTATAGAAAAAATCGGAAAGGATGACAGTTCTATAACTTTTTCGGTTAATAATGAAAAAAAGACGATTAAGAAGAAAATTCTCAATTATATTGAGGGGATTCAATTTATTCTTGATTTGATTACGGACAAGGAGAATGGTGTTCTGGCTAGTATTAAGGAGATTAATGCTGTGGGGCACAGGATTGTTCATGGCGGGGAAAAGATAACTGAGGCTAAGCTTGTAACGCCTGAAATCAAGGAAATTATTGAAGAGAATATATCGCTGGCACCGCTGCATAATCCGCATAATCTTGAGGGGATTAAGGTAATCGAAAAAGCTCTGCCTGGGGTGCCGAATGTTGCTGTTTTTGATACTGCTTTTCATTCGACTATGCCGCCTGCATCTTATGTTTATTCTCTGCCGTATGAATTTTACGAAAAGCATAAAATCAGAAGATATGGTTTTCATGGAACGTCGCATAAATATGTTTCGCTAAGGGCCGCGGAATTGCTGAATGTGAAGCATGGGGAGTTTAACTGTATTACAGGGCACTTTGGGAATGGGTGTTCTATTACTGCGATTAAAAATGGGGTCTCTGTTGATACTACTATGGGGTTTACGCCTCTTGAGGGGCTTCCTATGGGGACGAGAGCGGGGAATATTGATCCTTCGATTGTTTTGTACATGATTCAGGAGTTGGGATATACGCCTGAGCAGGTTAGCGATATTATTAATAAGAAATCGGGTTTTCTTGGTGTTTCAGGTATTTCTTCTGATATGCGCGAAATAAGGGAGGCTTATAAAAACGGGGATGAAAAGGCGGCTCTTGCTTTGAAAATGTTTGTTCATTCGTCAAAGAAATTTATTGGGGCTATGGCGTCTGAGCTTGACGGAAGGCTGGATGCGATTATTTTTACAGGCGGGATTGCTGAGAATTCTGCTTTGACGAGGGAGATGTTTTGTCAGGGGCTTTCTGTTCTTGGGGCTTATATTGATGCGGATAAAAATAATGCTATGCAGGGGGAGGGTATTATTTCCAGAGATGATTCGCCTGTGAAAATAATGGTGGTTCCGACGAATGAGGAGCTTATGATTGCTCTGGAGACTCAGAACTTGGCTGGAGAATAAATAAATTCTTCTTTCTCTGCGTTTGCTTTTAAAAACCTTTCTGTATAGGAAACAAGGTCTGATATTGCTGCTTCAACTGTTGAATCTACTGCATAGCCGGAGGCTTTTTTATGCCCTCCGCCTCCAAATTCTCTTGCGATCTTTGCAACATTTATTTCTGCGGTTGTCCTAAGGCTTACGCTGCATTTATTTACTTCTTCTTCCCTAAATGATGCTACGATTTTTACTCCGGCAGTTCCAAGGAGTATCTGATAAAGCATGTCTTTGTCTCTGTCCATCAAGCTGTAATGTTCAAGGTCTGAGATTTTTTCATGGACTATAAGCAGCTGGTCATCGAAAAAGGTTTGTATGCGGGAGAGCATTATCCCAAGAAAGGTTCTGGATGCAAGAGATCTGTTGCCGTATACTTCATAAAAAACTTTGTTTGGAGAAACGCCGAATTCTGTTAATTTTCCTGCGAGCCGAAAAGCTTCAAAGGAATGTTCCTGGAGATGCCGGAAAAAGCCTGTATCTGTACTAAGGCCGAGAAAAATCAGCTTGCTTACAAAGGCATCGGGAATATATTTGCAGACTCTCATGAGTCTGTTAATAAGTATTGTTGCTGACGGCGCTTTGCTGTCTATGAACACTGCCACGACTCCTTCGGGTACTGCATCTGAGGCTGTGTTATGGTGATCTATAATTGCAACCGGAAGAGAGGCTGCTGCTTCTGTAAACTGCGCGGTTCTCGCGAGGCTATGATGATCGATTAAAATTACTGCGCTGTTTTCTGTTATATCTTCGGGAGAGAGGTCGGATTTGCAATATTTTTCAAATTGTTTTAGTTCTCTTCGATAAAATGGCATTTGGGTATATATATGTGTTGTTTTCCCCAAAGAATTAATGAATATTGATAGTGCTATTGAACTGCATATACAATCTGCATCCGGGTCGTCGTGTCCGAAAATCAAAAAATTATCATACTTTTTAATAAAATCTATAATTAAATCCATAATTTACCGCCGTTTTGGGTATTGTATCACAAGAAGTTCATTTTGCGGTAGTCCTCCGGAAATGTAAAGCATATTATTTTGAATATAACAGTTTATTTCTGTGCGAATGCCAAAATCTTTAAAGTAAAGTCCAGGTTCGACAGAAAAACAGGAGCCGTTTGAAAGAGTTCTTTTGTCCGGGAACTCAACGGAATCGAGATTTGTTCCATATCCGTGGAGTTCTATGTCAATTGCGTGCCCGGTTCGGTGTTTTATCTCATTTTTATAGCCTCTGTTAAGCAGGATATTTCGGGCTTTTTTATCTGCATCAAAACCTAAAACTGTGTTGCCGGCTTCGAGGTTTTCTCTTATAAAAGCTATTACAGAATCTCTTGCTTCTTTAATTGCATTAAAACTCTTGGTGATTTCCTGCGGAGGCTCCTCGCCGGCAAACCCAACCCAGGAAATATCTGCATATACGCATTTTTCATTATCTGCCTGCTCTGCGTACTCTGTGAGTAATTTTGCCCAAATATCAAACTGGATAATGCTATTTTTTTCCAAAAAAAAGTCATTTTCTCCTGTCTTGTAATGCGGATTAGCGCTGTTTTTGCCAAAAGCCACAAGCGGAAGGGAGTCTGAAACAAGGTTGTTTTCTTCGAATTTTTCGATAATAAAGGATTGAATAGATTTTTCGGTTATTTTCTGATTTTTTTTAAAATTAATGGAGAGATAATCCCATGTTTCTTCGATTATTTTGTAGAGCAAAGCTGCTGCTTTTTCATGCGACAATATTTGCTCATTATCAAGGGTTCCGATTATTTTTTTAACAAGAGATGCAGAACTTACAATTTTTATGCCAGCTTTTTGCAAAATTGATGCTGTTCCGCTATCAAGAAAAGAGATTTGCGTAAGATCCGGGTCTGCCTGGGCTGCGAGGGTCATACCGGCGAACTGTTTTAAGATTTCTTTTAACTCCTCTTTTGAGGTATAAAAAACTGTTTTTCCTGGGTAATTTTTTAAAACATCTGGCTCAACAGAGTGGATAATTTTAATATTTTCTTTTATGTAGCCTTCTGCGCCCTTTATTATGTAAAACCAGCCTCTGCTGTTTGTTGATTTTTTGTCGATTTTAAGCACCATATCTGCAATGGGATCTCTGTGCCTGAAATTAAAAAAAAGCCACCCTGAAAGATTTTCTTCCAAAATGGCTTTTTCGACTTTGCTTATATCGATCATTAAAACCGAAAATACGGCTCTTCTATATCAAAGCTGTCGTTAAATCTGCTTGGATTTCGCAGAGTTCCCCAGCTTGGATGTGTTCTATTCTCATGCAGAAAGAGTCTTACGTGGGAAAATCCGTTTCTATCCCAAAAAATTTGCATAAACGGGAATTCCGGCCTGTTGCCATAAATAACCTCTGCCCGCCATGCAGTTACCCCGCCTTCTCGCGGAACCTGAAACCAAGAGTATGGTATATAAATTTCATGAAGTCTCATGTTTTGTTTCTGATAATGAACAATAAATCCAGTGGGGTGGTTAAAAATTCTATGAATAAAAACGGTTCTTGCATATAACTCTGATTCAGCACTGAATATATTGTAAGTAACAGTTGCAAGTATTATTAGTGAGAGTATGATTACCCATTTTTTCACGCTAATGCCTCCGCATTAAAGATTGGAAATTATTTACTTCCTTAATTATATATCTAATACAAAATAAAAATCAAGAATAAAAAAACTATACAAGCCCCAAGGTTGCCAACATTATGGCTTTTATCGTATGTTTTCTGTTTTCTGCCTGATTCCATGCCTCTGACTTATCGCCGTCAATGACATCGGCAGTTACCTCGTTGCCCTTTACTGCAGGCAGGCAGTGCATAAAAATCGTTTCCTTGCCTGTTAAGAACATAAGCTCTTTATTAACCTGATACGGTTTAAGAAGTTTTATCCTGTCTGCAAGTTTATCTTCTTCGCCCATAGATGCCCAAACATCTGTATAGATAATATCGGCACCTTGTACTGCTTTTTTAACGTCTGTCGTAATTTCTATAGCAGAACCTGATTTTTTTGTAAAATTTTTTGCAAGAGAGACTATATTTTCGCAGGGTAACAGAGGCTGCGGAGATGCAATTCGTATGTCAAGCCCTGCTTTTGAGCAGCCAATCATAAGCTCGCTGGCAACATTGTTTCTTCCGTCTCCGACATAGACAAGCTTTATCCCTTTATAAGTGTTAAAATATTCCCGCACTGTCATTATGTCTGCAAGAACCTGCGTAGGGTGAAAATCATCTGTAAGCCCATTGTAGACCGGCTTTCCCGAATATTTTACAAGAGCTTCGAGATTCGAAGTTTTATAACCGCGGTATTGAATGCAATCAAACATTCTTCCAAGAACACGGGCTGTATCTTCTATTGATTCTTTTGCTCCAAGCTGAATATCTTCGCTTGAAAGAAAAACAGGAAACCCACCTTCTTCTCCAAAAGCTGTTTCAAATGCGCACCTTGTTCTTGTTGATCTTTTTTCAAACAGCAAGGCAATGGTCATTCCCTTAAAGCGTTGGTGTCTTATGTTATTTTGTTTCTCTTTTTTAACAGCGATTGAGAGTTCTATAAGATAGTTTATTTCTTCGGGAGTATAATCTTTTAAAGATATAAGCGATCTTCCTTTTAGGTTTATAGACATCCTGTTGTTATCCCATCCTACGCTGTTTTTTGCTCAATAGCTAGAATTATTGGCTTATGTGTTCCCTGAATTACTTCTTTGTTTATTATAACTTTTTTACTTCCTTCTTTGGAAGGCAATTCGTACATAATGTCAATCATTATTGCTTCTACAATAGACCTTATTCCGCGCGCGCCTGTTTTTCTTGCAATGGCAAATTCTGCAATCTGGTCTATTGCATCTTCTGTAAATTCAAGTTCGGTATTGTCGAGTTTTAGGGACTCCCTGTACTGCTTGACTATTGCATTTTTAGGTTCTGTGATTATTCTCTTAACTTCTTCTTTTGTAAGATTTTCAAGCGCTGCTGTAATCGGAAGCCTGCCTATGAACTCAGGGATAAGCCCGAATTTTATTAAATCATCCGGGTGAAGCTTTGAATAAAGCTCAGACAATTTTTTTTCTTCCGGCGCTTTTATGTCTGCTCCGAATCCTAATGGCTGCAGGCACGTGCGGGATTCAATAATTTTATCTAAACCCACAAAAGCGCCGCCGCAGATAAAAAGTATATTCTCTGTATTTATTTTAAGCATCTCCTGATTCGGATGCTTTCTTCCGCCCTGCGGCGGCACAGATGCAACTGTTCCTTCGATAATTTTAAGCAAAGCCTGCTGCACCCCTTCGCCCGAAACATCGCGGGTAATTGAGACATTTTCGCTTTTTTTCGAAATTTTATCGATTTCATCGATATAGATAATTCCTTTTTCCGCCAAAGGTATGTTGTTGTCTGCTGCCTGGATTAGTTTTAAAAGAATATTCTCAACATCTTCGCCTACATAGCCTGCTTCTGTAAGAGTTGTTGCATCTGCGATAGTAAACGGAACATTAAGCTTTTTTGCAAGTATTTTTGCAAGAAGTGTTTTTCCAGTGCCTGTCGGACCTATTATAAGAATATTTGATTTTTCAATATCAATTTCTTTATCGAGTTTTTCTGCGTTAGCTATTCTCTTGTAGTGGCTGTAGACAGCTACAGAAAGGGTTTTTTTTGCCTCGTCCTGTCCTATAATGTATTGATCAAGAAACTCTTTAATTTCAATGGGCTTTGCGACATCATTTAAAACTAAACCATCGCCGCCTTTTCTTTCTCCTTGGCTCATTATTCTGTTGCATACAACTATACATTCGTCGCAAATATGAACGCCCGGACCGGAAATTATTTTTCTTACCATTTCTGCAGGCTTTCCGCAAAAAGAGCAAATTTGATACATATCTTTTTTATTTTTTGGCATAAGAATTATCCCCTGGTAAGTATTGAGTCTGCAAGTCCGTATTTTATGGCTTCTTCTGCTGACATATAGTAATCGCGCTCCATATCTTTTGCAATTATAGCAGCGCTTTTGTCTGTGTGCTTGGCAAAGTAGTCGATAATAAGGGTTTTTAGCCTGATGATTTCTCTTGCCTGAATATCAATATCTCTTGCCTGCCCGCGAACGCCTCCCCACGGCTGATGTATTAATACCCTGCTTGACGGAAGGCAGAATCTCTTTTTTGGTGCTCCGCATGTAAGCAGCAGGGCTGCCATTGAGCAAGCCTGACCAAGGCATATTGTTTGAACATCTGGCTTTATGTATTGTATTGTATCATATATGGCAAGCCCTGCTGTTACAGAACCGCCGGGAGAATTTATGTACAGGTTTATATCTCTTTGCGGATCCTGGGATTCGAGAAATAAAAGCTGTGCTACAACAAGATCTGCTGTTATGTCGTTTATCTCTCCGTCGAGAAAGATAATTCTGTCTTTAAGAAGACGGGAAAAAATATCATAAGATCTTTCGCCTGCGCCAGTATGTTCAATTACAATAGGCACCAGATTGTTCATTTTTTCATTCATTTTTTAACCTTATACAAGCGGATTTAATATCCCGCATTAGTTATTTAAGCTGATAAATGCAAGAAAACCAACTTTGTCTCCCTGCTTTACCACTCCATTTTCAATTAACAAATCATAAGCTTTTTGTTCGCGCAATGAATGTTTAATATATTCAGTTACATTGTTTTCTTCTATATACTTTTTAAAATCTTCTTCTGCCATTCCGCTTTTTGCAGCCTGTTTATTTATTTCATCGGCAGCTTCTTCGTCGGAAATTTCAATTTTTTCTTCTTTGGTGATTTGATTCATTATTAACTGAGCTTTTACGCTGTTTATGGCAGATGGTTTCCACTCTTCGAGAAGAGACTCTTTAGTTTTGTTTTGCGCTGCAAGAATTTGCAAAACTTTTTGCTCATCGCTGCCAACCTGATTCAGGAAATTGCTCCATGAATGGCTAAGTTCGTTTTCTATCATTGACGGCGGAACTTCCAGTGTTGATGCTGCAATTACTTTATCGAGCACTCTCCGGCGTTTTAGCTCTTTAAGCTTCATTTCGACAATGCCTTTTTGTCTTTCGTTTATATCTTTTTTTAGATCGTCAAGAGTTTTATATTTCTCGTTTATATCCTGAGCCAGGTCATCGTCTATTTTTGGCAATTGTTTTGATTTTATGCTTGTTACCTTGAGTTTTATTTTTACGCTTTTTCCTGCAAGCTCTTTGTATTCAAAGTCATCTGCGAATTTTTTCTCAATAATTTTTTCTTCGTTGAGTTTGAATCCAATAATATCATCATCAATTTTATAGTAGTTATATCCTGTTCCTACTGTAAAAGTAAAACCTTCTCTTGCTGTGCCATCGATATTTTTTTCGTTTTCATCAACTTCGGAGTAATTTATTGTAACAACATTATCTTTTTCAACAGTGCCGTCTTTTTTTTCTGTAACTACTGCATTTTGTTCTTGATATCTCTTGAGTTCGCGGTCTTCGTCTTCTTTTGTAATCTCTACTTCGGGGATTTCTATTTCAATTCCCTTATATTGTCCAAGTGTTATATCCGGATATGTTTCATACATTACTGTAAAAACGAGATCTTTCTCCAAGTCCACAGAAAAATTTTCTTCGTCCTGAAGTTTGGGCGTAAAGTGCGGAAGCGGTTTTTTTTCTACATCTTTTAATACTTCTTCCATGCCCTTTTCGACAAGGTTATAGCCTGTTTCCAGTTTAAGGCTATCGCCGAATTTTCTTTCCAATACTGCTGTTGGAACTTTTCCTTTGCGGAAACCTTTTATGTGTGCAGATTTTGCATATTTGCCTAAAAGTTCGTCATATTCTTTTTTTATTGATTCTTTTTCGATAGTGATGGATAGTTCTACGGCTGAATTTTCCAGGGCTTTTAATTCTTTACTTTTAACCACGGTGTCCCTCTTCTTTAGTTAATTAAATTTTTTTCTACAAATTTATGCATAAAATGATACCAAAAAGCAGTTTTTTTGTATATACCCTAATTTTCGTGTTTTTTAGAAGAATCTGATATTTATAGAAAAAAGCAGTAAAAAAACAAAAAAGCTGCCTTTTTAGACAGCTTTTGGCAGCAAGGTAACGCTGTTTGCTCCTTCGGGATGCTTCGCAATTCCCGATTGAATAAAACAGCGATTTCTTAGAGCGGGAGACGAGAGTCGAACTCGCGACATCCACCTTGGCAAGGTGGCGCTCTACCACTGAGCTACTCCCGCAGGAAATGCGGCTATGCGAGAGAAGGGAGTTGAACCCTTACACCTTACGGCACTAGATCCTAAGTCTAGCGTGTCTGCCAATTTCACCACTCTCGCATTAATACATATTAGCAAATACTTAGTCAATAGAAAACAGCTATTCAGCCTAATCTTTAATTTTCTGCATTGCGGAATTATTATATCTGATATTTAAAACTTGTTCAATACGATATTGTCTAAAAAGTTATTAACTACGAATTTTTCGCAAAATATATGAATCGGCTTATTTACCGACGAAGCGAGAACCGCGGACAAGCTGCCTGGCGGTCGCTTTGCGCGTGCTTTGCACGTAATACCTTTTATTACTCAATTTTCAAGGCTGCAATACCAAAATTATAAAAAATTTGTATGGTTTTCATGCAAAAAAATTTTTTTAGTCTTGAATATTAGCAAGCAATTTAATAAACTATTCCTTTATGATTCAGCTTGGTTCTAATGTTTCTTCAACTTGAATCATTTTACTTTAATTGCCAATTAGATAAAAGAGAAAGTAGGGCTTGCCCTAATTTTCGTCCTAATTACAGAAAATTATTCGCAAAAATCACTGGACGTAGTTTCAGATATTATTGCTATGTGCTGTGAAATTTATTTATCTAAGGAATTGGCAATGAAAAAAGAAAATTTAACACTAATGTTAGTTGCTTATAGAAATGGATTTTTAACAAGAGAAAAACTTGTGGAAGCTATAAGTTTGTTTGTATATAAATTTCCTGCAAGAACATATAAATGGAGAGAAGAAGAATGCAGCGAATTTTTTAGTTATTTTTATCCCAAGATAGCCAAAATTATTGATACGTTTAAAGTGGCAGAGGCGCCATTTGAGGCATATCTGATAAAAACTCTTAGGCTTCAAATAAAAACTTTTGCTCTAAAAAGAACAGCAGAGGATATTGGCAGAAAGGTATTAAAAAATAAAGAATTTTGGTCATTCAATAATTATGGAGTTTATCTTGCAGAAACCCATATGAATGATTTTTATAAAAAAGATTCGCAGCCTACGTGTACTTTTATTGAGAAAATATTTTCGGATGATAGGGTCAAATACGGAAATAGAAATAAAACTCTTAAAAAAAGGGTTTTGTTTCTTGTATTAAAGAATATAAGTATTGTGAAAGAAGCAGAAATTCCTGCTATTGCAGAAATTCTGGGTTGCGGCATAGAGTGGCTTTATGAAATCATTTTTAAGATTAGACAAAAACTTGAAAAGAAAATTAAAAGAAAGCAGCTTCTTGAAGGGATAAGAAACAAATATTTTTGCAAGCTTTATCAGTTTCATGAATTTTTATCCGATGCTGAAGTCGCCGAAGAAAAAGAAAAATATTATGCAGAAATTAATAAAATAAAATCGCGTATAAGTATTGTAACAGAAAAAATTAGTATGGTTGAAACAGAGCCTAATCATAAAGATATTGCCGAAGTTATGAATGTTCCTACAGGTTCTGTAAATTCCGGGCTTTTTTATTTAAAATTATATTTTGAAGAGATGATCAGGAAGCAAAATATATCATCTCACGAGCCTTGCCCAGAGTTTTTTGCTGACGCAGAGAAAGTCGCGGCAAGCGCGGCTTGCGCATACGCCGAAGAAGTGAGTGCCACGCCGCAGCCAAGCCCGAAGGCGGGCAAGCCTAGCCTGTACATAACTAAATGGTGAGGCGGACAAAGGAGCTATGCCCCTTGTGAACCGAGGCTACGACGGTTAGCAAGGGGCCGCGAAGCCGTACCCTGCTGCTCTGCCGCGGAAAGCCGCCAAAGGCAGCGGGGTGCACTGCGGCATTGCAAAGTAGGCCGCGCCCGGTGCAGCTACACGGATGCCGCGATACGTGCAAAGCACGCGCAAAGCGACCGCCGGGAAGCTCTGCCTTGCGGTCGCTTTGCGTCCCCTTTATTTTTTAGTTTTTTTTCCCAATTCAGCGTATTCTTTTCTTAATGCATCTCTTTCGGAAGTTAATTTTTCAAGGTGCTTCAAGTCATCTTCTGTTTCAACACCTTCGGCTATCGCTTCCTTAGCTCTAAGCCTTCTTATATCTATCAAGTCAAGCCTATCCTCAATTTCTCTTTTTCGCTGATTGATAATTGATTTTTCTTTTTCCTTTTTATCAATAACCCAATCAGTTCCGGCATATTTAATAAATTGTGTATTTAATCGCTGCATTGCTTCGTTGGGGTCTTTATTAGTGTATTTTTCCCAATCTGGTAATACTTCGGGTTCTTCTATTTTATATTCTGCCATCGACTCTTTATCCCATAATTTTATATTACGAAAATCGGGCTTTATCTCCCATGAACCATTAACAAACTTAGCGCCTTCGTTTTCTTTTAACGCTGGCAAATCATCTGCATTATTAGCAAACCCGGAATACTCCGAAAACTTGCCTGTACGCATATCGCTGTAAATTGTTTTTGCGCTGTTAATTATTGCAAAGCCGAATTGGTCTAATCTATAAATTATTTTTTTATTTACTTTCATTTTGATATTTCCTTATTTTATTCGCATAACCCAAATTACGGGAATTGCTGCTGGTTGGTTAAAGTCGGCGGTGGGGACAACATGAGATGCATTGAACCATAAGTCATGAGACCCTTGGGAATTTTGTTGGGCAGATGCCCACCACCCCCCGCCCCCGCCACTAAAAGCTCCTGTAACGGAGGAATGTGATAAATTTCTGTGAACGGAACCGGTTATATTCCTAATCGCATCACCCTGCACATCGCCAACGTTAGGGCTTGCGTAGTATCTTGGCAGCGAATATCTATTGCCGTTTTGGTCAAGTATCTCAACAAACCTATTCGCACCTGCTCCGGTAATTGTCAAGCCGCTAAAATCCGGCATTGTGAAAGTATTGCCATTATCGTTCCCGCCATAATTACTGTACTTATTTAAAAAATCTTTAAACCTTGAAGTATTCACTTCCGGATACTCTCCCCAAAAATAAGTAGTTCCGTCACAAACTAAACACACTCCCAATAAACCGTTAATTAAATCATTGTCATTAAATATCGGGGTTGGAATAAAAAGCGGTATCATATCTTCATCCTTTATTGCTGGCGGTATTATATCCAACCTGTCTGATTGGATTACATCTATATATATTTTATTTTGTTTTTGGTTTCTTTTAACGCTGATAATTTTTACTCTTAATTTTCCAAGCATATTTCTTTGTTCCATATATATCTGGATAGCTTTCATTTGCCTTGGCAGCTCAACATTAAAATCAATATAGCCTGTTGAAAATAATTTTATTTCATCCCAGCGCAATCCTTCCAGTTCTATGTTTCTGATTATTGGTCTGGTCTTGGAAAAATCTTCAAGCAATATATTGCTCTTTAAAATTACATCTTCTTCTTTAATTAAAAAACTGTTATTCGTGTATTCTTTGTCATATTGGTAAATGTTTAATATTTCGTTTCGCCGTGTTTTATTAACGTGAGTCAAATATTCTTTTTCTGTATATTCCTTGTTATAATTTATAGTTGTAAATGTGGCATAATAATCACCGTTAAACTCGGCAACAATTTCATCGCGGTTTAATATCTCAGAAAGTTTAATATTAAAACTTTCTTCCCTGTTCGCATTGTCTACTCTGGCTGTAAATAAATCTCTATAAATCAGCAACTGGAATCCCATTACAGCGCCGTTTTGCATTAATTCTATCCAGTCATATATATTCTTTGCTTGATCTAAAAAAATGCCTATCTCTGCCCCGCCGCGCATTTCTTCTTCCCAATCTTCTATATCGAAATACGAAGCTTCATAAGGCAGCGCTCCATAGTGAACCATCATGTCTCTAATAATATCGCCAGGAGTATGTAACGGATAAAATACGCCTGTTGCTTTTACGGCGTTGGAATTGCCATTGCGTCTTTCTAAGAAGCCTGGATTATCTCTTTGAGACTGTCTCCACCAAATTGCTATCCGACCGTCATTATTCTCCGGCAGAGCGCGTTTATTTTGGTCTGTTATA
>JGI20163J26743_11538292_pt1 | contig 17765 bp, 24 predicted proteins | sample TergutCu122P1_FD_26743 | JGI IMG/M metagenome (IMG submission 26743) | reverse complement strand
TGTAACATACGTCCGGCAAGGCAACATAGTTTTTGCAACTGCTGTAAGCAGTTGGGGATGGGGCATAGGTCCATTCTGGACAACTATTCCACAGGGATTTAAGGCTACGCATCCAGTAAGTTCTGGAGTCGCGGCATTTGATTACAACTTTGGAATATCGTCTGCTGCCAATCTAACAGCAAGTAATAGTATAATGGAAATGTACATGATTGATGGGAACACTAGTTTCAGCGCAAATTGGATGGTTTCCCTATCATGGGTTACAACGAACGCTTTCCCAACTGAATTATCCGCTGAGGACATGGAAGTAAAACTTGCCGAATTTAGCAAAAAATGCGAGAGTGCAAAAGATAAATTCATGAAATTGTCACCGGAAGAGCGCAAGTTCGAATTTGAGAAGATGCAAGCAGAGATAAAAAGAACCAAATGAGTAAGTTTGCTAACGCGGACTTATTTTTTTATGCAAAAAAATATTAGGAGGAAAATAAAATGGCAATACCGCAAATTCAAGGACTTGGAGATGTCCAAAGAAAGTATCTCGCATGTGCAATTGATGTCAGCGAAACAGATGTTCCCGACTATGTAGTTGTCGGGTATCGTATCACATCAAGCGCGTTAGAGTTCAATCCTGACACAGATTCAGGACAAGACATTAACGGCAGAAACTTCTCGTCTGTAGACAAGTTTGAACCAACACAAACGTTCGAGCCGCACAGAATTACTGCTGGCAGACTTGGTGCCATTGGTGCCAAACTGATTGAGTATTTCCGTAAGAGACAAATGGAGCGTTTCAGCCAATTTAAGTGTGTACTTATCTACGGGTTCTTAGGACCAGACGGAGGTCCATATCCGGCGGACATGTACGACGCTTGTACGTTGACCCCGCAAAGTCTTGGAGGCGAATTGTGGACAGATATGCCTTTCGAGGTATCTTTTGGCGGAAACGTCACCCACGGGAATGTAACCAGTCTGATTGATGATACGGTATTTACTCCGGACATCACAATGCCTTAGGAGGACAAGTAAATGGCAGAGAAAAAACCTAATATTTCCTTTGACGATGGTTCACAGAAAGCGACCATTAACGGGGACCCCGATAGAGTCATTAAATGGGTTCCCACTGACGTTAACTTCGTAGACCGAATCTTAGGATTTCAGTACTGGGCAGAAAACGACTTAAAAACACGCATAACGGAAATGGGCATTTCAAATACTACCGACATTGACGAATATAAGCAGGGTTCGATTCAAGCCCTTGGAGATGAGATATGTCAAAGAATCGACGAAGTTTTTGGAGCCCCGGTATCTCTAGTTGCGTTTGAAGGAGTCAACCCATGTTCTCCTATTGCGAATGGAAAGCTGTTGTTTGTAAATTTCTTCGAGGCTTTAATGCCTCTTATCGGAAGCACAATTAAGGACTTCGACAAAGCCAGAAAAAAATATATAGAGGCTGCCAAAACTAGTCCGGCGCCCATGAGAGGTCGTAGCAAATGATTGGAAGACTGCCAAAAGCCTTAGAGATTGATGGTATTTCATACCCGATAAATAGCGACTTTAGAGCTGCGCTTTTAATCTTTCAGGCTTTTGGTGATGTCGAACTTAGTCCTATCAACAAACAGTTGGTTCTCTTGGAGATAATCTATACTCCCATAGGCGAAGATAAACCCAATATACCGGCAAACACCGAGGACGCTATAAAACAGGCAATGTGGTTTCTTGATGTAGGACTTGAACACAAGAAAGACTCTCCAAAGACCATGGACTACACGCAGGATGAACAGTTGATTTTTTCAGCTGTCAACGCTGTGTATACAAAGGATGTACGAGAAGATGAATATATGCACTGGTGGACATTTTACGGACTGTGCCAAGCTATTAACAATGAAAGTTTATTAGCACAAATTGTCAACATCCGAACTAAAAAAGCAAAAGGCGAAAAACTAGAAAAATACGAACAAAAATTCTATGCTGAGAATCGAAATTTAATTGATTTCAGAATGTCTCAGAGTCAATATGACGCAATGATTGAACAGTTAAGGGGGTAGAGACAAGTGGCAGATACAAGTATTACATTTGATACTAGACTTGACTCTTCCCAGTTCGACAAAGGACTGGATGGTATTGAAAAGTCTTTTGAAGATATGAAACACACACTGGCAGACGTGGCTACTGCTTCGCAAGATGCGTTCGGTGAAAAGCAACGTAAAGAAGTCGAAAAACTAACTCAACAACTTAGCAAACAACTTGAAAAACTTGCGATAGCACGTGACCGCGTGGAAACATTGCAACAACGGTACGACAAATTAACATCCGGCGCAGAAACACCGAAATCTTTGCAACTAATGCTCGACAAATTACAGAAAAATCAGCACGAAGTTGCTAAACTTGAGCAGGAATTTGAAAAACTGGCACAGCGGCAAGAACAATTAGCTCCGCAATTTGAGTTGATGGACTTAGACGAGTTCGCAAAAGTGTTTCCCGAACAAGCGCAAGAGTTAGAACGTGTTGAGAAGCAAATGGACGCTATCGACACAAAGATAAGAGAAATTAACTCAAGCAGTAGCGAATTAAATTCCACTATACAACAAATACGCTTAGACCCATCTGCTTCAGAAGAGGCAAAGGTTCTTGCACAACAGCTATCTGAAGCTACTATTAAATTGGAAAAAATAGCAGGCGAAGCATCAAACACTGAAGGTGCATTAGTCAACGCCGCTCAGGTAGCAAGCAAATCTTTTATGAACGTTAAAGGTGTATTGGGGGCTGTTTTAAGCAAGCTGTTAACCATAAGCAAAATGGTTGCCACTGGGTTTGTAAGTGGAATCAGAAGAGCGGGGGGTGCTATAGGTGCAATGGTGCGTGGAGTGCGCTCGCTTGGCACAGAGACTGGTCGCACAAGCAGGCAAACAAGCATGTTTGGTAGGCAGTTGAGGCGCGTTTTGTTAATGGCACTTGTCTTTACCGCGATCAGAAACAGCATTCGCAGATTGCAAGAGTACATGGGCGGCTTGCTTCGGACTAACGAAGAGTTCAATGCAAGCATGAGAGCTATCAACGTCAACATGCGTACGGCGTTTACTCCGATATTCGACGCAATAATGCCTGCGATAAATACTTTCATAGCCGCAATTGCGCGAGCGACTGCATGGTTAGCACAATTTATTGCCTTGCTCGGTGGTACAACTGTAGCAGCGGCAAGAGAAGCAACACAGGCGTTGAATGAGCAAGCAGAGGCTACTAACGCTGCTGGTGGAGCAGCCCGTAGAAATGAGAGATTCTTAGCCAGCTTTGACAAAATCAATCAAGCAGCGGCAGAAACTGCCGGTGGTGGCGGAGCCGGAAGCGAATTAGCAGAACTGTTCGACACTCCGATAATAGAGTTTGATATGAGTTGGTTTGACGAATTTATGTACAATTTGCGCTCGTTAGACCCAGATTTGGAACTCTTCCGCAACTTAGGAACAAGAGTGAGCGACAGTATTGCGAACGCACTTGATAATATCAATTGGGGTCCAATACAAGCACGTGCAGCGGCTCTAGGTAGCATATTCGGAGCATTGTTCGACGGTGTGCTTGGGAACCCGGCAATGTGGCAAGCAATTGGACGCACCCTCGCCGAAGGTTTAAACACGGCAGTAACCTTCATGCAAAACTTTATCAATCAACTCGATTTTGAGAATATTGGTAATGCTATCGGTGAAGGATTCAACACGCTTTTCTCAACGTTCAACTTTAACATGCTTGGTGAAACAGCAGCGGATTTTGTCCAAGGAATATTCGATTTATTTAACGGAGTACTCGCTACAACTGATTGGAGCCTTTTAGGTGAAGGGTTGGCGGATATCGCTAACGCTTTTACCCGACCCGAACTGTGGTACTCTGTCGGAGACGCAATCTCTAACGGAATAGACTCTGCAGTAGATATCGCATATGCCTTTGTAACCAATTTCAACTTTAGAGGTTTTGGAGAATCTGTGGCTGGTGGATTGAATCGAGTTATTCACAACACTGATTGGGGGCGACTTGGCAGAACACTCAGCAATAGTATTCTCGGAGTACTTAGGTCTGTTAATGGGTTTATCCAAAACGTTGACTGGTTCCAACTTGGAGCAAGCATAAGAGAATTTATCGTCAATATCGATTGGGCAGAGATAGGTAGAACGCTGTTAGAAGGTTTCCAGAGTGCCTTTAGAGGCGTTCGTGCTTTTCTTGAAGGTTTGTTCGGGAGTGAAATTGTCGCTATCGTTGGAACGGCTGCAGCAGCAATCGCAGGTGCAATTGCTGTCATTACTGCCGCTAAAGCTGCATGGACAGCCGTGACTACAGCTCTGGCAATTGCGAAAGGGGTACTATTTGCTCCGATAACTCTTATAGTCGGGGCTATTGCTGCCGTTACCGCAGGTGTGGTCTTACTCATAAGAAACTGGGATACAGTCAAAGAAGTTGCTCAACGAGTATGGGACGCTATAGTTGGGTTTGTAACTGGCGCATGGGAATCAATAACAGGCGTTTTCTCCGCTGTAGGAAGTTGGTTTTCTGAGAGGTTTAGTGCCGCTAGAGATGGTATTGAAAGTGCTTGGAGTGGAGTTACAGGGTTCTTCGGCGGTATACGTGACGGCATTAATGATAGGTTCGCAGATGTCCAAGATTTCTTTGGTGGAAAATTCACTGAAGCTTGGGAAAACGTCTCTAACGCATGGGATGAAAATGAAAGTTTCTTCCAAAATGTACGAAATGTGCAAGAGGCAATTTTTGAGACAATCGATGGCTGGTTTGGTGGCAAATTCAGCGCCGCGAGAGACGCAATTCAAGATGCTTGGAGCTCTGTCGCAGAGTGGTTTAGTGGAGTTTGGGAAGGCATAACTAATGCGTTCTCTAATGTCACTTCATGGTTTGGAAATATATTCAGGCAGGCATGGGAAGGTATCACAAGCGCTTGGAGCGGTGTAATAGGTTGGTTCCAGAATATATGGAACGGCATAACAGGCGTATTCTCTGGAGCGTGGGAATGGTTTACAAATTTAGGTCGGAGTATTGTTGAGGGTATATGGAACGGCATATCTCAACTCGCAAGCTGGCTATGGGATAGTGTATCGGGGTTCTTCTCCGGTTTGTGGAATAATGTTAGAAGCTTTTTCAGAATCAGTTCGCCTTCAGGACTTGCGAGAGATGATATCGGAAAAAATATCCCTTACGGTATTGCCGATGGTATTGAGGACGCAGGTGGAGATGTTTCTGAAGAAATGATTGAAATACTCATGGCATCATTCGACGTTGCTCAAGAAATCGCACAGCGGTTTTCAGTCATTGGTAAGGAAATCGTTATGTCAATTGTTGAAGGGATGCTTTCAGCCATGCCGTTGCTCATCAATGGCTTGCAAATGATATTAGACTCCATGATTGCTTTTGGAAGTACTTTCGCAGATATTTGGCTAGTTGCATTTAACGAGTCAATGAGATTAACCGCACAATTTGCGAATGAGCAACTGAGAGTCATTCGTGCAATGGCTGCTCAAATAGCGGAAATGATTCGGCTTATAACGTTAGGAAGTATCAATATAATCGTTCCGAATGTTACCTATCAAGTTGCGGGAATATTGAATTCTATGAACCCTCTTGCAGGGCTTGTCCGCACCACAATAGCTCCTATTCCCGGACTTGCACAGGGTGGTTTAATACCACCGAATAATCCGAGAATGGTAATGGTTGGTGATAACAGACATGAAGAAGAAATTGTATCACCACGATCAGCTATGCGGGAAGAAGTCATCAATGCACTTGAAGAAGTAATGGGTGATAGATTTGGCGGTTATGGAGGACAACAACAGAAACCTATAGAAGTGACCATGGTGCTCGATGGAACAATAGTCGGTAAGGTAATGCTCCCAATACTCAAGGAAACACAGCGCCTTGAAGGCGTGAGAATACAAGTTCGGGAGGTGCCAGTATAATGAGTGGACGTTTTCCGATGACTTTTGCATTGAATAGAACGGAGTACACAGGTCTTTACATACTCAACTATGACATACAGCTTGAGGTTTTAGACAGCGAAGGTACAGGACGATCACGCGCATGGGGTTGGCCATTGATTCGTGACCCACAAGGGTCTCTTGTCAATTTGTTTCTAACAGTTGGAGTTTATGACGGCGCGCCTGCATCTGCGAATGAACATTTTCGTCACCTGTGGCAAACTTGCAAATCAATGGGTAGAGAGGAATTTGCACATGTCAGGTTTGTAGACCCTCTGGCAGAAGTGCTTGAACAAAATATGTACTGTGTAGCTGCTAGGTTGAGATATAGGCGTATTACTCAAGATGGACACGTATTCACTGACCCATTACAGATATCATTCATAGCGGAAACGGGGGAATAAGAATGGCGAATCTCGCGATTAAGTTCGGGCAAATGGATCCAGATGCGAAACCGAATATCATCAATATTGCTTCGCCATCTATCGCTCCATGGGCAAGGTTATCAGATTTAGGTTTTGACGATCGAGATGTTCCGGAGTTTCTTGCGACATTAGAGCCAAACCACACAGTTCTTGACGGTCGAATGGAAGAGTTTCCTGACAATGTTGACTCACTTACGATGGGGTTATTCTCGGAAACTGTATCCGGAAGTGATGGAACTTTCACAAATCCACCAACGCTACGTATTGATTTTCAACATCCGGTCAGAGCACCCGGACTAACCTTTCACTTCTATCCACACACGGAAGACTATGTCAATCTAGTGCAAGTGAGTTGGTGGGCTGACTTAGCGGGGACGGAACTTTTATCCGAAGGACAGTTTGAACTCGATGGCACTACATCCTCATTCTTGCACCCTGTGAATGAGTACCGGAGAGTTGATATTACGTTTTTATCAACGAACCTCCCACATAGATATGTTAAGTTATGGGCATTGGAATATGGCTTGACTCGCACCATAGGTGACAAAGAAATCGACGCCTGTCGAGTGATTGAAAGAGTTAACCCAACATCTAGCGCGATAAGTATAAACCAACTCACAACAACTATACGTACCAGGGATGGAATTTTTTCTCCAATAACCAGCTATGATTTCGTTGACATGATGATAGAACGTCAGATACTAGAAGTATTCAGAGATGGGGAACCTTGGGGGCTCTTTTTCCTTCGTCGTTGGGTGGACGTAACTCAAGATGGAATTGTGTTCGACATAAAAGGTGAAGATGCTTTATCAGTCTTAGATAGCTTTGAGTTTATGGGTGGTTTATATGCTAATAAGTTGGTGCGTGAGCTGCTAGATGAACTGTTTTTGATATGTTTCCCGACAGGACAGATTCGATATATTTTAGACCCAGAATACCAAGAGACGCGAGTGTCCGGGTGGATACCTATAGGCACTTGTGGCGAAGCGTTTCAACATATTATGTTTGCGATTAACGCAACCGCAGACACCGCTAGACAAGGGCATGTGTGGATATATCGCCGGGAAGAAGATATCAAGTCAGACGGAATCCCCTCTGCTACAAGTGAGCAAGATTGGGCCCCAGCTTATAATTTACGCACTCACCAAAGACCGACATATTTTTCGTCTTTTGAACCAAACTATACCTTGGTTGATGGCGAGCTTGGAGAATTGCCTGAGAATACTAGCGGAATCAACACTGGATGGGTATCTCAAGTAATGTCGGACGCAAGCGGTAATTTCGCAACACCTCCAAAAGTGACTTTACAATTTTCTACTCCACACCATTTCAGGCAAGTAGAGCTACACTTTGGAGCATATGCGAATGAATTTGTTCGGACAATGCGAGCAACTTTTTTCGATGAACATAACAATGTACTCAGACAAAACACCTACACTTTCGATAGCAACCCTGCAATTTGGTCAGACAACATTGTCCGAGATTTTCGGAGAATTGAAATTGAAATATTAAGTACTTCAGTTCCATTAAGATTTGCCAGATTATCGTATATCGATTGGGGCAAATCATTTTTCATTCCATTGACCAAACAGTATCATCGCGGACGGGATATGCCAATGCCGTTTGTGGGCGTTGTCGAAGTCGTAAGTCATGAGTATGTTCCGACGGACGAAGAAACGGACGTGTTCCGCGGCTATTTACCCATTGGTCAGTCAGAAATACGTTTTAGAGAACCTTTACATTCTTTACAAGTTTCGCCAACAAGCGCAACAACAATATCACAGGCACACGATAATTACGCAATTTTGAATGTAACAAATCCCAATGTTGAGATTTCTCTCGTAGGCCGAAAGTATCTGGACAATCGCAGAATCCATGCAATTCGAGCTCCACAGAGAGCCGGGGGCATTGGAGAGATTGAGGAATATTCAGGGTACACGCTAGTCAGCCCTGACATTGGAGATGAGCTTTCAAACCAGCTATACAGTCATTATCAACAGCGAGTCAACACAAAGATAAGCTGTGTACTCAACGACCTAGAAGTCGGATTTATAGCAGAGGTTGAAACTCGTGGAAAAAGCGTCGTAGGCACAATTGTGGAATTGATTGCGAACCTTCGCGCAAATAGATGTGATTTGGAGGTGGTAGGCGATGTCATGGACTACGCCGATTACAGACAGGACTCAAGCTGACGTTGATTTTGCCAATTTGCTTGAGAACAGAGCTAACACAACGGAAAATAAGGGCGCACGCAGCCACTGGACACTACAGCGCATTGCGAACAATCTGCGGTACGTCGTTGAACGATTTAACGAGTTAGGCATTGCTACACAACCTTTGCAAAGCAAAGCTACTTGGTTGATGACTGACATTCCGAAAATCTCGGACATACGCGATTTTGAAAGTGATTTGAACAACCTAAGAGCTTTAGGCTATATCCGCACAACTTCGCCGGTAGTACCAAATTTGCCTTGGACACATTTTCTTAAATTGAACGATATCGAGCAGTTACTTTGGGATATGACTGTGGTAATAGCAGGCATACTCGCACCCACAAGGCACAGTGACACATTTTACTCTGGAGAGGAAGGTTTAATATAATGCTAGATAGAATAAGTACTCAGGTACTGCCAAATGGCGCTATAAGGTACGCAGAGTTCGACGCAGCGGGAAATTTCGTGCAACACCGGTGGATACTCCGTGCTGACGAGCCTTCCGAGCCAGGCACGAAAATAAACAAGGCGACATTACTTGATGATACTACAGCTAACTTCCTAGGGCTGACTGGCAACCGTGCACTTCCTACAGTTGCGCTCATGGTAGCAGCGACCGCTGGAAGTTGGAATGAGCTTCCACCGCTCTTAACCCCCGGCACAGGCAACTGGATAGCTCCAAACCCATTTGGAGACGGTCAACCTTATGAATTAGGCGCGCTGATAATTGGCGCGGGTGGTGCTGGCGGATTGGCAATTGCCGTTGCGGGGTCGATCCAAGTAGCGCGAGCTGTTGGCGGAGCAAGTGGCGAAACCGCGATAGTGATAATGACTGTTACCCCGGGACAGGTTATTCCTAGAGTAGTTGGTGCAGGGGGTGTCGCTGAGACGCGCACCACCGTAGGTGTAGCTGGCGTGAATGGAGCACCCGGAGCCACATCGTCTTTCGGCGGAACTGTTGCGCTGGGCGGCAACGGAGGTCGTCACCAGGCCTCTAACCTGGCGTTTCCAGCTCAGAACCTCCCGGGCGCAGACGGTGGGCAGGGCTCTGATGCAGTGCCTCCCGAAACACCATCCCCGAACGCTCCAGCGTTCGGGCGCATAACAATTCGCAGTTCAATGCCTTCTCAACTTGGGCAACCCTCCAGTCCTGCGGGGCGCACTACGCCAATTATGTGCGTTAACCCCTTTACTCCCAAAAGAATATTGGCGGCTGGTGGCTTTTCGACTGCTGATGCTGTGCAACTAAGTGCGGTTGATGGAGCTGTTGGAGGCACGGGAGGCACCACCGCTGGAACATATGCGGCTCCTGTTGCAACAGCACCGGGCTGTGGCGGTGGGGCTATCGCAATAACTGCTCTGAGCGGAAGCGTTACCGCAACATCTGGCAGAGGCGCACCAGGCGCAATATTCTTATACGCTAGGAGGAGATTAGGATGATACATGTAAGAATAGTTGGAGATAGGGTTTTGGAAATTATTCCAAAAGAAGCCACAGTTCCGAGCGTTGAACATTGGTACGGCGAAGAGTTTGCTTCACAGGTCGTGAAAGCACCTGACCACGTTCAGGCGAACTGGTTTTTTGTTGACGGTGAATTTTACGAGGAAGACCCACGACCTCAGCCGCCCGTCCCTATCAATCCTCTCGAAGAAATGCAAAAAACCATTGCCGCACAATCGGCAATAATAGCGTTTTCTGTCGGGGCTGAAATTGAACTAACTCCCGAAATAATCGAATTGGCGACAGCGGGAGTACAAATCACAGAACTTGAAGACGAGGGCGAATGGAGAGTCGGGGTAAGGGTAAAAGCGGGAACACATACACATTACGGTGGGGTCCGATATAGGTGCAAGCAACAGCACATCACACAAGCCGACTGGACACCTGACAGAACCCCCGCCTTGTGGGTAGTTGCTCAAGAAGAAAAACCCGGAGAAGTTTTACCATGGGTTGCGGGTGAAGCTGTAAGCGCAGGCTATTTGCGCTCGTTCGAGAATGTTGTTTTTGAAGTCATACAACCACACACGACGCAGGCAGGCTGGGAGCCACCGAATGTCCCTGCTTTGTGGAGAGTAAAAGAAACAGAGACAACAAGAAAGAAAGCGAAGGTGTAACATGAGAAAGAAATTGAAGAAAATAGTTAAGTCATTTATCGACGCACTTTTAACAATGATTTGTGTGACATTTGCGATTGATGAGATTTCGTGGGTGTTAGCAATTATCGTGGCACTCGCTAATGCTTTGATGTCTCTACTAACGGACACTTGCGGAAAATATTTGGCTGACTCGCCACATGAGGATGAGTGATGAAAATATATCTCGACCCCGGACATGGTGGCAACGACCCCGGTGCGGTCGCTAACGGAATGCGTGAAAGTGAAATAGTCTTAGATGTTTGCTTGCGACTGCGCCCGATATTACAATCGGCAGGGATTAATGTGCGTATGTCTCGAACGACAGATGTGTTTGTTGGAATAACTCGTCGGTGGGAAGATGCTAATATATGGGGCGCAGACCTCTTCGTTTCTGTTCACGCCAACGCCGGAGGCGGCACAGGAGTTGAGACGCTAATTCCAACAGCAAGCCCCAACAACCGCAATCGTGACCTCGTAGAAAACCGACGATTTGCCGAAATCGTGAGCAATACACTGGCTAACACTTTCGGCATGAGGGTTCGACGCTCCAACGGCGTAATGCTTGAAACAGAAACAAGGTTTGATTTTGTTGGCGTGTTGCGAAATACTCGCATGATTGCCATTATGCCGGAGATTGCCTTTATTGATAGCCCCTTGCAAAATCCCGATGTTGAGGTTTTGAGAAACATGCGGCAAGAGATAGCGCAAGCGTTAGCGGAGGGTGTTTTTAAATTTTTGGGTATTAGCCCTGAAACGGAGGATAAAATAGTGCCAAGATTTAACACACTGGCAGAAATGCCCGATTGGGCGCGTGAAACTATCAGAAAACTATCAGACCCGAATGGACTGGGGATTATCCGAGGAAGCGGAGCGGTCGATAGTGACGGCTTCCCCATCGATATGAACTTGACGGAAGATATGATTCGGATGTTGGTCTGGAACGACCGCGCGGGGGTGTATTCTGGTATATAAGGAGTATTGACAAGAAGCGAAAGGAGTAGACATGGTTAATGGTTATATAATAACAATAGAAACTATAATTACCTTTGGCTCTCTAATTGTAGTCCTTTTAATAACATCTAATAACTTTAATAAAGTTAAGAAAAGTATTGGTGAAGATGCAGCATGGAAATCTAAAGTTGATACTAAACTTGAAGATATTGCTAAAGATTTATCAGACCTGAAAAAAAAAGACAGAACTTTAGCCCAATTAGAAGTCAGAGTTGAAAGGTTAGAACGAGAGAATGACATGATAAGGAAATTAGGTGGGGCTGTCTATGAACCACTATTAGGAAGGAGAGACGCAAATGTTATGGAATGATGCCTATAGTACCGGTCATCCAAAAATAGACAGACAGCATAAGCAGTTGTTTGAAACAGTCGAAGAATTGCTTGTAAGTGATGCCACATGTGAAGACAAAGATATAATAACAAACACTCTTCTTTTTCTTATGGGCTATGCAATGAACCATTTTTATACAGAAGAAGACATAATGAGGAAGTGTGAATTTTCTCAATATGCAGAACACAAGGAAAAACATGATAAATTTATTGATGCTGTTGCAGGGCTTGTAAAAGAATATAATACTACGGATTTGGCATCTTTAGATACCCCTTTAAGAGAATTTGTAATTGCATGGTTAAGAGACCATGTAACCGGAGATGACAAAGTTATGGCAGAAGAATACTTAGAATGGAAAAAGATAAATAATGGAGACAGTAACTAAATTATTTAGATCCTTTTTAGTGCTTGTGGCAACATTGCTTTTGGTAATGTATGTTGCCACTTTGGTGGGGTATGAAGGATTACAAATACGCTCTACACTCTTACTCCCACCATTGATGTCGTATTGGATAGGCTGGGCATTGTTTATTGCGCAGTCCTATTTATTTTTTGGGATAGTATGGGGAATCTACTCAAAAAGAATACTAAAGTTAATGTTGCCTTATATTGCACTTGAAAAAATTTTGGTATTGGCGTTTCCGGCAACTTTCGTTCCGAGTAATATTTTGCTGTTAATTTATGGATTTGGTGGCTTGCTAGTTCTTCGCACTTGGCGAGGTAGAGTAAAGTCGATTCTCTTTAGTGTAGGGATAATTTGCATTTTTCAGATAGTAAGGAATTTAATCTACACGCAAATTCTTTTTACAAGCGTTCTTGCATTAGACCCATACGTAGGATTAGTGTTGTCAATAGATTTGATAATACTTCTTCTTATATTTTATTTGAAAGGGGCAATAGTCAATGAAAACAAACTTCCCACGTCCTTGGAAAATCCTTTTCCCATCAACCCGGAAATTGACAGAGATGACTTTGAAAGCAGTCAACAGTATCAAAGACTTGTTGAGTTAATCGGGTGGGAGCGAGTTGTAGCCTCGGTCATCTGGTTGGGGTTGCAACTCGTAGCATGGATATCAATTCTTATTATAGCGCATATTCTCGATAATCTTTTCGTAGAGATGTTAATTCTCACATTGTCGTATGCGGTCTATGGCTACATTGTAAGGTATAGATGGCATTCCAATTGGTGTACTTTGGTTAGCGGTTTAATCTTTTTCACGGCTGCTAGATTGATTCCACCGTATCAATATTCGCAATTAATTCCTGTAGTTTTGTCAATGTTTCTTGTGTATGGGTCTTTTAGGGTTGCAATGGCAACGGACAACAAAAAAGATTTAGAAAATCGGCTTGCTATCTTAGAAAGGCATGTTGAATCACAAAGTAAATTTATATTAGAGTTTTATTGTGATTACAAACAAATGACAGAACTTGCAAAAATGAAAGGCTTAACTCCACGTGAAATCAAATTGCTTAGGCTATACTATTGCGATAAAGCACCGTGGGCAAAAATAAACATTAGTTTTATAGGTAGTGAAAGCACTCTAAGAAAAGAGTTAAAAATAGCAACGGACAAATTCAACAAAACACCTTAATTTAATACTAAATATAACAAAATGCCACAGATTCATTTTTTAATGTTTTCTGTGGCATTTTTTTGTGTTAATAAGTGCATGCTAAAACGCCCACACGTTTGACAAAAGAATGAGCGTTTTAGCGAAATATAGTCTTTCAAAACTACACCTAAATTTTAACATTTTAAAACGGAGGTGTCAAGGTTATGTACGACAATAGTAACATTTTTTCAGGGGCTATAGATGTTGACGGAACAATCTATATGGTATCGTTGGGGCGCAACAGACAAAAGGTAGGAATTGGCGAACAGCGAGAAAAAGAACTGCTTGCGCAAATCGAAGAACAAGCGGAGACATTGGAAAATTATTACAACAAGCTCGTCGAGCTAAAGGTGATAGTTCCACCGAAGACGGCTGAACAAATCGCACTTGAGCAAGCAGAGCAACAAAAAGAAATCAACATGGAACTATTGAAAGCAATAGATAGCTTGAAAAGCGAAATATCAAGCATGAAAAATTCAGAAAAACCAACTGTTGCAAAATCCGAAACAGTTGAAAAAGAGCCATCCAAAAAGACATCTTCAAAAAGTGAGGTAGTCAAAAATGATTAACTGGTTACTGAATTTAGCTAACTCGCAAGCCGGGAAAATCGGAAAATTTATAGGCATACCTGAAAGCGAAGTCAAAGGCGCAATCGAACAAGGGAAAAAGTTATTGCCGGAAATAAATAACATGGATGATGGAATCAGGACTTTCAAAAAGCTCGGCATGAGTCCACAATTTGTTGACGGGTTTTATAAAAGATACTCCGGTTATATTGATAAAATTCCCGGCATGAACAAAAGTGAAGTTGAACGATATTACCAAGCTATCCGAAATGGGTTGCAAGACACTCCAAACTCGAAAGAGAGTACAATAAAGGCGAAACCCGATGTTAAGAAATACCCTAAAGTGTAACTTGTTATAATTCCAAGCTGCAGCGGGATTTATATATTAAAATATTTTAATTGAAAGGAATTATTACTATGGCTAGTTATAACGTAGAACAAGATGTCGTAGCCCCCGGTTACGGCGGATTTGGCGGCTTCGGTGGCGGCGGAATAATGGCAGTAATTGCTATTCTGCTTATCGGCTTCATACTTTTTGGACGGCATGGATTCGGGCATGGTGATGGACATCATGGTGGACATCACGCCGGTCATGGCTTCACAGGTTGCGCTCCTGCAACACGTCCATACTTCCCGGATGAGTCAAATTATCAGCAATCTCGCGAGCTTGACGCTCACATGTGTCGCTTAGACCGTGACATTCTGATGAGCAACAAGGAGTTGACCGTTGCAATCAATAATGACGGAAATGCCACCCGCTCGCTCATTGAGCAAAACTATATCCAAGATTTGCGCGACAGGCTAACAGAAAAATGTGGAGAAATCCAAACACTTAAATCTGAAGCATTTACTTCCGGGTTGTTTGGGGCGCTCAACTCGAAGATTGATATGCTTGCTTGCGAATTGCCAAAAAGGCTTCCAAGTTTCGCACACAGCGTAGTTCCATGCAATACAACAACCGTAACAGGTTGCGGGGACAGAGACCGCGACAGAGATTTTCCAAGACGTGGACACTGCGGATTTGACGCAATATAGCTTTAAATCAATAAATTAAATTTTCGTTCTGCTCACGTAAAGCAGCTAAATACCCGAACGGTGTTAAGCTGTTCGGGTATTTATTAAAGGAGGATACTATGTTTTTTCCATTTGCCGTAGGCGTATTGACGACAGCTTACTTATCGAATCCGGCATTCAAAAAAGCGACTAATTCTGCTGTTAGTGATTTAGCGAAAAAGGTTATCGAAACCTTAAACGCAGGGGGTAATCAAGATGCAAGGGATAACAATATCTCGGACAACTGAGTTACCCGCATGGTTAAATCTATTTACCAACATCACAATTTTAGTATTGACATTCAAAATCGTTGAATTAAACCAACGACATTTAATTGACAGCTCACGCATGATAAGGCTGTTAGAAAAAGAAAGGACTGAAAATAAATGAGTACATTAGAACATTCATTCTGCGTAAGACCCATATCGGTGGTCGTAGTTCCCGGTACTTCTGTAACCATCACACTTCCACCGTTGCTAAACGCTGAGATTGGATCGGTCTATACTATCGGACCAATCGTTATCCCATCTGTAACAACAGGTCGCGAGGAAGTTATTGTAGTTATCGACAAGCCCTATGCAGGCATAGATAATTGTGGAAGATACATAGTATCACAGCAACTACACAACAGGCATAGAGAGTGTTTCTTGCACGGCAGTATATTCCGCATACAAATTGTAGCAATGGGGGCTGAGACGGCTGTAGCGTTCCGTAGAGGGCTTGCACCGCGTCGTGCGTGGTTAGATGTAGTCACGCCGCCAACGCCATAGGAGGTGCGATAATGCCTGATTATAGACACATGCAACAGCCTATGCCGGGGATTCAGCATGGCAAAGAGGAATATTTGCACTTGATTGACGAAATTTGTAGTACATTGATGGAGGGTAGTATACTTCACGAGATGTCAGCTCTGCACATGTTTGAGTATGGGTATCGTGGTTTCGGACGGCTTCATTATTTCAACTCCAAGTGCGATTATGAGGCTAGACTGTGCCTTGAAAAGCTCGCCGTTGATAGACTCGGTCACATGGCAATGATTGATAGCGGAGTTATAAGCAAAGCGTTGACATATACTTTTAGCAAAAATCAACTTAAAGAACATTTAGTTTGGTATTTGGATAGGGAAAAAGAGTTTTCGCATTTGCTCACAAAAGCCATAAAAATGGCGGCTGATTACGACATGGCTGTATACGAAAAACTTTGCAAGATACTCTCGGAGGTGCAAGAGGAAATGTTCCGCGTGAAACAAATCACTGAAAGACTCGAAGCAGGCGGCTGGCAACCTCATGACTCTCATGAAATCAGCCGTATGATCCATCGTCATCACGAAAAACACGATAACATGGACTACACGCTCTCATAATGAACGTGTATGAACGCTTAGACGTATTATCAGCGGGGGATAGTATCTTTGTAGATGCTCATGGGGTTTTAGTGAAAAACCATGAGCATGATGGGAAAGTCAATCTTCCGCTGATAACTGCCCTGAAAGAGGCGCAGGACAAGGGCGTTGCTGTGGTATTGTGGACAGGCGGCTCATTCTCGGAAACATGCTATATTGTGGAGCTTATGAAAAAACATGATTTAGAATTTTGTGATATTTTTTGCAATGTGATAAAAGGGTCAATTATTGTTGATGACAGAGCCGTCACGCCGACATGGGAGTGAGTTATGCCATATTTTAAAACATGTAGAGACTGTGGAGCGAATAACGACCCCGGCGAACGATGTGATTGCCAAGACGAAATAGAGGTATTTGCAAATGAGAGATTGTTCCGACGCCGCAAGACAAGAGCTGACTGTGTTGCTTTCAAACATACTGCCCGAAATTCAGAGAATTTACCGAAAAACGTGTCCGGAACAAAGGGCGCAAGTCCAAGTAGAGTTGAGAAAATTATTTGAACTGATTATAAAACAATGTGAGGTGTGATATGGCAAAAAGAAAAAGTATTACGCGTGGGTGGAGTCCACCAAGGCAGGGAACGAAAAAAAGAGCGGCAATGCCGAGGTCGGCGTTCTTAATGCCCTCTGCTCGAAAATATCCGTATAAAACTAAAGTCGGCGGTAAATGGGTTGCGTCTCGTGCCGGAACTCAAGCGGCGTTCAATAGAGCACGGCAGCAAGGTGCGACGAGTGTTGCTAAAAAAGCCCGGAATGTGCAACGCCGACATGGCTGGCTCCCTGCCAGCGCAAAGAAGTAAAGAAAGCACTCCAACCGGGGTGCTTTCTTTGCGCGTGGGCAACGGCGTGGGTAACGTGGCGCGTTTTTACAGACTTTTACCGACTGTTTTGCAAAATTATCTTAATCCGAAAAGTTAGTGATATCAAGTTTTTGCTGTGATTTCAAGGTGGCACCCCCGGCAGGAATCGAACCTACATTTCACCCTTAGGAGGGGTGCACACTATCCGTTGTGTTACGGGGGCACGTTTTCAAATGACGCAGACCACT
>JGI20163J26743_11538294_pt1 | contig 17798 bp, 14 predicted proteins | sample TergutCu122P1_FD_26743 | JGI IMG/M metagenome (IMG submission 26743) | reverse complement strand
TTCCTTCCCCAGAAACTTTAGCACAATCGCAAATGCTAAACTTAACTTGAAATCTACTCTTTGATCCTTAAGTTGTTGACATTACTGATATCAGGGGGTAATAGCTTAAACCCGGATAACCCCTTCAAAATTGAAGTGGTCTGCTGCAACATCTGCTTCCCCGTCTATCAAAATTACGATTTCCGTCACATTGGGGAAAGTGGACAAAGTGTTTATAAGACTGCTCTGTCTTTGGGCACTTCCCGTCGAGCCCCAATTAAAAACGATTGCTTCCACCGGTGCAAGGTCCACGTATAATCTGGTACCATCGTACCATAAATCCCTAATTCGTATGCCTGTGTGACAGCGCATAAGCCGGATAAATTCTACCCATAAGTTTTTGCCGCTAATTTCTTCCCAATGGTGCATCAACGCTTCCGGAAGCAGTTCAACGTTCGGGTCCAGTTCCGGGCAGTAGTAGGCAAAGCCTATAGTTACATACTCTAAATCTGTAAGGTGCCGCGGCACAGGTGCTTCCCACAGGCGAAGTTCCCTCCAAAGGGGTTTGTATGCGTTTATATTCCAGCAGATTGTGCCACCCTGCACACGATAAGATAATGACGCGGAAAAATTGCCCCAATGAGTAGACACGGAAATTATTGCATCCGACGAATCTATTTGAATACTGTCGTCATCTGTAAAGCCTGTCCAGTTTGGCCGCCAGTAAGGAATGTTCTCGCCCATAAAGTCGATGAAACAGGGGGCATTTTCCAGTTGGGCTTTGACTTCGGATGCTGTAAGGCCGTGAAATATGTCCTGCTCCGGTTGGGTATTGGCATTAACTTCGGTGATGGAGTTCTCACGGCTGCACCCGGCAAATGAACCCAGTAACACCATACAAAAAATAATAGCAAATTGCTGCTTGAATTTACTCATGTACGCCTCCTCGCGTTTTGTTTAATTTATTTCCATTATAAGGCACGTTTCAATTGAAGTTTGTCGGTTTGCGAAAGCAATTTTTCTTTCGCTCGATTTTTGCTTGCATTATATCATGATCTTAATGTTCTTGTCCTTTTTACCAAAATAATTTACATTTTTTTCTTGCAACTGGCAATATTAAACAGTATAATGCAAAAAAACAAGATTGGAGTTGGTAAGTATGAAGAAAATCGCCATTTTGCTTATGTTGGTTTTGGCGTTAATCGTTGCGGTCGCCTGTAACAGAGACAGCGCGACCCAGGAAACCACAACCCCTGATGTGCCCGCGCCGCCGGAACAGCAGCAAGCACCGGCAATAGAGGCCGAGTCCACACAAGACGAGCCGGAACCCGTAGTGGCCCGTGACTTAAACAGAACAATCCGGGTAGCGTGCTGGTGGGTGTATATGCCCGATACCGGCAGCGACCCGCCGGACCCTGCAACAGCCACCAATTACCACAATGCGCGACTGTGGTACGATAATCAAAGGCGCATAGAAGAATCTTTTAATGTTACATTTGAAAATGTTGCAACCCCTTGGGGCTATGTTTTACCCAACTTAACTGCCAGTGTAATGGCAGGCGACCCCTTTGCGGAGTGGGTTATGCTGCCCGGCGACCACATGCTTCCTGCAATCATGGGTGATCTTGCCCTTCCTGCAAGCGTGTTTGCTTCCCCAACATCCGACCTTATGACACTTAACCAATTTGTAGAGCAAAGGGTATCCTTCCAAGGCGTACTTTATGGCTTTGGCCGTGCAGAACTTAGGACCCAAAGCACAGGGCTGGGCGTTAACCTAGAAATAATCAGGGCAATTGGCGCGCAAAACCCTGTAGACCTGTGGGAAAATGGCCAGTGGACTTGGGATGCAATGCGTGAATTAATGGCACTTGCCACCCGCGATACTACCGGCGACGGCAGCATAGACCAGTTTGGTATCAGCGGTTACCCGGGTCAAATTATGCGGAACCTAATAGCCACCAACAGCGGCTTGCTTGTAAACGAAAATACCCTGCAATTTGCCATGGAAGACCCAAGGACCGTCACCGCGTTGGAATTTATGGAAGAAATTTTTAGAAACGGCTGGTGGAACTATGACAGAGGGTCCGGTAACCCGCTTGGAGACTGGAACCGTAATACATGGATTTATCAACAAGGTAATGACGCCCTGTTCCCCATTGCAACATGGAAAGTAGCCGAGCAGGGCGTAGAATTCGACTTTGCGGTAGTGCCATTTCCGACAGGCCCGCAAGGCGGCCAGTATAACAATTTAGTAGGTTTCTACCAGGCCATCCTTATCCCCAACGGCACATACAACCCGCAAGATGTATTTATGTTGTACGAAGAACTGCAGTCTTGGGCAAGATACGAGCCGGAATTATATACACTAGGCACAATTAACGCCATGCGTAACTACTGGCCAACGGAAGGCGACGTGTATAGGGTTTTATATGTACTTGGTAACCGTGAAGCGTCAAAATTTGAACTTGGCTTTGCAATAAACGAGTTCTCTTGGATATTTGGTACATTGGGCTGGTACTTGTTCCACGGCTACCAAACACCAATGCAAGTTATTGAAACACAAAGGCCGCTGCGTCAGGAAATGATTGACAATGCCTTTGCGGGGTTTGATTGATGACTGTATCAGCGGAATTATACTTGTGTATAATACTATTGCAACACAATGATTTATTGTTGACGCAACCGCACTTTTAGTGTAAAGTTGTGTTGTAAGAAGTTGAGGGTTTTGTCGGTAGACCTGGCTAATAAAAAACCGAAAAATGTAGTAATTAGCGAAGGTTGTTGTTAATCTACTTATGTAGGTAGCAACAACCTTCTTTTATGCTCTAGGGAATTATTGTTCACGAAACGCGCGCGCAAGCGCGCTTTATATTGTAGGGGAATAATGACAATGACTATCCTTTCATGCCGAACTTGGAATAAAATCTACCAATACTTCCTATCCAGCCCCCTGTACGAAATAGCTTCCGCCACATGGGTTTCCGTAATATTTTCGCTGTCTGCCAAGTCTGCGATAGACCGTGCAATTTTCAAAATTTTATGGTAAGCCCGCGCACTTAAACTCAGGCTGTCAAACACCATTTTTAACATGTCTTGCGCGGCAGACCCCATTTTACAATGTTCTTCAATCATTGATGCAGGCATTTTTGCGTTAAAATAAATATTTTTATTTGCAAATCGTTTTTGCTGGCGGGCGCGGGCGTTTTCTACCCGCGCTTTTATGGTGGCGGAATCTTCTGCCGCTTTTTGCCCTGTAGAAATTTCGTCGTAGGCTACGGGGGAGGCTTCTACCTGTATGTCAATCCTGTCTAGCAGCGGGCCGGATATTTTGTCCAAGTAACGTGAAATTTCACTTTCCGTACATGTGCAGCGTGTCGAACCCATGTAGCCGCAAGGGCATGGATTCATAGTGGCTAACAGCAAAAATGACGCAGGGTAGGTGCATACGCCGCCTATGCGGGTTACGGTTATGTGTCCGTCTTCCAGGGGTTGGCGCATGGTTTCTAATGCTTTCTTCTGAAATTCCGGCAGCTCGTCCAGAAACAATACGCCGTTGTGGGCAAGGCTCATTTCCCCGGGCATGGGTGTGCGGCCGCCACCGGCTAAAGAAATATACGAAGCTGTATGGTGGGGTGTGCGGAATGGCCGCTGTGTCATCAGCAGGCTTTTTTGCGTGAGCAGCCCGGCTATGCTGTAAATTTTTGTGATCTCCATACTTTCGTCCAAGGATAAATCCGGCAAAATGGTGGGCATTCGGCGGGCAAGCATGGTTTTACCCGCACCCGGCGGGCCTATCATAAGCGCGTTGTGATACCCTGCGGCGGCAACTTCCAAGGCACGTTTTACAAGGGTTTGCCCTGCAACGTCTTCGAAGTCTACGCCGTATGTATCTTCATCTGCACGGAATAACTCTGCGATGTCAACATCTAGGGCGGAAACAGGCTGCCGAAAGAAATGCTCTACCAACGCCCCAAGGCTTTCGATAGGGTAGACGGTAACATCGCCTACAAGAGAAGCCTCCTTCGCGTTTTCTGCCGGTACGTAAAAAGTACGGAGTCCCTGCGCTTTCGCCGCTATTGCCATTGGCAAGACTCCGTTTACCGGGCGCACCGCGCCGTCAAGGGAAAGTTCCCCTGCAAAAAACGCGCCTTCCGCCGCATCCGGCTTGACCACACCCGTACATATTAAAATGCCCAACGCGATAGGCAAGTCGAAAGACGGGCCGGATTTGCGAATATCCGCAGGCGCAAGGTTTACGGTAATCCGTTTCACCGGAAAAGAATAATCCGCATTGCGGATGGCGGCCCGAACGCGCTCGCGGGATTCTTTTACGGCAGAATCCGGAAGGCCTACAATATCAAAAGCGGGCAGTCCGCTGGAGAGGTCTACTTCCACATCTACAATGTATCCGTCCACCCCCAAAACCGCGCCGCTTGCAACTTTAATAAACACGATTGCATTTCCCCCTTTGACAAATTGTAAAGATTTTGACACAATGGGAGTATAGCGGTAATGTGTTAAGAAAACAAGAGGGTTTGTACCACGAACCGAAAGGAGCACCAATATGAACTTCAAAAACAAACGCGCCATTGTAACAGGCGGGGTAAGCGGCATTGGCCGTGCGGTAGCAGAACATTTATTAAAAGCCGGTGCAAGGGTAATTATTATTGACCAAAACACCGCAGACAAGTTTTCTTTCATGCGGCATGTACCGCACCCGTTAAGCGGGGGCATTCCAACTAAGCCGCCATCAATATTCCAGGGGGATATTGGTGACAGCACAACATTAGAGAGGTTTGTGGATTCCCTTAGCGCGCCTGTGGATTTTGTGATAAACAACGCGTGTATCAGCCGCCGGGGCCTAACTTCAAAATGTTCGTGGGAGGATTTTGAATATGTCCAGCGTGTCGGCGTAACCGCACCGTACTATTTGACGCATTTGTTGTTATCTTGGGGGTTGCTTGCAGAAAATGCATCCATTGTAAATATTGCGTCTACCCGGGCGTTTCAATCCCAGGCGGATACGGAAAGTTATTCCGCCGCAAAGGGCGGTATAATCGCGCTTACTCATTCCATGAGTGTAAGCCTTGCGGGGCGTGCTCGTGTTAACGCCATAAGCCCCGGCTGGATTGACACTACAGACTCGGCCCATAGCCATGCAGATGAGGCTCAGCACCCGGCAGGGCGAGTTGGCAAACCGAGCGACATTGCCGAAATGGTAATGTTCCTGTGCGACAGCAGCCGTTCCGGGTTTATAACCGGTGAAAATATAGTGATAGACGGCGGCATGAGCAAGCTGATGGTGTACCACGGGGACAACGGCTGGAGTTTGGGGGAGCAGAATAATGAAAATAAAAACATTCAGTAAAAACAGCATGGGGCAAAACATATATTTGTGTTGGTGCGAAAATTCCGGCGAAGGGGTTTTAATAGACGCGGGCTGCAACGAGGCCGATGAAAAAGCTGTTATGCAAACCATAAATGACAACAGCATTATAATCAAAGCCATTTTATTAACCCATGGCCATTACGACCACATCACCGGCGCGGCGAAAATGAAGGCTTTAACAAATGCCCCAATTTACTGCCACATATCCGAAAAGCAAATGCTTGAAGACCCGGATGTGAATTTATCCCACCGTATATTAAACAAAATATCCATAATGCCGGACGGACTGTTCAACGACGGTGATGTTTTTTTGTTTGGCGATGCTACTCTAAAGGTCCTTCATACGCCGGGGCATACCCCCGGCGGCGTTTGTTATTATGATGCGGACGGCAGTAATCTGTTTTCGGGCGATACGCTCTTCGCAAGCTCTATCGGCCGTACAGACCTGCCGATGGGAGACCACCACAAGCTTATACGCAACATAAAAACAAAGCTGCTAACCCTGCCTCAGGATACGGTTGTCTACCCGGGTCATGGGGGAACTACGACTGTTGGCCGGGAGAAAAGCGGAAATCCATTCATAAACCTTTGAATTTTCTTAGCATTTTTTTAGCCGGGATTTTGAATTTGGTTGGTATACTGGCAATTGCATAATCAAACATATCAACCGAAAGGATGCAATAAATTTATGAGAGAGTACGACCAACCGGTTACACGGCGCAGACCCCCGCAAAGAAGAACGCACAAACAGGACACAGGGATGCGGCCAATTTTCGCGCTGCTTGTGGTAATAGTAATTTTGTCAGGCGGTGTGTTCTTTTTGTGGCAGCACCTTCACAGTAATACAGGGTACATCCCGGTTGTACTGCCGGAGGAAGATTCCGGGAATTTACCAAGTGTAAGCCGGCCAGACAACACAACAGAGCCGTATCCTACAGAAGAAGAGTACGAAATTGTGTTGATACCAACGCCGCTTGACCAGCTTATGGACACGTGGTATTTGAAACTGGTAAACAGAGATTTGGCAATGAGCCGCCCAATAGACTATGCATACATAGTTTACGCATGGCCCACAGTTCCCGTTAGGGCTACAGAAATAACAGTACACTACACTTTGCTTAACGCCATATCCGGGTTGTTTGAAGACGGCCGGGATGTTGCAGAGTTTTTTGTAACCAGCGGATACAGGAATGTTGCCCGTCAGGCGCAAATATACGAAAATGCTGTAGACCGCATGTATGTAATGCCGCCGGGGCACAGCGAACATAATCTTGGTTTGGCGGCAGATATTTTGGCACCGGGGCTAACTTTAAGTTCCGCGGAAATGAGCGGTACACCGGAAGCTGTTTGGCTTGCAGAAAATGCCTGGCGGCATGGCATGGTGCTTCGTTACCCCTACGGTACAACTCACATCACAGGTGTTGCCTACGAACCGTGGCATTTCCGCTATGTTGGACGTGTTCATGCGTGGTACATGACAATGTACGGTATGGTTTTGGAAGAATATCTGGAGTACTTAGCCGGGCGTGAAGAATTAACCGTGCAGCTTGACGGTGTAACGTATCACATTTGGTATCAATATCCTGTTAACGGCCAATTGTATGTGCCGCAAGATTTGCCGTTCAACGTATCTTCAAGCAACCGCGGCGGCTATGTAATTACTGCATGGGAGTAGATGGGAGGAGTGGTTGCATGTATATAATTTTAGTTTGTGATGATGACGCGGACATTCTTTCCGCTTTAGAAATTTATCTTACCCAGGAAGGCTACGCCGTACGCAAGGCCGCCAACGGGCGGGAAGCTGTAAGTATTATACAGTCCGAGGATATTCACCTTGTAATTTTGGATATAATGATGCCTGTAATGGACGGAATTGCCGCCGCGGTAGAAATCCGCAAGCAAAGCAATGCGCCCATAATATTTTTATCCGCAAAAGGTGAAGATACAGACCGTATACTGGGGCTTAACATGGGCGGTGACGATTACGTTGTCAAACCCTTTAACCCGGTAGAACTAATGGCACGGGTGAGGGCGGCCCTTCGCAGGTATGCGCGGCTTGGCGGTATGAAAGAGGCCGGACAGTCGGAAAATGTCTACCAAACAGGGGGCCTTGTACTGGATGACGAGCAGAAGCGCGTAAGCGTAGATGACGCAGAGGTTCAGCTAACGGCACTGGAGTACCGTATATTAAAATTTCTGATTAGTAATTTGGACAGAGTGTTTTCATCAGATCAAATATATGAAGCTTGCTGGGACGAGCCGCCGTTTAACGTATCCAAAACCGTGTCGGTTCATATAAGAAATATCCGCGAAAAAATAGAGATTACCCCTAAAGAGCCGCGGTACTTGAAAGTTGTTTACGGCCTGGGGTATAAAATTGTGAGGTTGGCGTAATGCTGCTAAAAGTCCTTTGTCACCCTGCTGCAAAATTTGGCCTCGCACTGCTTGGGTTTATTTTTAGCCTAAACTGGGTGCGAAGTATGAGTATTACATTCGATTTTTATTTGCGTTTGGTGCTGGGGCCGCTGTTGGTTTACCGTGGATTAATACGTGTTTTTGCCCTGCCAATGGTTGGGCTGTGTATTTTCTTGCTTATATTTGGGGTATGGCATACCCGCAAAGCGTCTATATTGCATAAGTTGGATGTTTCATTATTATCGTTGTTTGGCATTTGTTTGCTTATATTTTGCGTAAGGTTAATTTTTATGCGAACATGGTCTGCGTTAATACTTTTACTTGTGCCGTTGGTTGTGTATCTGTTCGCGATTTTTATCTTGACCCAGGTTGTGGCCCGTATCCGTGACGACACCATGGAAGAAACGTTATATTGGTGGCGTTTTTTTAACCTGCCGGATATTGCTCCTAAAGCTGCCATGGGGATACTAATGGCAATACTGTTGGCACTTTTGTCTACAGAGCTTTTGGGCGCAATAGGGTTATTGGCAAGGAACGAGATGCTTAGCAGTGCTTCGGTGCTTTGGCGGGCGTGGGGCTGGAGGGTTGCGGTAACGCCTGTTTTTGTTTTTATTTCGTGTATTGCCGTTTCCCTTTGTGTATTAAATTATTTTGCGGCGTTTGTGCTTGGGCTTTCTTACCGGTACGACGCGGCCAACATTGAGAAAATACAATCGGAGCGGTTTAAGGCAGAGCTTATCGCTAATGTGTCCCATGATATTCGCACGCCGCTTACAAGTATCATCAATTATACAGACTTGCTGAAAAATCAAAAATTGCAAGGGGATGCCGCCACGTATATTGAAGTGCTGGACAAAAAAGCCATACGGCTAAAACAGCTTTTAAGTGACCTTATTGATGCGTCTCAGGCAAGTTCCGGCGCGATAAAAGTAGACATTCAGCCGTTAAACTTATCGGAAATGCTTGGTCAGGTTGCCGGGGAGTTTAGCGATATTTTTGACGAAAACGACTTAACTCTTGTACTGCGTCAACCTGCAGGGTTTTCGTTGTATGTATTGGCAGACAGCCGCCATTTGTTCCGTGCTATGGAAAATGTGTTTTCCAACGCAGCAAAATATGCAATGCCGGGTACCCGGGTTTTTGCGGAAATTGAAGCGACGGGTACAAATGTTATTTTTACACTGCGCAATACATCTAAGAACCACATTGATGTGCCAGCTGAAACCTTAACAGAGCAGTTTATACGGGGCGATTTGGCTCGCCACAGCGAAGGCAGCGGGCTTGGGCTGCATATTGCAAAAAGCTTGGTAGAACTTATGAGCGGACAGCTGCAGATTAGCCTTCGCGGAGACCTTTTTGAGGTTGCTTTTATGTTAAAAGTATAGAATTTAGGTCGAACTGCGGCAAATTAGGCAAAATTGGCGTAAAACGCGCAGATAAGTGCCCAACTTTGCCACATAATGCTACACGAATATGTTGACGTGTATACGGATAAATGGTATTATATGGACAAAATACAAAATGTATCCGCACACTGTGCGAACTCGAGAGAGGTTGTCTATATGAACGCTATTTTACCAAGGAATGCCCCCGTTACAATCGTCCAAGGATATAGCGAAGATGGCGATGTAACATGGTTGCTGGAGTATTATCTTTGTACGTACCCAAACCCAAGTAATGACGGCAAAGGCCGGTTTGGTATTAAAGTAGTAAGGAACAACATTGACGGGACATTAGACAAGGCAGCCGAAACATTTGCAGTTACAGACGATTTAGGTGAAGCCATGGCCATGATTCACTGTTTTGCGCAAGGTGCCGTACGACCGCAAACTTTGGTTGACATGGTAGATGAGTGGTTTTCGGAAAAAGCACTAAGCAACGACGATGCATCCGGTTGCATGCCAATTCCAATTTGGCATACATATCATGTAGGCAGATGAAAACTACCCCTGATATCACATTGACTAATGCGATATCAGGGGTAGTTTGATACACCCCTCTATCTACTTGGTATTTTCAACACCTGCCCAGTAATTAAGATGTTGCGCGACAGGTTGTTTAGCGACATAATTGCATTGGTTGTGGTGCCAAACCGCTGGGCTAGGGAAGGCATATTATCGCCGCTAACCACCGTGTAAAAGAAAAATGACGGCGGTGGCATAGACGGCCCGTTAAGGGATGTTATTATCCCCCGTGTAATGGCGGCGGCATAGGCATTAAAGTTTTGGTCAAAAAGCTGGTTATCCCTTGTGTTCGAGATAAATCCCATTTCTAACAGCATTGCCGGTGCGTTGGTGTTTCTTAAAACCGCAAAATTTCCTCTAATAACACCCCGGTTATTTTGTACACCTGCGTTAACAACTTCATTTAAAACGTTGTGGGCGTACAGCGCATCTATTGTAGGCGCAGTTGTAAAAATATAGTTTTCTACACCGTTGGCAGTGGTGTTTGTGCTGGAATTTCTGTGAAGGGATACAAATATATTCGCATTGTTTCGGTTAGAAATCGCGCTTCGTTCTGCTAAAGTCACAAAAATATCCGTGGTTCTGGTCATAATAACCCGTTGGCCCTGTGCCTGCAAAAGCCGTTGTACTGCCAGTGCAAGCCGCAGGTTGTCATCTTTTTCTCTGCGCGTGCCGGATACCGCACCGGAGTCCGAGCCGCCGTGGCCCGGGTCAATTACAATTGTCCTTGCAGGCGTAGGCGGAGGAAGCGGCGGCTGTGGCGGAGTTACCCCGCCGGCCTGGGAGATCCTAAGCACTTGGCCTATGCGCAGTAAATCGCTTGTTAACCCGTTTAGTGACCTTATTGCATCTACTGTTGTGCCAAACCGCTGGGAGAGTGCCCACAGTGTATCACCGGCAACTACCGTATAGTTAAAAAAACCGGGGGTTGTTGGTGTTAAAGCTATTACATATTGCCGCATAATTTCTGCCCAGGTTAATGGACCCACGATACCGTCCGGAACCAATTGAAACAGCCGCTGGAACGCGATTACAGATGCTTGGGTTAACGGGCCGAAAATACCGTCTTCTGCAAGCCGTGGTATACTCGGATGGTTTCTTCCTATTACATTTAGATATTCTTGTATAATCCGCACATTTGGCCCGGTGGAACCAACGCGTTGAAGTACTCCGGGGTACGGTGGAGTAATTATTTGTGGTGATGCCATTTAAACCACACCTTTCATAACATGTCTATTCCAGTGTATGAAAGATGTGGGTTTTGGTGTGATGTTTGGCATCAAAACATTGCTTTTGTAAAAGCCGGGTGTTAGTATAAAGCCACCATAGTAACTGGAGGTAATTAAATGGACATCAAGAAAATGATTGACAACGAGAAACTTGTAAATTGGCGGCGGCACTTTCACATGTATCCGGAAATTTCATTTAAAGAGCATGAATCTGCCAAGTACATTGCGGCCCAGCTTAAACAATACCCCGGCATAGAAATATTGCGCCCTACGGAAACAGGTGTGGTAGCTGTACTAAAAGGCAGCTTGCCGGGTAAAACAGTTGGCCTAAGGGCAGACTTTGACGCGCTGCCTATTACAGAAGAAGCGGATGTAGAGTTTAAGTCTAAAAACCCGGGGGCCATGCATGCATGCGGTCACGATTGTCACGCCGCCATGCTTCTTGGGGCGGTGGACGTGCTGTACAAAATTAAGGATAAGCTGCCCGGTACAGTGAAATTTATATTCCAACATGCGGAGGAATTGCCCCCGGGTGGTGCGATTGAGCTTGTAAAATCCGGTGTTTTAGATGATGTGGATGTGTTTTACGGGTCTCATGTAAATTCCGACACCCCTGTGGGGGTTGTTAGAAGCGGAACAGGACCAATGTATGCGCACACAGACAGGTTTGAAATAACAATTATGGGCAAAGGCTGTCATGCGGCCAGTCCCCATAAAGGCATTGATTCCCTGCTGATTGGCTTAGAGGTTGTGCAAGCGTTAAACTACATTGTTTCCAGAAATGTACCTGCTTCGGAGCCTGCCGTGCTAACCGTTGGCGCGTTTAACGCTGGCACTGTGGCAAACGTTGTCCCGGATACAGCCAATATTAAAGGCACTGTGCGCACTTACAACCCCGAAGTGCGTGACATGATTGTTGGGCGAATTAACGATTTGACCGATGGCATATGTAAAGCATACGGCGCGGCGCACACAATTGAATTTGTGCAAGGCTACGCCGCCGTTGTTAATGATGAAAATTTATGCAAACTCTTTAACGAGATTGCCCTTGAAACGTTCCCGGGGATAGAAATTGAGCAAATGATACCCATCATGGGCGGCGAAGATTTTTCCGCCTTTAGAACAATCGCACCTTCATTTTTTTCCGGAGTGGGTGCAAGGCTTGAAGAGGGCGAAGTTTACCCGGGGCACCATCCAAAATATCAAATAAGCGAAGCCTGTTTGCCAATTGGCTGTGCGTTGTATATTGCTTTTGCTCTTAAAGCAGGGACATTGTAATAACGAGGTAAACTATGAAAATTACTAAAAAGCTGGGGGCAATACCTTTCCCTAACGATGAGTTTATGAAAGAGCCTTTCGCGCCGCCTGTTTACATGTGCAAACGGGCAAAGTTGCCGCCTAAAATAGACGGCGATATGTTTAAGCCCTTTTGGGATGACGCGCCGCGTACACAACCGTTCAGAGACATTGAAGGGGCTTGCCGCCCTGCGCCCGCAAAAGAAACCTGGGCAAAGCTTTTGTGGGATGACAAAAACTTATATCTGGGCGCGATTTTATACGGCGAAGAAATTTTTGCCTATGTAAAAGAACGGGACGAAGTAGTTTTTCAGGATAACGACTTTGAGTTTTTTCTGGATAGGGAAGGCAGCACACACAATTATATCGAGTTGGAAACCAATGCGTTAAACACAATATGGGATTTACTGTTGCCAAAGCCATATACAGACGGCGGCGTTGCCCTGGACGGTTTTAACTTTAACGGCCTTGTAAGCGCGGTAAAAATTGAAGGGGAGCTGAACAAGCCAAACCCTAAAAATGTTTATTGGTCTACGGAAATAATGATCCCCTGGAAAAGTATCGCCAAGCACGGAAGTGCATCAGAAGGCCCAAAGGCCGGGGATTATTACCGCTTTAACTTTTCCCGCGTGCAGTGGAAGGTGGAAGTTAAAGACGGGCAGTACCAAAGGACAATAAACCCGGAAACAGGCAGACCCTTCCCGGAGGACAACTGGGTATACGCCCCAACAGGGGTAGTAAACATTCATTACCCGGAATTGTGGGCATTTTTAGTATTCGCCGACGATACCACGCCGGATTTTGTTATCCCCGAACATGAATACATTAAGTGGGAGCTTCGGAAAGAATACTACGCTCAACGGGAATTTTACGAGAAAAACGGCACATATTCCAAAGAAATACTAACCAAGCCCCCATGGGAAATGGTTATTGAAACCACAACAAGTATGTTCCAAGCCCATGTTATCTGCAACGGCCTGCGCGTAAATATCGCCCATGACGGCTATACATGGCTGGAGGAAATTTAACAAAAGCATGAGAGGAATGAACAATTATGGCTGACAACGTAAATGAAGGCATACACGGCGCGTTGGATGTAGAGCATTATATCCGCCCGGAAGACCCGCGGATTCTTAACCGCCTGGAGTGGTTCCAAGACCAAAAACTGGCACTTATGATGCACTGGGGTATTTATTCCCAAATGGGCATGGTAGAAAGCTGGGCCCTTAGCGACGGCGACTCTGACTGGAGCCGCGGCTGTGTAGATTGGGACACGGATATCCAAAGCTTTAAAAAAGATTACAGGGATTTATACAAGTCTTTCAACCCTATCCGTTTCCAGCCGGACAAATGGGCAAAGGCGGCAAAAGACGGCGGCTTTAAGTACTTGATTTTTACCACAAAGCACCATGACGGTTTTTGTATGTGGGACACAAAATTTACCCAGTACAAAGTAACCAACCCAAGCTGTCCGTTTTCTGTTAACAAAAGGGCAGACATTGCCGCGCATGTTTTCGAGGCTTTCCGCCGCCAAAACTTAGGTATCGCCGCGTATTTCTCTAAGGCGGATTGGCATGTGCCGTCTTACTGGGCAAAAGACCAGCTTAAGGGCAGCTTTTCTTCCCGCGGGCCGTCATATGTCCCGGCAGAAAACCCAAAACTTTGGGAGCAATTTATACAGTTCACCCACAATCAGGTTATGGAGTTGGTAACAGAATACGGCCGCCTGGACATACTGTGGTTTGACGCAGGCTGGGTTTGCCGCCAGTCCGGGCAGGATATCCGCATAGAAGAGTTAATCGAAAAAGCCAGAAAAGTCCAGCCGTGGCTGTTGTCTGCAGACCGCACTTGCGGCGGCATAGCAGAAAACTATATTACGCCGGAGCAAAGCGTGCCAAGCAAACCCCTAACCGTACCTTGGGAAAGCTGCGTAAGTATGGGTAACGGCTTTGCATACAGTTATGACGACACTTTTAAATCTACCCGCGTACTGCTTCGGATGCTAATTGACATTGTGGCCAAGGGCGGCAATTTAGCATTAAACGTTGCGCCCCAGCCGGACGGACGCTTGCCGTGGCCCGCATACAAGCGCATGGCGGAAATGGGTGCCTGGCTGAAACAGTACGGCGATGCTATTTACGGCACAAGAATATGCGCCCCTTATATAACAGACGGTTTTGCCTTTACCCAAAAAGCCAAGGAAAATAAAATTTACGCCTTCTGCCTGGCAGATGACATAGCCGCCAAAGGCAAGGTAAACATCCCCTACACCGAAAAGCCCGTAACAAAAGTGGTTAACATGACCACCGGGGAAGAAATTTCTTACGTGCAGGATAAAAACGGTATCGAAGTGCAAGTAAACTCACCCGCCCCTTGCGACCAATACGGCGGCGAGTTTATCGCGGAAGTGTTTGAGTTTACTACGACTGAGGGCTGACAAAATTACCCCCTGATATCATATTCGCCAATATGATATCAGGGGGTAAACTTCATACCTTACAAATAAGTCAACACCAGTCCAACAGAACCCACATGGTAACCTTGTACATAGTAAAGGGCGTTTCCGCCTTCACCAACTAAAGCAGCAACAGGCAAATTGGCCGCGTTTAAGCCTGTTTTTTCTGCCAGGAATTTTGCAAAATCATCATCTTCTGCCGTTACAATTGTTAGGTCTTCATCGTAGGCGGCTTTTACTTTACGAAGAGTGTCGTTATTTTTTAACGCCACCAGTGCTACACGTACCCCATGCCGCTTGTAGTCGTCACGGGCTTCCATCAACTCACGCAGCAGATGTTCTGTGGGCTCGTGGCCGGGGCGGATGCAAGCTACCAGGTCTTTGCCGGTTAGCAGGCTGCTAAGGCTTGTACCGTTAAAATTGTAGTCGCCCAGCGGCTTGGCTTCTAATGCAGCCTTTTCTTCCGGTGGGACTTCAACTTCCAATTTAGTCTTGTCGTTTATTTCTACATGCCAGACCTTGACGGACATAGTTCCGTTTTCCAGCCTTCGTCCTGTTACAATTTGATAATGGCCCCGCTCAACTTTTAAGGGCATTTCCAAATTACCATACTTTAGGCCAAGAACATTGTATTGTCCGTTCTCCAGTCGTGCCAGGGTAAAATTTTCGTAATAACTTAAAGGTGTGCCATTTTTTCCGTTAATTGTAAGCTCTACGGTAGCAGCCGGGCCTTTGCGGCCCTCCAGCTTAACAAACCTGCCCGCAGAGTAATATTCCGGCTGTCCATTGAGGGAATTAATACGCGCAGGTACGCCCAAAGTACGGCAAATTGCCACAAATAGCAGCTTGCGGGATTGGTCCCCCCCACACTTACACTTTAGTAGCCCCGCCGGGGAGGCGGTAAGCGTACGATAGTCATTGCCTGTGCGGTATTCGTCTGTATTTTTTATATTTTTGTTGATCCATTTCCAAATTCGGGCTGGGGTTTTAAAGAACGCCGCCTTCCGTTTGGCGTCAAAGTAATCGCAAATATAAGCCCTGTAAGGGGTAATCATCTCAATTTCTACACGTGGGCAAAGGATGTATTTTTCAAAAATTTCTTCGCAAAAATTATCCCGGAAAGGCAGCGCGTACTCTAAATGTTCTGCCAAAATTTCCGCAGTACAGTCGGTAAAGTCCTTCGCCTGCAGTGAGCGCAGCGTCATGCATTTATATCGCGCCTCTAAAGATGCGGGCGACAATTCCATGAATTTTATAATTTCGTTCAAATTCCCCTTGGCTGCTACAAAAAACTTGCCCGCGTCAAAATCATCAAGGCCAAAATGCCTTGCCAACTCTTCGCCCTTCTCTTCGTCTGCAAAAGTAGCGGCGTACGCATTACGAAGTTCGTTGCATTTGGCTATTTTCTCTTCGTGTGTGTCTATCTGCCACTGACGCAGCCCGTAATCCGGGTCTTGATAGTCGGAAAAAGGCGGCGTAAAAAGCAAACTTTCGCCATTTTTCTGTTCGTCACCACAAGGCTTTGCCTCGGCAAAGTCAATTTCTATATCCGATTCCACACGTGTGTCTAAATGCCGCGTGATAGAATTAGCATGATCGGTAACATAAATTTGCACATCGCCCTTACCAATTGTAACAGATGCAACACCGTTTTCATCGGGGGATAGGGCAATTAAAGACGCAAATGCGCAATTTGAAACAATTTGAACATGAACCTTCACATCTTTATTGCCGTTAAGCACCTTAACCCGCAAGTTTACAGGGTGCTGTACATAGTGCGCAGTACGGTTTATCTCGCATACCGAGTCTGTTTTAAATGATATTTCTTCTCCCGGGGTCGAAATGCCGGAAAAAGACCTGGCATGGATAATTATCCCCTTAGACGCAGGGCTGGTAAACCAGCCTTTGTCCAATACAGGCTCCGGCTCGCAGGCACCAATAAAATGCCAGCCGCCGTCTACATATACTTCCACCCAGGCATGGTTACTTTCGCAATGGGCCCACCGTGGTGTGTAAATTTGCCTTGCGGGTATGCCAACACTGCGCAGCGCGCTAACCGTAAAAACACTTTCTTCTCCGCAGCGGCCCTTGGTGTTTTTCATAAGGGTAAAAGGGGACATGGTGCGTATACTGTTGCCGATGTACGTTACCTTTTCTAAACACCAATAATTAATTTCCAGCACTGCTTCCCTGGCGGATAGCCCTCTAATTCTTGGGTATAACTCATCAAAGAAAAAATCCCGGTTATATTCCAGGTTCTCGTTATTTACGCGTAATTGCAAGACAAAATTCAAAAATATCTCGTCAGGAATAGTTTGACGAAAAATCCTTAGGTTACGTACTTTCCGGGCTTGCCGGACAACTTGTACAAATAAATCCGGCGGGTAACTTACCATATCCGAAACCGGCATATAAGCATACAGGTACATCAGGCAAATCAATTCATGGAACGGTGCTTTGCCGGTAACAGCGGCAACATCTTTTGGAAAAGGCACGGCTTTGAAACGCTTTTCATAGGCGTTTGTTATCTGTACACTAACTTCTATTGAAAACATGTTTTGCTCCTTATTTTATCCTACAATACCCGAACGCTCTACACCCTGCACAAATTGCTTTTGTATAATCAGGAACAAAAGAATAAGCGGCAGTAGTGCCACAAGGGTAGAAACCGACCTTATAGCCGCGTCATACACAGGTGTAGACAGAGTTTCTGTTTCATGGGCGATACGCCCCGCCACACGGGCGTGGCTAATCATATTTTGCACAATGGATGTTCCACCCTGTGCTACAAACAAAAGCTGGGTTCTAATACTAAAATATAAGTTATTCCCCGCGTTAAACAGGGTTGGGAAATGGGTATCATTGTAATTCCATATAAAACTTAAGGTACCAACCGTAAGGAACGCAGGCTTGGCCATAGGGAAAACAATCGTAAAGAAAGTGCGGAGGAAACCCGCGCCGTCTACATAGGCAGCTTCCTCAAGCTCTTTAGGCAAACCACGGAAAAACTGACGGAATATAAATATGAACAACCCGCCTGCAATTCCCATTCCTGTACCGGAAAGTATGAA
>JGI20163J26743_11538296_pt1 | contig 17889 bp, 14 predicted proteins | sample TergutCu122P1_FD_26743 | JGI IMG/M metagenome (IMG submission 26743) | reverse complement strand
ATTTTAACCTGGGAGGATGTTTTCTTAAAGCCTTTAAGCTAAAGCTTTCTCATCACCACCGGCAGAGCCGGTGGTTTTTTCAAGCTAAAGCGGAAAATAAAAAATAACGGTCACTTAAGACCGTTATTTTATTTTGCATAGTCTACTGCTCTTGTTTCTCTGATAACTACAATTTTAATTTGACCTGGATATTCTAAATCTTCTTCAACCTTTTTAACAAGATCCCTTGCCAAAGTAATTGATTGAAAATCATCTATCTTGTCAGGCTTAACCATAATCCTGACTTCGCGCCCTGCCTGTATAGCAAAGGACTTTTCAACTCCTTCAAAGGAATCTGCAATTTCTTCAAGTTTCTGTAATCTTTTAATATATGATTCCAGAGTTTCTCTGCGAGCACCGGGTCTTGCAGCTGAAATAGTATCAGCAGCCTGCACTAATACAGCTTCAATGCTATGTGCTTCAATATCACCATGGTGAGCAGCTATTGCATGGATAACAGCAGGGGATTCTTTATATTTCTTAGCTAAATCTACCCCTAGTTGGACGTGTGGACCTTCAACTTCATGGTCAACAGCTTTACCAATATCATGAAGGAGTCCCGCCCTCTTTGCTAATTGAACATCCACACCCAGTTCAGAAGCCATAGTACCGGCTAAGTGGGCTACTTCTATTGAATGCTTAAGTACATTTTGGCCATAACTTGTACGATAATGTAAACGCCCTAAAAGCTTAACTATCTCCGGATGTAAACCATGTATACCTGTCTCAAAAGTAGCTTGTTCTCCTGCTTCTCGAATTTTTTGCTCAACTTCTCTCTTGCCTTTTTCCACCATTTCTTCAATTCTAGCAGGGTGAATTCTTCCATCAAGAATTAATTTTTCTAAAGCTATTCTTGCTACTTCGCGACGAATTGGGTCAAATCCGGATAAAATAACAGCTTCCGGTGTATCATCAATAATTAGATCAATACCAGTAAGGGTCTCTAAAGTTCTTATATTTCTTCCTTCTCGTCCAATAATACGGCCTTTCATTTCATCATTTGGAAGTCCAACTACGGAAACGGTACTTTCAGCCACATGGTCTGCAGCACACCTTTGAATTGAAAGGGATATTATATCTTTTGCTTTTTTATCAGCTTCTTCTTTAGCTTGATTTTCTAAATCTTTAATTAAAATAGCCATTTCGTGTTTAATTTCTTTTTCCACGTTACCTAATAATATCTGTTTAGCATCTTCCGAACTCATTCCTGAAATTTTTTCCAGCTCTTCTTTTTGTTTTTCAGATGCTTCTAAAAGGTCTTTCCTAATATCTTCAATTTCACTTTCTTTATTTTGTAAAAATTCATCTTTCTTTTCAATTGATTCGATTTTTTTGTCTAAGGTTTCTTCTTTTTGAACTAATCTTTTTTCTAGTTTTTGAAGCTCATTTCTTCGATCTTTGCTCTCTTTTTCAAGCTCATTACGTAGTTTATGAACTTCTTCCTTCGCTTCTACAATTGCTTCTCTTTTCTTAGCTTCTGCATCTTTTTGTGCCTCTTCTACCACTTTTTTTGCTGCCTGTTCTGCAGAAGCAATCTTGGCCTCTGCTATATATTTTCTAATCATATAACCGGCTAGTAAAGATATAACAGCAGCTATCACTATGTATATAATTATATCTATATTAATTTCCATTCACCTCCTATTATTTATATTTTTGCTAACATAAAAAAACCGAGCATTAAGAAAACTCGGCACAGAAACACTACTACCAAAACATATTTAATATAGAAGACACCTCATTATTAAATATCAATAATAACAGCCCTCAACTATTATTTAAAATGTTATATATTTAAACCATTGATTGGTAGTGTTTCTAACATAAGCTCCCTACCCCTCAATTGTATTTGTTTTTTTCAAACTTGTCAAGAATCAAGATGTTCCGTATCCGTATTAGGCTCCGGGTTAGGATTAATTCTTTTTTTAAATTCTTCCCTAATTTTACCCTCAATTTTTTCTAATATATTTTTGTTGTTGATAAGAAACTCTTTTACATTTTCACGCCCTTGGCCTAAACGTTCACCTTCATATGCATACCAAGAACCACTTTTATCAATAACACCCATTTCAGTTGCAACATCAATAACATCCCCTTCTCTTGATATACCTTGTCCATACAGAATATCAAATTCTGCTTGCCTAAAAGGTGGAGCTACTTTATTTTTTACAACTTTAACCCTTGTCTTATTTCCAACTAAATCTGAACCACTTTTGATACTATCTACTCTTCTTACATCTAACCTAACAGAAGAGTAAAACTTTAAAGCCCTGCCTCCGGGTGTAGTTTCCGGATTACCAAACAGAACCCCAACCTTTTCCCTAAGTTGATTAATAAAAATAGCAGCAGTTTTGGATTTATTTACTGACCCTGCCAATTTTCTTAATGCCTGTGACATTAACCTTGCCTGTAAACCTACATGAGTATCACCCATATCCCCTTCAATCTCTGCTTTTGGTACCAAGGCTGCCACAGAATCAATTACAATTACGTCAACAGCGGAACTCCTTACAAGAGCTTCAGCAATTTCTAATGCTTGTTCACCTGTATCCGGCTGAGATATTAATAATTCATCTATATCTACACCAAGATTTTTTGCATATACAGGGTCTAATGCATGTTCAGCGTCTATAAAGGCAGCTATTCCACCATTTTTTTGAGTTTCAGCAATAATATGTAAAGCAACTGTTGTTTTACCGGAAGATTCCGGTCCAAATATCTCAATGATCCTGCCCCTTGGAATTCCTCCAATTCCCAGTGCTAAATCAAGAGAAATGGCACCGCATGAAATAGCCTCGATATTCATCTTTGCACTAGCCTCACCTAATTTCATAATGGATCCTTTGCCAAATTGCTTTTCTATTTGCCCTAAAGCAGCGTTTAAAGCTTGTTCTTTATCAGACATAATATATTCTCCCCTTTTCTGGATTATATTTCAAATAAAATGATCTCCACCAACAACAAAATGCTGAGGTACTTCCGGAGACCAAACATTTGTTCTTTTTTTTAATTATATTTTATATAATCCATCTTGTCAATACTTATAAAACTATTTTTTTGTATTTTTTTACCATTTTTTTGCCGATTGAGACTTTAGCAGATGCGTTACTTCTATCAACCTTTTATACTGAAACTTATATGGCCAAAAGGGTAACAAAGGTAAATATTGATATCACAATTAATATGAGTATTAATAATTTTTCCTCTGAAATTATTTATTCATCTTTCTTCTAACAGCAACATGAGTATGTGTTTTATAGTAGCTGTAACCGATTGTTTCCTCACATCTGCTCTGTTTCCTTCAAAGAAGTGTTTGTATATGTATGTAGTATTCTCCATAGAAACTCCAATATATACTAGACCAACGGGTTTTTCTATGCTGCCACCGCCGGGGCCGGCAACTCCGGTTACGCTGACTCCAATATGTACACCGGCAATATCTTTTATATTATCAGCCATCTCCTTAGCTGTATTTTCACTAACTGCACCATACTGATATATTGTATTTTCTTTAACCCCAAGAAGCTTTATTTTTGCCTCATTACTATATGTAGTCACTCCCAGCTCAAAAAACTGTGAGCTTCCGGACATACTTGTTAAAGCTCCTCCAAGTAAACCTCCTGTACAAGATTCAGCAGTTGCAATTTTAAGTCCTTTATCTTTTAAAACCTCTACCAAAACATTTAAATTTTCCACCTTATCCACCCCCATTCTTTTTATGTTTACTAAAATTTGGAATATTTATTTCTTCAGTTATTATTGGATATCCTGCTCAAACAAACTATATATATCTATGAAATAGATGGAACAAAAAAACCATATGGTTTAGTTTCCATATGGTCTGGAACTTTAAATTTGTTTGTTTAACTTTAACACTTTCCATCCTTTTACAAAATAATCAATACCGGACCATATTGTAAAGATAACAGCAATATAAATAAAAATCTCACCAAGGTCAATTGGTATTCCTATTGTATAAATCAGAAAATCATTAAGTATTATTGCAACTATGGCTATTATTTGGGTTACAGTCTTAAATTTGCCTAGTTTACTTGCAGATATTATAACTCCTTCACTGGCTGCTATAGATCTTAATCCTGTTACAGCAAATTCCCGACCAATGATAACTACCGCTATCCAAGCTGATAATAAATTTATTTCTACCAATGATATTAGAGCTGCTGAAATCAATAATTTATCAGCAAGAGGGTCCATCAATTTCCCAAACTTAGTTACTTGTCTCCTGGTTCTGGCTATGTATCCATCAAGACCATCTGTACTGGCAGCCAAAATAAAAACTGCTGCTGCTATGTACTCACCAAAGGGAATCCTGACTAATATAAAAAACATAAAAATTGGAATTAAAAAAATTCTAGCCAGGGTAACTTTATTGGCAAGATTCATCACGTAATCTCTCCTATCAAATCAATGCTTGTAGTGCCTATTATATCTACAGGTATTATCATACCAATTTTATCTTGCATATTTTTCTTGATATTTACATATACTTGACCATCTATCTCCGGACTTTGTACATAACTTCTTCCAAGATACCAATCTTTTTCATTAGGTATTTTTTCTTCAATTAGTACAGGTAGTTTCTTACCAATATATTTTTTTATCTCTTCAATTGTTATTTCATGTTGTATCTCTTTCACAACTGATAACCTTTCCAGTTTAACTTCTTCCGGTAGGTGATTAGCCATTTTGGCTGCAAGAGTTCCTTCTTCTTTAGAATACGCAAAAAAACCACTCCAGGTCAGTTTTAAATCTTTTAAGCCGTTACTGAGGATCTCTACGTCTTTAATGGTTTCTCCTGGAAAACCTACAATAAATGTACTACGAAGGGTTATATAAGGCAAGGTTTTTTTTATTTTTGCAACTAAGTTATATGTATCCTCATTCGAAAAAGTCCTACCCATTTTTTTTAGAACATTATCACTTAAATGCTGTAAGGGAATATCAAGATAATTACAAATTTTCTCTTCAGATGCAATAGTATAAAGTAATTCATCTGTTAGATGATTGGGATAACAATATAAAAGCCTAATCCAATCTAATCTATCAATACAAGTTAGGTCTTTTAACAAACGAGGCAGGTTATATTTGGGGTTCGTATCTTTGCCATACTCCCCAATATCCTGTGCTATTAGAATAATTTCTTTAACGCCTTTACTCACAAGATATTTAGCTTCCTGTATTACATCCTCCGGTGTCTTACTTCTATATCTACCTCGAACCAGAGGTATCACACAATAAGAACATAGGTTATCACAACCATCTGCTATTTTAAGATAACTGAAAAACCCCTCTTCAACCTTTTCTCTACTAACAAAACCTTCCCTGGCAAATTCATCAATAGCCTTTACTTCTAGTACTTTTGTTTTTAAAAAAAGGCTTTTTAAAATATCCGGCATTCTGGTTATTTGATCGTTTCCGATTATACCATCAACCTCCGGAATTTCTTTTTCAATTTCTTTTGAATACCTTTGAGCTAAACAGCCAAAAGCGACTACTTTTTGAAAGTCTTTTTTTCCTGCAACTACCTCCAAAATCGTCTCGACGGATTGTTCTTTGGCATCCTTAATGAACCCACATGTGTTAATAATAATAATATCAGCAATATCTGTTTCATCTTGACAGCTAAATCCACTATTTATGAGCAATCCTTTTACTGTTTCTGAATCTGCTGTGTTTTTTGCACATCCTAGTGTAATTAATGCTACCTTTAAAGACATAATATAACTCCTTATAAAAGCAATTAACAATTAATCGTTGGCAGTTGATAATTTAAAATCTTACAGTATTTCATTTTCTTCTTCATCGTTTTCTTCGCTTTCATCTTCTTCATTATCTTCTTCTGCGGTAAAGATTTTTGTGACTACTTCCCCTATGTTACCTAGTGGCTCCAGTAATTCTCCATTATGCATTATGTCTACTGCACCTGCACTGCCAAGTCTTATGCGGATTTCATTTTCATCATGAAATACTAAGGGATCATCTCCCTGATTAAGCATACCCGAAAAGGCAACTTGGTTATTTATGTTAACTTCTAACCAACAGTTTGCTCTTGTGGGTATAATCACAATATTAACACCGCTATATACTACTTCACTTACACTAGGCCCTCCATTTATTTCTTCCCCATTATCTCCATTTACCACAATAGAAGGGTCCTGAGATGGGGGTGCAGGTGTGGTCCTGTCCCACAACTGGTTTACAACCAGTAAAACTACAACAGCTAAAATAAGTATTGAAAACCTCATCATTTTATTATAGTTAAAATTCATTTTTGGGAATTTTTTTTCTCCAATGATTTCTTCCTTTGCATCGGCTATAACAATATCTTTATCCAGTTTTTTACTAGCCCAATCTTTATTAAATTCATTTATTATCTCATCGGAATCAATATTTAAAAGTTTACAATAACTTCGTAAGAATCCTGTTATATATACTTTTCCCGGTAAGGATTTATAATCGTCAGCTTCTATAGCATCAAGATAAAACATTCTTATTTTTGTTTGTTCTTCTACTTCTTGTAAGGTTAAGCCTGACTCAATTCTTGCTTGCTTTAACCTTTCGCCTACACCAGACACTTTTACGCCCTCCTTTTGTAAATAATCTGCACAAAAAATATCAAAAAATATTTTTTATGCAGTGGTGAAGCATTCGGACATTCTCTATATTTAAATAAATTTATTTGCATAAATATAATAAGCTTTCTGCATTAAAAAAGAATTTCCTGCAAAAATACTCTGAAATTAAAACTTTTTAAACATTTCCTTATATTCTTCCCAGTCAATTAATATTACCCTGGGTTTGCTTCCTTCATATCCTCCAACAATACCTTTTTCCTCCATTATGTCAATTAGCCTGGCTGCTCGTGTATAACCTATTCGCAGTCTTCTTTGCAGTAAGGAAATAGATGCTTGATTATTTTCTAAAAGTATTCTGATTGCTTCCGGCAGTAGGTCATCTTCTATTTCTAATTGTTTCTTGGGAGTTGCTTTTTCTTCAAGCACATTCTCATACTCCGGAGCTCCTTGAATTTTTAAGAATTTCACAATTTTTTCAACTTCTTTATCTGAAACGTATGCACCTTGAACCCTGGTAGGTTTTGATGCTCCTATAGGGAAAAATAACATATCACCTTGCCCTAAAAGTTTTTCTGCTCCACCCATATCCAGTATAGTTCTCGAGTCAATTTGTGAGGATACTGCAAAAGCTATTCTTGATGGTACATTAGCTTTAATCAGTCCGGTAATTACATCAACAGAAGGTCTTTGAGTTGCTATAACCAAGTGAATTCCTGCTGCTCTTGCCATTTGTGCCAGTCGACATATTGCGTCTTCCACATCTGCCGGTGCTACCATCATTAAATCTGCTAACTCGTCTATTAATACTACTATATATGGTAAAGCCGGGTTTTTATCTTCAGGATTCTCCTGAGCTTTTAAATTATTAAAGCCAACTATATTTTTTACCCCTGCTGCTGCAAACATTTCATAGCGATTTTCCATTTCATTAACTATCCAACGTAGAGCTGTAGCCGCTTTTTTGGAATCTGTTACAACAGGTGCTATAAGGTGTGGAATCCCATTGAAATTTGTAAGCTCCACCATTTTGGGGTCAATCATCAGCAGTTTCATTTCCGAAGGTAAGGCTTTATACAATAAACTACATATAATCGTATTCATACATACACTTTTGCCGGAACCGGTTGCTCCGGCCACCAGTAAGTGGGGCATTTTAGATAAATCAGCAACTACTACCTTACCAGCTATATCCATACCAAAACCAACGGTAACTTTAGACGGATTTTCTGAGAACTCCGGACTTTCCAAAATATCTCTAAAACCAACTATTGAAACCTCTTTATTGGGAACTTCGATTCCCACTGCAGCCTTGCCCGGTATAGGTGCTTCAATTCGCACATGAGAAGCTGCAAGATTTAATGCTATGTCATCTGATAAATTTACTATTTTACTTACTTTTGTTCCGCTTTCCGGTTGTATTTCAAATCTGGTAATTGCAGGACCGCAGTTAACTTGAGAAACTTTTCCGTTCACCCCAAAACTCGCCAATGTATCCTCTAGTTGTTTAACTTTTTCAGATATCTCCTTATTCATTCTGGGGTTTTTTAATTTTATATCCCTTTGCAAGAGAGATATTGGCGGTAAAGTAAATTCACTGGCTACACTATTATATAAGCCGGGTATATCATCCTCTTCCTTTACTTCATGGACAGTATCTAACATTTCTTTTTCTAAAGTATTATTCATCTCTTCCTCTATGGAAGGAATCGGCTCTGCCTTATCATATGTATAATTTTCATCCTTGATCTCTTCTTCTTTTTCATCATACATATGAAATATTGGTATAGCTTTGAGTTCAGGCTCCATCTCTGTTTCGGGTTCAATGACATTTCTGGTTTTCTTCTTGGGCTGCATTTTTGTCTCAGAAGTTTCTTCTTCATCAAAAAGGAACTGGGAAACTCCATCAATTATTTTATTAAAACCATTTTTAATAAAAACGAATATTGTCGATAACAAACCCAAAAGCTGAGTATTGGTAATAAGCATAAAAGACAAAAGCAAACATGTAACAACCACTACATAACTGCCAAAAAGACCAAAAACAGTAACTATTATACTAGAAAAAATTGCACCAAAAAATCCCCCGCCTACCCCATGTTCACTACTAAAAGTAGATATAAAACCCGTTGCATTATGGGCTATATTAATATGCAAGGCAGTAGTAATTGTTATAAAAGCCAATATAACACCTAGGGCTTGATTTGATGCATCTGACATTTTTTTATTTTTAAAAAGCATAACTGCATATAAAACCATTAGTGCAGGCACAAGGTATTTGGCATGTCCTACTAAACGCTCCAATAACATTGCTATAGATGAACCAAAAACACCAACAAGATTATTTGTTATAAACTCTACCCTGCTTGTAATAAATAAACTTATAGTGCTTAAAACAGCAAAAGACAGCCACAAAACGGCCTTTACTTCATTACGAGATTCTTTTTTGACTTTCTGCTGTTTTTGCATACTCTCACCTCAAAATCATAGTTCTACATATTAACTGCAAATCCTTCAGAATTTAACAATACTAACTACAATTTAAGCCCCCTATCATAAGGAGGCTAATTGTCTTAAACTAATTCAAAATAAATCTGTTATACTTCCATAAGTATAGGTAAAATCATTGGTTTCCTACGTGTTTTTTCATATAAGAACTTACTAAGAACTTCCTTAACATTGGACTTAATTGATGACCATTCAGTAATATTCTTTTGGCCACATTTTTCCAAACATTGTTTGACTTTTTCTTTGGCTTCTTCCATTAATTCTTCAGATTCTCGTACATAAACAAATCCTCTGGATACAATATCCGGTCCCACAAGAATTTTACCTGTTTGTTTGTTTAGAGTAACTACCGCTATTAGTATTCCGTCTTGAGATAATTGTTTTCTATCGCGTAAAACTATATTACCTACATCTCCGACACCCAAGCCATCCACCAAAATTCTACCGGCTTGAACTTTACCTTTGATATTACCGGAGTCTTTGTCCAAGGTTATTATTTGCCCATTTTCTACAATAAAAATATTTTCGGCAGGGATCCCCATAGTCTTTGCCAGTTCGCCATGTTTTACCAACATACTATATTCCCCATGCACAGGTATAAAATATTTTGGCCTTACAAGGTTAAACATAAGTTTTAGATCCTCTTGGCTGGCATGTCCTGAAACGTGTATACCGGAAATAGCCTCATGGATAACATCTGCACCTGCTTTGTGTAGTTGATCAATTACTCTGGCTACTGTTTTTTCATTTCCAGGGATAGGAGTTGCTGATATTATTACAGTGTCCCCGGGCATGATTTCTAAGCGCCTATGATCATTCATGGCAATTCTGGTTAAAGCTGACATTGGTTCCCCTTGACTACCGGTAGTCATAATAACAACCTGATCCAAAGGTAAGTTACCTATATCGTCAATATCTATTAATGTATTGTCGGGTATATTCATATAGCCCAGTTCATGAGCTACATTTACAACATTCACCATACTTCTTCCTACAACGGCTATTTTGCGATCATATTTATGTGCAGTTGAAATAACCTGCTGCAAACGATGAACATGAGATGCAAAAGATGCTACTATTATTCTCCCTTTGGAATTTCTAAATATGTCATCAAAGGCTTCACCTACAGCTTTTTCAGAAGTTGTATACCCCGGCCTTTGAGCATTGGTACTGTCAGATAACATTACCAATACACCGTTTTCACCGATTTGAGATAGTCTTGCAAAGTCCATAACATCTCCATCAACTGGAGTATGGTCAATTTTAAAGTCTCCGGTATGCAAGATAGTACCTACAGGGGTATGTATAGCTAAACCTATAGCATCTGCAATACTATGACTAACTCTAAAAGATTCTACCTTAAAAGACCCAATTTGGACAGTATCTCTTGGTTTTATTATATTTAGCTGAGGGTTGTTTACAGCACTTTCTTTAAGTTTGCTTTTGACTAATCCAAGTGTCAGTTTAGTTCCAAATACAGGGACATCGATTTCTTTAAGAACATATGGCAAAGCCCCTATATGATCCTCATGACCGTGAGTAAGTACAATACCTTTTATTTTTTCTTTGTTTTCTATCAGATAAGTAATATCAGGAATAACAACATCTACTCCTAACATCTCCTCTTCCGGAAAGCTCAGACCTGCATCAACAATCAATATTTGGCTATTGTGCTGGATTATAAACATGTTTTTTCCAACTTCCCCTAAGCCTCCCAGAGGAATTATATTTAATTTTTTTTCATCTTCGACCATCTTTTTACCTCCTTAATTATATAGTTTCCGGTCATTCAAGAACGCCTCCAGCGTTCTGAGATATGGCATGAAAAAGCACTACTTCAAGATAGAGTAGTGCATAGCAACCAGCCGAACAACAACTCCTGTTAAGATTATACTCAAATATAGATATTTAAGCAAGTTTTACTAGGTTTTAATTATTATTAGTATTGCCGGGGCTAGATTTTTATAATCAACTAATCCGTTCTTTAATAGCAAAAATCAAAGATATTTATAAAACATCCATAACTCCCGAAAAAATATAGCTATTATCTTGCTTTTAGCTGAGAGTTTTTCTTCCCTGTAAACTCCGTTGATACAATTTTAAACACACAAACGCTTTTGGTTTGTTTAGAGGTAAATATAACATCTTTTCCGACCTGGTGTTTAAATATAATGGATAATGCACGGGATTTTTCTTGGTCGTCCTCAATAAACACTACTTCTCCATCTCCAATAACACTTGCAAAATAATACCCTGCGTTACATGGATTATTTTCGGAATGAAGTGCCTCACCTTCATAAGCCATTTCAAAGCATACCTTATTATTACGTTTCAAAATGTCCAGTTTTCTACCTTCCGATGCACTGTGAAAATATAATTCCAATAGGTTTTCTTCAGGGATTTTATAACCATAACTTAAGGGTACAACATAAGGTAACCCTTCATCAACCATTGCAACATGGCAAGTTTTACATTGAAGCAAAATTTCTTCAATGTCGTTAATATTTGTTACTTTCCGGTCTTTTCTTCTCATGTTGGTCTCCTATAATAAAAAATAAGTATGATATGGATTGGTAAAACTCGACTTTTGGATGAAAAAAGGATAACAAAACAGTTAACCTTTTTATTTAGACGATTGGTAAATATACCTTCTATGACCCACCTTAATCGCAAGTATTTCAAAAACATTGTCATAAATATAGCATACTAACCTGTAATCACCAATTTTATCATACTATCTTGTTATATTACATACTTACACTTCTAAATGCCTTTAATTCTTCATAAATTAATTGCTTTTGTTCCTGATTAACATCTAATAAAGGTAGTCTTAAGGATCCCACATCAAGTCCTGTCATATTTACTGCTGCTTTAACAGGAGCCGGGTTAGTTGTTATAAACATTGCCTTAAAAACAGGCAACAACTTATAATGTAACTCTCTGGCTTCACTCAATTTACCTTCCATAAATAATGTTATCATCTCCTGTATTTCCTTGCCTACCACATGGGAAGCTACACTGGTCACACCATGACAACCCAGAGATAACATAGGTAGTGTTAATGAATCATCACCACTATATATTTTAAAATCCTCCGGAACAAGCATCTTTAAATTACTTACTTGATCCATATTTCCACAGGCTTCTTTAACTCCAATAATATTATCAATTTGAGATAGCCTTGCTACTGTAGCCGGTTCCAAATTCGTTACTGTTCTGGATGGCACATTATACAATACTACAGGTAAAGATACCGCATTTGCAATGGCTTTGTAATGTGCATAAAGAGATTCTTGAGATGGCTTGTTATAGTATGGAACAACAAGGAGCAAGCAATCCACACCAAGCTTCTCTGCTTCCTTTGAAAATTCAATAGAATATTTAGTATCATTGTCACCTGTACCTGCCATTATAAGTGCTTTACCTTTTAGAGCTTTTGTAACCTGCTCAAAAAGATGTAATTTTTCCTCGGTGGCCACAGTAGGAGATTCACCTGTTGTACCTGACAATAAAACCGTATCAGTTCCTTCTTTTATAAGTCTTTCAGCTAATTTTACAGCTTGATTATAATCCACTTCCAACTGATCATTAAAGGGTGTAACCATAGCAGTAATAACTTTTCCTAAATCAATTGACATCTCTTCACCACCTTTTAAGTAATTAATAACTAGTATAAACTTTTTATGCGAAGTATTCACTACTTTTTTTATTAAATACGGTTCCTGGATATTAATAATTCAGCAATTTGTACCGCATTAGTTGCGGCTCCTTTTCTCAATTGGTCAGCAACTACCCAAAAACTCAGACCATTATCAAAGGCCAAATCTTTACGGATCCTGCCAACAAATACTTCATCTTTGTAAGAACAGTCTATTGGCATTGGATATAGATTATTAGCAATATCATCTATTACTATAATTCCCGGTGCATTATTAAAGCACTCTTTTGCCTGTTCCACAGTAATTGGCTCCTTTGTTTCAACTGTAATAGCCTCACTGTGACTGCGTAATACCGGAACTCTTACAGCAGTTGCAGCAATCCTAATATCCTCATCATGAAGCATTTTCTTGGTTTCATGAACCATTTTCATTTCTTCTCGAGTATAGTCATTTTCCATAAATCGATCAATATGGGGAATTAAATTAAAAGCTATTTGATGTTGAAAGTTTTCCGGAGCGATAGGTTCCTGGTTAAGTAATTGTTTCGTTTGTACTACCAGCTCATCCATAGCCTCTTGACCGGCTCCTGATACAGCTTGATAAGTGGAAACAATCACTCTTTTTATCCCCACCTTGTCATAAATGGGCTTAAGTGCAACTATCATCTGTATTGTGGAACAGTTGGGATTTGCAATTAACCCTTTATGCCAATCCACATCCTCAGGGTTTACTTCCGGTACCACCAGAGGAACATCAGCATCCATTCTAAAGGCACTGCCATTATCAATTACTACAGCACCCATAGCAGTAGCCTTTTTAGCAAATTCTGTGCTGGCAGCTCCTCCTGCAAAAAATGCAATATCAACTCCTTTAAAAGAAGCTTCTGTAGTTTCTTCAATAACTATTTTTTCACCTTTAAACTCTATTATTTTTCCGGCAGAACGTTTCGTAGCCAAAAGTTTTAAAGATTTTATCGGGAAATTACGTTCCTCTAGAACTTCAAGTATAGTGTTGCCAACAGCTCCTGTACCAACTAATGCTAAATTATAACTCAATTTTATTCCCCCTCTTGTATTTTAATATCTATTAAAGTTCCAGCAAGTTTTCTAAACCATAAACCAAGCCTTTACATTCTACAACTTTTTTTATTGCTAAGGCAACTCCCGGCATAAAGCTTGTCCTGTCGTAAGAATCATGTTTAATTGTCAGCGTTTGACCTTGAGCTCCAAAAATAACTTGTTGATGTGCAACCAAACCCGTTAACCTAACACTATGGATAGGAATATTATTAATTATCTCCCCTCTGGCAGGAGAATTATCATATACAACTTGGGTACCATTTAAATTCATAGCAATATCTTCGGCTGTTTTTAATGCTGTCCCGGATGGAGCATCTGCTTTCTTGGGATTATGCATTTCTATTATTTCCACTTCGGAAAAATGTTTGGCAATCTGTTTGGATATTTCCATCATAAGCACAGCTCCCAGTGCAAAGTTTGGAGCAACCACTACCCCAACTCCCTTTTCCTCTGCTAAACTACGGATCTGATCCAAATCTTGCAACTTCAATCCTGTTGTCCCCACTACTACCGAAACTTTTTCCTGTAATGCAACTAAAGTATTATTCAAAGCAAATTTTGGAAGAGTAAAATCCAACACCACATGAGGTTTACTTTCCTCAATTACCTTTTTAAGATTATTTCCAACAAAAACATTACCCGGTAAACTATTTTCACTATAATCTGCTATATCCACAATTGCTACTAACTCTAAATCACTTGAGTTTATTATCATATTAACTGCTTCTTTTCCCATTTTTCCAAATCCGCCTACAACTAATACATTTATCGGCTTTTCCAAATAGTGCCTCTCCTTTATCTTTTGTCTTGGGTTTTATATAGCTTCAAAAAAAGACGATTTAAGTTAAACTTAAACCGTCATAATATTTAATATTATTTGTATAAATTAAATTGTAATTATAAATTGCCTGTAAGTCAATATCCTTTCATTTTTTACTGAAATTTTGGTGCTTTTTAATTAACAATTGTCAGTCGCTCCTCCCTGTGTGACCAAACCCTCTTTGACCTCTATCTGATTGAGACAATTCATCTACCACTTCCAGGGAAGCAGTTGCTATCGGACAAAATACCATTTGAGCTATCCTTTCTCCTCGGTTAATTACAAATGGTTCTCGTCCGTGATTTATTATAATTACCTTTACTTCACCTCTATAGTCACTATCAATTGTACCCGGACTATTTAGTAGTGTAATTCCCCATTTTAATGCCAGACCACTACGAGGTCTAATTTGTGCCTCGTAACCTTTTGGTATATCAAGTGCCAATCCGGTAGGTACCAATGCTGTATTACCCGGCTCTATTCGTATGCCTTCTGTGATACACGCATACAAATCCAAACCCGCTGCTCCGGTGGTCATATATTTAGGCAACGGTATACCTTCATATCCTATAGTTTTTACATATACTCTTATATCCATTGTTACCCCTCCAAATAAGAATTAATGAAAATACATTAATTTTAACTATTTACTAATCCACATCTTTAGATCCTATAGTCACAAGTGAATAGTTATCTAAATCTGTTAAGTATTTATCCAATTTATAAATATCGTCTAGTGTAACTTTGGATATGTTATCAATAACCTCTTCTGCAGTAACAACTCTACCACGAGTAAGTATATTCCTTCCAAGTCTATTCATCCTATGACTTACACTCTCCATACCAAGTAAAATATTACCTTTTAGCTGATTCTTAGAACGCTTAACTTCTTCCAAACTTATTTCTTTCTTATTTAAACTTTGAATTTGCTTGTACATTTCATCAATAATTTTTTTAGCATTTTTCGGAGCAGCTCCGGCATAGATCACAAAAAGACCTGCATCACTATATATTGTTAGGTATGAATAAATAGAATAAGCTAACCCCATATCTTCCCGTACTGACTGAAACAATCTAGATGAAACACCACCTCCAAGCAAATTGTTAAAGACCATTAATGAATATAGATCCTCACTATTTTGATGTAACCCTTTTGTTCCCAAGCAAATATGCATTTGTTCAATATCTTTGTCTTTAGAGTGCTCAACCTTAATAAAAGCCGGGCCATTGGCTTCCACTGGCTTTTTTATTGGTTCATATATGATCTTTTCCAAGAGGATGTTTAGCTGTTCCTCTAATCTTTCATGGTCAAAGTTACCTGCAACACTAATTACAATATTTTCCGGCTTTAAAAACCCTTTGTAGTAATTTAATATATCCTCTTTTCTGTACCCGGAAACCATCTCTTTGGTTCCAAGTATAGCTCTCCCAAGGGAATGACCATGCCAAACCTTTTGAGTAAAAATATCATGGATAATTTCGTCCGGTGTATCCTCATACATCATAATTTCTTCATAAACTACATTTTTTTCTTTTTCTATATCTTCTTCTCTAAAACATGAATTTAACATCATATCCGACAGTATATCTATAGCCAGCTCAATGTCATCTTTTAAAACTCTGGCATAGATACATGTATACTCTCTACTGGTAAAAGCATTTAGTGTTCCACCAACTGTTTCTAGTTCCGCAGCAATTTGCTTGGCTGTTCTCTTTTCTGTACCTTTAAATAATAAATGTTCAACAAAATGAGTAATCCCTTGCAAATTTTCTTTTTCATTTCTAGAACCGACTTTTATCCAAAATCCTATTGATGCAGAATTAGCATAAGGCATTTTTTCTGTAACTAATCTGATTCCGTTTTTTAAGCATGATTCTTTTATCAAGAAAATCCTCCCTTTCACAGATTAGTACTAACATCTTTTCTTTCCATAAAAGATTTCAAAAACCTTTTTTATACAAAAAATTCAAAACCAGGGTTGCCTAGTTTTAAGAAAAGAAAATGACCCCCACTTCAAAGTAAAGGTCATCTTTATTTGAGATATATTTTATGAATAAAAATTAACTTCTTCTGTCATTATTTCTTGGAAAACGTTTTTTAGGAGGTCGCTCTGATCTTTCTCCTGAATTATCACTACCAGGTTCATAACCCGGAAGAGTTTCTTTACGGGATAGTTTTAGTCTGCCTTGTTGGTCAAAACCTGTTGCCTTAACCATAATTTCGTCTCCTTCGTTACAAATATCCTCAACTTTTTCTACTCTATTGATATCTAGTTGTGAAATATGTACTAAACCTTCTTTTCCTGAAAGTCCCAAAACTCCTTCAATAATTTCTACAAATGCCCCAAAGTCAGTAACCCTGGTTACTTTACCCAGATATATTTTACCAACTTCAACCTCTTGAACTAAAGTAGTTATCAGTTTACAAGCAGCTTCACCTGCACTGCTATTAACTGCTGCAATAAATACTGTTCCATCATCTTCAATATCAATTTTGGCACCTGTTTGTTCAACTATTTTTTTGATAGTTTTGCCACCCGGTCCTATTATATCTCGAATTTTATCAGGGTCTATCTGCATACGCATGATTCTTGGTGCATATGGAGATAATTCAGTCCGTGCTTCAGATAAGACTTCAAGCATCTTTCCTAAAATATGTAAACGACCTTTCTTAGCCTGCTCTAGTGCACCTTTTAAAATCTCCACTGTAATACCGGAAATTTTAATGTCCATCTGTAAGGCTGTAATACCTTCACTTGTGCCTGCTACTTTAAAATCCATATCCCCTAAAGCATCTTCAACACCTTGAATGTCTGATAAAACTGCTACACTGCTTGTTTCTTTAATCAATCCCATAGCAATACCCGCTACCGGTGCTTTTATTGGCACTCCTGCATCCATTAAGCTTAGTGTGCTTCCGCAAACACTACCCATAGACGTAGAACCATTAGATCCAATAGCTTCAGATACTACTCTGATTGTATAAGGGAAATCTTCTACAGATGGAATTACAGCTTCAAGTGCTCTTTCCGCTAATGCTCCATGGCCTATTTCTCTTCTACCGGGTCCACGCATAAACTTAGCTTCTCCTACACTGTACGGAGGGAAATTATAATGATGCATATATCGTTTGGATTCTTCAACACCTAATCCATCAATAATCTGTTCATCTCCAACTGCTCCAAGAGTAG
>JGI20163J26743_11538302_pt1 | contig 18046 bp, 13 predicted proteins | sample TergutCu122P1_FD_26743 | JGI IMG/M metagenome (IMG submission 26743) | reverse complement strand
GGATCTTCTTCCAGCCTTGTGGTTCCCCCAAAGCGAATCTCTTTGGCGTACTCTTCTCTTTTAATCTCAAAAGGATTTCCTTCTTTCAACCAATTGTCTGGCGTTTCTACCTGAAACCCATTCTCTATCTTCTGCTTGAACATGCCATAGCGATACCGAATGCCACAACCATATGCAGGATACCCAAGGGTGGCAAGAGAGTCTAGGAAACAAGCGGCCAGCCTACCTAGCCCTCCATTCCCCAATGCCGCATCTGGCTCTTCGTCTTCAATGGCATTGAGGTCAATGTTCATCTCCAATAGAGCTTCTTTCACTTGTTCATAAGAGGTCAGATTAATCAGATTGTTCCCTAGAGCCCGACCCATTAAAAACTCCATGGACATGTAATAAACTATCTTGGCATCTTGTCTCTTAAATGCTTCTTGAGATTTCAGCCAATTGTCAATGATTTGGTCTTTCACCGCATAAGAAACGCTTTGAAAAATCTGCTGTGGTGTGGCCTCATCTATGTTCTTTCGGTAAAGTGATTTCACCAAACCTTTTACTGTTTCTTTAAATTTCTCTTTGTTAAATGTTTTCTCTTGCATCTTTTCTCCACTTCTTTATTTCTCTATTTTTCTATTTCTCTGTTTTTCTATTCTTCACTCTCGAACGCTCCTTTTTCAAATCCACCTTAAGCTGGCCGAGCCAAATACTTCCGAGATTGCTCACACTCCATTACACCTCTCTGCTATATCTTCTCCACACCGATGACAACGGCTTCGTCATTAATCTTCCACTCTTTTACAAAGCCTTTTGGAGGGGCGGCCAAGACTTCATCCGCCATCACTTCATCCGCAATAAATGCACCATTTCTCTCTAAAATGACCTTGGCTTTTTCTGTTCCTTGGTAGGTAACAACAATCTTATCGGTCACTTCAAAGCCCGCTTCTTTTCTCATAGTTTGAATCTTGCTTATCAACTCTCTTACAAAACCTTCTTCCAATAATTCTGGCGTTAAGTTGGTGTCAAATACCACGGTAATACCACTGGCCTCTTCGGAGATATAGCCTGGTTTTTGAGTAGCTTCAATTAATAAATCTTCTTTGGTTAGCTTTACTTCTTGACCTTCTACTTCAAAAGCTAGTTCTCCTGTAGTATTTAATTCTTCCATGGCAAAGTTACCTTCCAACTCTTCTAATGCCTTTTTGATGCCTCCTAGGATTTTGCCATATTTAGGCCCAACAGTTCTTAGCTGTGGCTTGAAGAGATAGGTAGTAAACATTCTCATGTCCTCTGTGAAGGTAATGTTCTTGACATTGAGCTCTTCTGCAATAATCTCTTGATAGAATTCTGGTAGAGAAAAATCTACTTTTACAAACATCTGCCCTATGGGTTGTCTGTTTTTAATATTAGCATTATTCCTACAAGCTCGCCCCATAACCACTAACTTTAACACATGATCCATATGCCCTTCTAGCTCTAAATCAATTAACTCTTCGTCAGCTACAGGGAAATCACACAGGTGGATGCTTTCCAGAGCTTCTTTGTCCACAGAGCGTACCAAGTTCTGATAAATCTCTTCCGTCATAAACGGAACAAAGGGAGCCGCCACTTTAGATACGGTAACTAAAGCAGTGTACAAGGTCATATATGCATTAATCTTATCTTGCTCCATGCCTTTTGCCCAGAAGCGTTCCCTGCTTCTGCGTACGTACCAATTACTCATCTCATCAACAAATTCAGAAAGGGCTCTGCCAGATTCTGTGATTCTATAGTTCCCCAGATGATTGTCTACCTCGTTTACCAATGTGTTGAGTTTGGACAATAACCACTTGTCCATCACAGACAATTGCTCCACATCCAATGTGTACCTGGTTGCATCGAACTGATCAATGTTGGCATACAGCACAAAAAAGGCATAGGTATTCCATAAGGTTCCCATAAACTTGCGCTGCCCCTCCACCACTGCGTTTCCATGGAAACGATTGGGTAGCCAAGGGGCACTATTGACGAAGAAATACCAACGAATGGCATCTGCCCCATAAGTCTGAAGGGCTTCAAAGGGGTCTACCGCATTTCCTCTGGACTTGCTCATCTTCTGCCCATTTTCATCCTGTACATGGCCCATGACAATCACATTCTTGAAAGAGGCTGTGTTAAATAATAGGGTAGAAACGGCCAGCAGTGAATAAAACCATCCTCTGGTTTGGTCAATGGCCTCTGAGATAAAGTCTGCTGGAAATTGCTGTTCAAACAAATCTTTGTTCTCAAAGGGATAATGATGTTGAGCAAAAGGCATGGCACCGCTATCAAACCAACAGTCGATGACCTCTGGCACTCGTTTCATCTGTTTTTCACATTTTTCACACTGAATGGTTACTTCATCAATATATGGCCTGTGAAGTTCGATCTCTTCAGGGCAATTGGATGATTTTTCTTTTAATTCCTCAATGCTGCCCACGCTATGAAGGTGTCCACAAGAACATTCCCAGATGTTCAGCGGCGTTCCCCAATATCGATCACGACTGATGCTCCAGTCTTGCACATTTTCCAACCACTTTCCAAAACGATTCTCACCGATGGTTTCAGGAATCCAATTGATGGTATTGTTGTTGGCAATTAAGTCTTCTTTTACTGCCGTCATGCGGATAAACCAAGATTCTCTGGCGTAATAAATCAGCGGAGTATCACAACGCCAACAGTGAGGATAACTATGCTCATAATCTGGTGCTTCAAATAGCAACCCTTCTTCTTCTAGCTTTTCTATAATCATAGGGTCGGCATCTTTTACAAAAGTTCCTGCAAAAGGCGCTCCCTCTGTTAGTATTCCCTGCTCATTCACAAACTGTGCAAAAGGAAGGCCATACTTTTTCCCTATTCTGTTGTCGTCCTCACCAAAAGCGGGAGCAATATGCACCACTCCTGTACCGTCTGATAAGGTAACGTAAGAATCGCAAACCACGTAGAAGGCTTTTTTATCTTCTCTCTTCGCAAATGTTTTTATCCCCTCAAAGAGAGGTTCGTATTCTTTAAACTCTAAATCACATCCCTTGAAGGTTTCTAGCACTTCATAAGGGGTTTCTCCAAACACATCCTTGACACGAGCAGATGCCAGGTAATACACTTTGCCGTCTTCTGCTTTTACTTTGGCATACTCTTCTTCTGGATTCACACAAAGTCCTAGATTAGAAGGCAAGGTCCAAGGAGTAGTGGTCCATGCTAAAATATAAGCGTCCTCGTCTTTCACCTTAAAGCGCACCACCGCCGAGCGCTCTTTCACATCCTTATAGCCTTGAGCCACTTCGTGGGAGGACAAAGGAGTACCACAACTGGGACAGAAAGGCACGATTTTAAAGCCTTTGTACAGTAGACCTTTCTTCCATATCTCTTTTAGCGCCCACCATTCAGATTCTATATAGTCATTGTCATAAGTTACATAAGGATGGTCATTGTCCAGCCAAAACCCTACCGTGTCGGAGAATTCCTCCCACAAGCCCTTATATTTCCACACACTTTCTTTGCATTGTTTAATAAATGGCTCCAGACCATAGGCTTCGATTTGATCCTTCCCTTTTATCCCTAGTAAGTTCTCCACTTCTATCTCTACTGGCAAACCGTGGGTGTCCCATCCGGCTTTTCTAGGAACCCTATGCCCTTTCATGGTTTGATAACGAGGGATGATATCCTTCACCACCCGGGTCAACACATGGCCAATATGAGGCATGCCGTTGGCGGTTGGCGGCCCTTCATAAAAGATGAAAAGGGGGCTATCGACCCTGCTTTCAATACTTTTCTCAAAGATGTGCTCATCCTTCCAGAATTGCTCGATGGCCTTTTCTCTTTCAACAAAATTTAAATCTGTGGATACTTTTTTGTACATGGTTTGTTCCTTTCTTTCTACTTAAAAAACCCCCGCCCTGTAAAAGGACGAGAGCAATTGCTTTCGTTTTACCACCTATTACACTGCAACATACGGATAGAAGCTCGCCCTACCTTATATGCCCTCCCATCACGGCGGAAACCCGTCAGTGTTTTACTCAAGGAAGCGTCTTACATTTCTTTGCTATGGCACTCCTTTTTCCTCACTGCAACTCGAAAGTGATTTTCAGTTGATCCCTACTCATACCAGTCTTTCACCATCACCGGCTCGCTATGATTTTCAAGGTCAACCTACTGTCTTTGTCATCGTCTTTACTTCTTTTGTTCTTGTCTATTGTAATGACTTTTCAACCATTCGTCAAGTAGAAGTTCTTAAGCTGACTCAAATCGAACCCATGGGGTTCGACTTTAAGTCAGCTTACCTTCTCCTTCTCTTTGCTCTTCTTCTTGCGATTTTTAATCCTCGCAAAAAAAGTGCAAATGAAATCATCCCTATAACAACAAAGACTGCTAAAATAACAATGATGATGTTTATGATTGCATTTGCAAAAGCACCTCTTCCGGACTCTTCCTCTGCCAATCCTGCTTCTCCTGTAGCATTCCCCTCTTCTTGAGCCTCCTCTAGAGCCAGTCGCTCTGCTTCCAACCGTTCTGCCTCTAAGCGCTCCGCCTCCAAACGTTCCGCTTCTAAATGATCTCGGTAAGCATCACTTACCACGACTCCCACCTCACCTAACAAATGCCCTCCATAGGTATATCTGGCGGTTCCTCTATTGCTGCCTTCCGTCTCAAGGATAACCTCTCGGTCCACCTCTGAAAAATCCACATGGTTGGGCACCATAATGGAGAACTCCGAATCCGACACTTCTACAATATTTCCATCTAGTATTTGTTCTCCTAGGTGAACTTTACGAAAGTTTCCAAAGGCATAATTAAATAAATCTTCAGTACTTGCATAAGCTTCTAGCCCATAAGCATACAATAACACCACTACCACACTGAATTCTCCATTGTTTGCTGTGGTTACCAAAGTTGTTCCTGCTTGATCGGTAAATCCAGTCTTCCCTCCATTCGCAAAAGGATAATAAAAATTGTTTGGCCTATTGAACATCTGATGATCCTGCCATACCACCCGAACTTCTTCCATAAGGTTGGTTTCGTCAATCTCATAGCTCTCTCTAGACATAATGGCATGATACTCTGGATAATGATACAAATAGGATGTAATTAAGGCCATATCATAGGCTGTTGTATAATGATTATCAAGGTGTAACCCTGTTGGGTTTGCCCAGCTGGAGTTGGTGGTTCCTAATTCCTGTGACTTTTCATTCATCAAACGGATGAAGGTATCAAATCCTCCCCCGTCTACATTCTCACCAACGGTTTCCGCTATTGCAAAAGCCACTTCGTTGGCCGATGCCATCATTAATCCATGAAGGGCATCTTCCATGGAGATAATCTCCCCTAACTGCATGGCAATATGGGCATATTCCCATCGCACCATACTCATGCTTGCTTCGGTAAACTCGACCCGGTCCGAAAACTCACTGTTTTGCAAGGCGATTAATAAGGTAAGTAGTTTCGTAACACTTGCAGGATACATGACTTCATGAGCATTTTTTGCGTATAGCACGGTTCCACTGTCCACTTCCATCACAATGGCTGAATGGGCTTGAACTAATGGCCCCTCAGGCCAACCAGGAATCTCATTGCTTTCCGGAATCACATTAAACCACCCTTCTCTGATGGCTTCTTGCTCCGCATGCCAGCGCTCCTCGTCTGTCATTTCTCCGTAACCATATTCTCCGTATCCTGGCTCTGCAGCGGCCAATACTTCTGGTGTTGCACCCAATGCAACACCAATCTGCCCCATTAATAAGAGTACTGCCAATAAGGCCGTTGTTGCTTTCCTTAGCTTTTTGTCCAAGTTTTTTGCTCCTCGCCTTCTTTTCTTCTACCTCTCATTCTTCGCTCTCACTCTCTCTATCTCAACCCTCAACCTAGCTCTAGGTTTTCTCTTATAAGAATGGCTAAAATGTGTTTTTATCCGTTCCATGACTTTTCCTGCAATGTCTTCCTGATTAGAAGAAAGCATCAGTATATATTGGGAAAAGCTGTATCTTGAAACCACATCTGCCACTCGCAGTTTTTCTATTAATATCGTATGAAGGATTTCCATTCCTTCATTGATGATCTTCAAATACTCTTGGCTTACCCTCTCTACATCCCATAGGGGTTCAAGGGTAATCAAAACCAAACAAACCGTAGAATCCTCTCTTTTCGCTTTTGCTTCTTCTAATAGAAATATTTCTTTAAAAATCCCATACTCACAAAAAAAGGCACCTTTACGTTCTGACTGGCTTAGCTCTTCTTGAATAAAAAGGATGTTTTCTCCTGTCCTATGATTTTTCTTTAAAAATTCTTGATATAAATTCTTTAATTCATCTGACGGGGACACGCCTAAATTTTCATAAAGTAAGTCTGCTGCCTTCTTATATTGTCCTTCTGCAAGGCTCACTTTCTTTTGGTGCAATAACGCCTTAATAAACCAACCGTGGAGTTCCTCATTTAGCAAATCTCTCTTGAGCGCTTCATTGCATACTTCTTCTAGTAGCTCATATTCCTTTTGATGCTCTAATAACTTTGCCAACTCTTTCACTGCTGACAGATAAATGGAATGATAAAATGTTCCTTCTGAAATCACCCACGCCGACCTGCTGGCCTTCGGAAGAAATTCCCCTCTATACTGTTCTATGGCCTTCAACAAATGTTCCCTACTAAGTTCTAAATTCTCCTCTTTAATTCCTAATTGATAAAAGTCCTTTAGCATCTCTGTATCGGACATGGAATCTACTTCATGGTTCCATTGGTAAGAGCCTCTGGCGGTTAAAATGAACTCTTCTTCTGGCCATTTCTCCTTTAAAATATTCCTTAATCGATAGACCAAATTTTTTAGGGCTCCTGGTGGATTTGCACTTTCTTCCCCTTCCCATAAAGCATCAATTAACTCCTCTGTAGTGATGACTTTTCTCTTATGGGTATAGATGTAGGAAAACAGCTTAAGCAACATCTTAGAGTGCATTTCTTCCTCTCTAAGACTTATTTCTCCATCCGAAATGCAAAATTGATCAAACAACTGAATATAAATTCTCTTTTTCTTTTCTTCGTTCCCCATTTTCAGGTCACCTTTTATACAATTTTCATTATTATATCATATTTTTTTCACTTTAAAGACTTTCAATTTCGTGATATAATTACAGTAATATAACTATGCTTTTGTTTGAGGGGGTGATGTCGTGAAATTTGCCAGTTTTTTGTTCGTCGTCAGACGTTTTTCCTTGTCCGCCCTCTCCTCTTGTCTTGTTTTAACCCTACTCTTTGCAGTTGTCTTAGTAGGGTGTCAAAGAGAGACCGGCTTTTCTCTTTCCTCTAATGCCGCTCCCCCAGCCAAGAGCGTTAAGGAACTTAGAGACAATACCCCTTTTGTACTTATCCCTGAAGCTTCTGGGGTGACACTTTATGAGTCCGAATTATACTCTATTGATGCTTCTAACCTTTCTAAAGGTTATGTGATGGTTAATTATCACGGCGATAGTGAAAAGGTTAAACTACAAATCACTTTGCCTGACGGAACCCCCTATACATACCTGATCACCACCTACAACCAGTGGCTTACTTATCCCCTTCCCGGTGGCAATGGCAATTACAACATTGAGCTTTTTGAGGTGGCAGACTTGGCCAATGACCTCTACGCAGTTGTTTTCACTCAAGGGTTGGAAGTGACCCTTGAAAATGAATTCTTGCCCTTCCTATACCCTAATAATTACGTTAACTTTACACCTGAATCAAAAGCCATTGCTCTGGGAAAAGATTTGGCCCAGGGCGCTACCTCTGACTTGGATGTGATTACAAGCATCTATGAGTACGTAATCAAAAATATCAGCTACGACACCGAAAAAGCGAACAGCGTGACCTATGGATATATTCCCCATGTTGACGACACCTTAGAAACAGGGAAGGGCATCTGCTTTGATTATGCCTCTCTTATGACCGCTATTCTTCGTTCTCAAGGCATCCCCACCAAACTAGAAGTGGGTTATGCAGGAGACCTCTACCATGCCTGGATTAGCTGCTACGTGGATGAAATCGGCTGGGTGGATAACATCATTCAATTTGATGGCATCAACTGGACCTTAATGGATCCCACCTTTGCTGCCGGAAGCGGAAGCAGCGAATATGTCGGAGATGGCACTAACTATCAAGTGAAGTATAATTACTAGATTACACTAGTCTCTCCGCTTTCTTAGTCGCTTCATCTACACAGTCCATCACCGCGTATCGCAAGCCTCCCTTTTCTAGTGCTTTGATTCCTTCTATTGTGGTTCCTCCAGGGGAACTCACCATATCTTTGGCCTGCCCCGGATGTAATCCGGTTTCAAGGAGCATCTTGCCGGTACCCACCATGGTCTGAGCTGCCAATTGATAAGACAATTCCCTTGCCAAGCCATTCTTCACACCACCGTCAGCAAAAGCTTCAACAAACATGGAGAAAAATGCTGGTCCACTGCCACTAATGGCGGCTACCACATTGATTAAACGTTCTTCCACCCATTCTACTGATCCTATGCCCTCAAAAACTTTTGTCACTTCTGCCTTTTCCTCCTCAGATAAATCTGTTTCCTTGCAAAAGGCGGTCACTCCTGCGCCAACCATAGCTGGTGTGTTAGGCATGGTTCTTAAAATCCTGGTTTTACCTTTTGTTAGCTTTTGTAAATACTCTATGGAAAGACCTGCTGCCACAGACACTAATGCTTTTCCTTCTAACCCTTCTTCACATTGTTCAATCGCCTCTTTTACATGGTGAGGCTTTGTTCCTAATATAATCATGTCGCTTGCTTCGCACAATACTTGGTTATTTTCTACCATATTTACTCCTAGAAGCTTCACTCTCTCTATCACTGCTGGAGAAATGTCATACACAAAGACGTTTTCCTTGGAAATCACCTTGCCATCTAGCGCCCCTTGTAATATTGCTCCGTTCATGTTGTTGCAACCGATAAACCCGATTTTTTTACTTTTCATCTTTTTTGTCCTTTCTTTGCGGTAGAGCTATTGTGCTGTTTGGCTTCTTGTATTGTACAATGAGATTCTTTCTTCCAATTATATCATAACCTGTTGGTAATGTGTCTAGATTTATTCTTCAAAAAATGCTACTATTAGGTTATCACTTTAGACTGAGGAGTATTTATTATGCGTATTTTTATCATTGTTATCGTTATTGCCATTGCCGCTTTTGAGTTTTTCACCAAATATCTTACCTATTCCAAACGGAATGCTCCTTTACCGGAAAACGTGAGAGATGTTTACGACGAAGAAGAGTACAAAAAAAACCAAGCCTACAAGATGGACAACCTTAAGTTCTCTATTGTCACAGGGATTGTTAGCTTGCTGATTGGTCTTTTTATTTTGCTTCTTGAAGTTCACCACCGATTGTATGAATTCATTACTGGCTTTACTACAAACCTTTACCTCACTGGTCTGTTCATTATGTTGGTTCCTATTATTGTTTTAACTTTTATTGGTCAACTGCTCAGCATATATGATACTTTTGTGATAGAAGAGAGGTATGGTTTCAACAAAACTACCCCTCGCACTTTCATTATGGATTTCTTTAAATCACTTCTTCTTGTGATTATACTTGTGAGTGTGTTGCTATCCCTTTTCCTTTTTCTCTATAACCTTTTAGGCAATGGGGTGTTTTTTGCGTTCTTCTTTGTGCTTTTGTTATTCCAGCTTTTTATGTCTTTTATCAGTCCGTTGCTTATCCGAATTTTCTATAAGTTAACTCCTCTTGAAGAAGGAGAGCTTAGTGATAAGATTCAAGAGTTGGCCGAGAAAACAGGATACAAGTTTAAAGCCGTCTACATGGTTGATGCTTCCAAGCGTAGCACCAAGCTTAACGCCTTTGCTTCTGGGTTTGGCAAAACCAAAACCATCGGTCTCTTTGACACTCTGGTAGAAAAAATGACTACTGATGAAATCCTTTTTGTCCTCGGTCATGAAATTGGTCATGCCAAGAAAGGGCATATTCTGAAAACCAAACCTTTTAGCCTTTTAACTTTTGGACTTCTTCTTGTGGCTGCTTACTTCCTTGTTTCCATGCCGGCAGTCTCACAAGCCTTCGGGTTTAGTGATGTGAATTTGGTTTTTGGAATTTATATCTTGTTTATTATCATCTCGCCTTTGATGCTTCTACTACAGATTCCTGGCAATGCGCTTTCTCGTAAGTTCGAATACGAGGCGGATGCATTTGGAAAGGAATGCTCCAACACAGAAGTTGCTATCTCCGCACTTAAAAAGCTTTACAGAGAAAGTTTAGGAAACCTTACTCCCCATCCTTTTGTTGTGATGATTGAGTATTCTCACCCCCCTCTTTCTCAGCGTGTGGATGGGTTGGAGAAACAAGAGTAGCCTCTTTTTGCCCCCTCATTAACAAATGTCTTAACGCCAAACACACCTTCCACAAAAAACCTGTAAACTAAAATGAAGAGATACAAAAACCCGCATTTGAGTTTTTATATCTCTTCCATCCTTGAGTGCTTTTTTGGATATTCCCTTATTTTTCCACTTGAATTTTAAAGGCATATGCCACTTTACAGGGTCGTTTTTCAGGACTTTGCATTTCCTCTGGTAGCTCAATGATTAAATGATTTTTTTCATCAACCTTCCACTTTAACGCTTCATTGTATCCAAGGAGATAAATCTGTGAATCCTCCAAAGGTTTTACCGTTTTAATCTCCAGAAAAGCACCTGGCCATTCCATAGAGATTGCATAAATAAATCGCGAATCTTTAGTACGAGTAAAACGGAGATGCTCCCCTTCCTTATACAAGTCTCCAGACCGTTCTCTGGTCTCATAAATGGCTTCGCCATTCACCTCAAGCCAGTCCCCTGCCTCTTCCAAATCCTTGATTGCTTGAGGGTGCCAAGTGCCCTTTTCATCAGGACCAATACCAACCATAAAATTGCCACCTTTTGCAACCGTATCAACTAAGCTTTTTATTACCCACGGGCTTCCTTTGTGTTTATTCGCCTCTGATTCGTATGAAAAGCTTTCTCCTAATGGGTAAATTACCATCCAAGGCATTTCTGTATTTTCTTTACTGCCAGGGATAAACCCTTCTGGAGTATAATAATCACCATAATTCCCTATGCCTCGAGCGCGTAACATCACATCTGGCTGAAGCTTTCGGGCTAGCTTTATGGTTTCTTTTAACTCTGGCCAAACCTCTACACCCAACCACATATCAAGACAGATCATATCGATTTCGCCATAGTTGGTAAGTAGTTCCACTAACTGTTCTCGATGCCTTAGCACCATCCTTTGCTTTTCCTCATCAGTTAAAGCATGAACCATCACTTGTTTTTGATCTCCAAAGCGCTCATCAAACTCTTCCATTTCTTCCTTTGTCAGCAACTTTTCATAATCGGGTACCGTTAGAGGATGAAAAACATACGGCCTAAAATCTGCATCATACCAATCTGGATGAGAAAAATAGAAATCTATCTTAATGTCATGCTCTCTGGCTGCATCACACAGTTCCCTTACAACATCTCTTTTAAAAGGAGAGTCCATAACACTGTAAGCGAAGTCACATTCTTCAATCTGAGGGCCTCCTTCTGCCATCCAATTCACTCTTCTTTTCACTTTCGTTTTGGTGTCAAATAGGGAAAATCCTTCGTGATGTTTCGTGGTAAAGGCAAAACACTTCAGCCCTGCCCTCTTAAAAAAGCGCATCCACTCCTGGGCATCAAATTTTTGTGGGTTAAAAGACTTGTATAAATCCTGATATTCCTGTTTTTTATCAAATGGCATTTTTAAAAATGGCCAAGATTCATTCTGCAGATGCCACTTGGAATAAAGCCCCCAATGAATCCTTACCCCAAACTTCATATCTCGAAATGCTTCTCTGGCACCTTCTGAGGCCTGCTCATAGTCAGAATCAGGAACCTCTTCAATATACGGCACGGGTATCATATGTACCTCACTCTTTGGAACTGTTACAAACTTCCTTTCACTCATGACTGCCGCCTCCTTATCGAATCCTACTATTTTTTCTGTTTTCGTAGTAATCAGGACTATCTCCTAGTTTCTCTAATACTGGAATACTGATTCTATCAATCTCCTCTACCGTTGCTTTATCAAGTTCCAAGGAAGCGGCCCTCACATTGGCTTCCAGTTCTTGGATATTTCTAGAACCAACTAAAGTGCTTTTGATTCCTGGCTTGGACAATACCCATGCGATTGCCAACTGAGCCATACTTATACCCAACTCTTCAGATATCTGACGCAACTTTGCAAGAACTACAAACATTTCCTCTTCTGCACCTGCTTCTCCATGTCTTGAAACGGACTTTCGATATTCGTAATTATAATGTCGCGAGTGAGCTTGGTACGGCGGAACATCTTTTGCAGCTTGGTACACCCCAGCTAAAAGTCCTTGTTGCAAAGCCATAGAGCCAACAATCCCTATATTATTCTCTATACAAAAGGGCACAATTTCTTTTTCAATTGCTCGAGAAACAATATTGTATGTAATTTCGTTCATGAGAACATTCGCTCCTGTTGCCAAAACTTCCTTCATCTGTTGGACACCAAAATTACTGATTCCTATTCCACGAATCTTGCCTTCTCTTTGGAGCTCTAGAAGCGTCGCGAACGCCTCCTCTATCGTAGGAGGGTTTTCAATCACATTCACATCATCTGTGAAATGCTTCACAGAAAAATAATTGATCGGCCAATGTAGCATATACACGTCCAAATAGTCCGTTCTCAATCTCTTAAGGCTTGCTTCACAGTGTTTACGCAACGTAGACGAATATGCATTTGAGGGGCTAACTTTTGAACATATAACTGCTTTATCCCTGATACCAGCTAATGCCTTTCCCAACGCTTCTTCGCTGGCTCCGTCATTATATACCTCTGCTGTATCAAACAGATTTACACCACTGTCAATTGCCGCCCTTACCACCTTCTCTACGTCATCTTGACTTTGTTCACCCCAGTATTTGCCACCCCCATAAGCCCAACAACCAATGCCTATGGTACTAACCTCAATATCTGACGCCCCTAGCCTGTGCTTTTTCATAAACTCGTTCCTCGCATTTTGTCAATTTCAGTTCTACTTCTATTTTTATAATCTCTTAACTCTTCCATGCCGTACTCTTTTGCCGTTTCACGAGCACTTACTCTTGGTTGAATTGCCTTTAACACAAACCATTCTTCTCTTGTCATGTGAAGCTCTTGAATAATACTGTTTGCTTTTTCGGCCAATAGTTTATCCCGCTTTTCCATATTAAAGTTTTCATGGTAAATCCCACGATCCAAATCAAGAGTAATCCTACTGACATTAATTTCCTTACTCTTTTCATATAATAGTTCTCTTCCTGTAATATCGTAAACGACACAATCGCTTACTAGGGTAGCAGAAACGATGTAATATTGATGATTGATGGCATGTGCTTGCAGGCTTGTGCCAGCCGAATATGCACTTGGCCACAACACAAGTTCTGCCCCTTGATTAGCAAGACTTTTCCATACTTCTGGGAAATTCGCATCGAAACAAATCGCTACACCGATTCGTCCAAAATCTGTCTCAAATACAGCGGCTCCCCCTCCCGGTCGGGTTGGTGGTTGCAGGTCAAATTCTCCCCAATAAGGATACGTTTTGTCAAAAACAAATGCAACCTCTCCTTCTCGGTTCAGCAACACTGCAGAATTGATTCTATCACTCTTTTCTTCTTTCCTGAAAATCGGACAAATGATATACGTCTTATATTTTTTTGCCAGCTTAGATACTGCAGAAACTGTCATTCCATCTACTCTTTCCGGATCTGCACTTAAACCTTTCCAGGTTTCTGGCAACACAATCAAATCTGGTTGCTCCTTTGCCTCTTGTTCAACAATCTCCAATATCTTTTCCGTTTTATCCTTAGGAAAACTGATGCTGACAATTTGTACTGGTCTCCCAGAATTTGTTTTGCTCATTTTTCACTCGCTCCTATTCTGCTATATTCACATTAAGCTGACGAACCCAAAAAATGGTTTTTGAGTCCATTCGATTACCTTTGCTGGACGCACTTACCCTTTCACAGCACCTGCCGCAATTCCTTCTTGGATGTATCTTTGGAAGAAAGAATAAAACAAAATCATTGGTGTTGTAGAGATAAAAATTGCTGCAAAGGAAAGTCCTAGCTGAGCTGAGAACTGGCCTTGAAAGCTGGTCAGCAATAAAGGTAACGTCCTAATCCCAGGACTTGTAATAAAAACCATCGAAAATAAGAAGTCATTCCATATGGTAATTCCTTGTAAAATCAACACCACTACTATAGTAGAAGAGGATAAAGGAACAATAACTCTTGCAAAATAATTTACTTGTCCGCAGCCATCCATCACTGCTGCTTCATCCAATTCTTTTGGAATGGTTTTGATATAGTTCACAAAAATATAAGTAACCAAAGGAAGAGCAAATCCCGCATTTATCAAGGAAACACCCAGTAAATTATCAATCAAATTCCATCTCTGTAGCTCTATAAATAGAGGAACCAATACTGCATGAGCAGGTACTGTCAACCCTAAAATAATCAGCACAAAAAACGAATTATATACTTTCGACTTATAACGGGCAAAAACATAAGCAGCCATCAGTCCTGCAGTAATAACGATGGCGACCGCCATCACCGTCATTAATACGCTGTTTCTTAAACCTAGTCCTAGTTGAGCAATTCTTGCTGCTTCTGGATAATTTGAAAACAGAAACTCTTTTGGTATGCCCCAAGGATCAATATGAATGTGCATGTCTGCTTTAAGTGAGTTTAAAAACAACCACACCAAAGGATATATGACAACAATAGCACCGAGAGATAATATAACATAGGTCAAACCGGTTGCTATTCTTTCTTTTATTTTCGCTCTTTTCACCGGACTTCCCTCCTTTACTTATCCCAGTTTAGTCTTTCAAATATCTTTCTGTTAATCACAACAAAAATTGCACAAATCACAAAAAGACTTATTCCAATGGTGGTTCCCATCTCAAAATTGCCCCAGTTGAATGCTTGTCGATACATATACAATGCAATGGTTTCACTGGCGTTTCCTGGTCCACCTCTGGTCATAATCCAAATCAAATCAAAAGCTCTTGCCGCTCCTGTCAAGGCCAAAATACACACATACTCTAGGGTCGGTGTAATCATTGGTATGATTACTTTGCGAATGGTTTGAAGTCTACTGGCACCATCAATCATTGCTGCTTCTGTTAATTCTGATGGCACATTCATAATGGATGTGAATAATAAGATAATATAAAAACCGCCCCATTGCCAAATTGCAGGTATAATTAACAATAAAAGAATATACCTTTCATTTGCCAGCCAAGCCTGGGTATACTCTTCCAGCCCGATTAAGGAAAGCAATCCATTCAAAAGACCCACTCTAGGGTGGTATATAAATTGCCACATAAACCCGACGACTGCACTAGAAAGGCAAATCGGCGTCAAAAAAACTGTTCTGAAAGAGCGATAACCTTTTTTGCGCTTTGCCGCTAAAGAATACAGAAGAATAGATACAATCAAAGCCGTACTTAGCATAATCGCGGAATTCAATAATGTATAAATAATGGTGTTCCGTAAGGCGTTCCAAAACAATTGGCTCTGCAGCATGTTGATATAATTTCTAAGGCCGATAAACTCTTCAAACCTAAATCCTCTTAAATTAAAAAGACTGTAGGGAACTGCCGACAATACGGGTATGACAATAATTATTGCAAATAGAGCCAAGGCCGGAAGAACAAAAAGCACACGAATCAGTTTATCACTAATGTTTCCTTTTTTTTGCATATTCATAGATTTCCTATATCCTTTATCTACATTTGGATATGGATATGACATGATTCATGCCATATCCATATCGGGTTTGTACTGCTATTCTTACTATCCTCGTCGCTTATTCTTGCATTGCATTCTCATAAATGGGAACAAATTCTTCAAGAAAGTCTTCTGGAGTGATTGTTCCCCCTGCAATTCGAGTAAAGAACATTGCTCTTAATATATCTTGATACACCGTATTCGGAGCTCGGTTTGTAGTCACATTATATACCAAATTGTCAGGGTTTGTAAAGATGTCAGAGATAACATTGAACAATGGCAATACTTGAGTGGGGTCTAATTCCGTATAAAGGTTAATCGGTAAGCGATTGGTCGTTTCTGCCATTATCGCTTGTTGCTCTGCAGAGAACATAAACTGTAAGAACCCAACTGCTGCTTCTCGATCTCTTCCCTCTAATCTTACGTTAATAAAGAAAGCGTCGGATGTACCACCCATAACAATATTATCATTGTCTGCAGATATTCCAAGTGCTGGGAAGTTGGTCGCTGATATGTTATCCATGCCACCAAATGCATCCAAGTGGTCTAAACCACCAACCATATAGCTTCCGTCAAAATACATCGCCGCTTCACCCATCAACAGTCTAATTTTAGCATCGTCATATGAATCTACCGCAAAGTCTGGAGCAAATGCTCCTGCTGCTGCCAACTCTTGTACCCATTCTGCCGTTTCAACAAACATTGCTTCTTCAAATGTTCCTGTGCCGTCAAACACATCTTGTATTACCTGTGGTCCTGCGATACGATAATGTATAATATCAAAAATCCAGCCTGTCCCATCACCTGTTAGCGCTTCTACTGCAATAGGAGTAACGCCTGCTGCACTTAACGCCTCTGAAACTTCCAACAACTCTTCCCATGTTCCTGGAACAGATAAGTTGTGCTCTTCAAATACTGCTGTGTTATAGTAAAGTACCATACACCACGCATGTGGTGCGATTGCATAAATTCTACCTTGCTCGTCTCTAAAAACGGCTGCATCCGAAAGCTCTGTTATGGTCTCTGCCATATCATCATCCAAAAATGATATCATATCAGCATCCAAAAATTGAGAAGTGAAGCCGCCACCCCAGGTAAAACCGATGTCAGAAACATTATCACCAGCAACCAATGCCATTACTCTGTCTTGATATGCTTTATTTTCTGTGAAAATGTATTCGATATAAGCTCCTGTTTTCTCATAATACGCTGCAATTAATTCTGTAATCCAGCGCCCATCTTGGTCTGCCTCAGGGTAAATCGCTTCTAAGGTTAATCTCACTCCCTCAAACGGTCTCTCCCCTGCCTCAGCTGGTTCATCACCTGCTGGCTCATCTCCTGTGTCATCTGCCGCTTCATCTGCAGTGTCTGCTGGGGGTGCAACATCTCCACCATTTCCATCACCAGCACAACCCATCATAACGCCACCAACCAGTGCTACACTTAGTAAAAGTGCAAGTATCTTCCTTTTCATCTTACTTCCTCCTTTAATTTCAATCGTTAAACATGTGCTAAATGCCAGACCCCTTTGATTCATTTTAGAACTTTCTTTTACGTTTAGGAATTCAGATTGCAAAAGCATGAACCAATGGTTTCTTTTCATTATACCTTTATCGTAATATAACATTGCAAACGCCAGATGTCAACAATATTTTTCACAAAAAGCTTGCTTTTTCGTCTTTCTTTTTATAGGTTGAGCATTGACAGGCGCCACGTTTAATGATATATTGTGGCAAAGGTATAACAAAAAAGACCCATTGGTATATTTCATGTTTCCCAAATCAAGGAGTAACCTATGTCATTCAAATTATGTGTTATCGGTTGTGGCAATATTTTGGAGCGTTGCCACGGACCCTCTTATCTGAAATACAAAGCGGAGAATCCGGACTTTGAACTTGCTGCATGCTGCGACATAGACGAAGACCGTGCTTCAAGGTATGCTAAAAAATTTGGTTTCTCACGTTATTACACCAACTTTCACGAAATGCTTCACCAAATACAACCAGATGCTGTTTGCATCTTAGTCAACGAAGAATACATTGCAGAAGTTGCGATTCAAGTCATGAACCTTGGCTTCCCTGTTTTTGTAGAAAAGCCTCCTGGCAAAAATACGGATGAAACCCTTTCATTAATTGCAAGCGCTAAAGCGAATGGAGTCTTTCATCAAGTGGGTTATAACCGTCGAGGAATCCCTCTTTTGCAGGAGCTAAAAAAATTGTTAAAAAAACAAGAGGACATACAGTTTATTCGATATGAACTGTGT
>JGI20163J26743_11538310_pt1 | contig 18186 bp, 15 predicted proteins | sample TergutCu122P1_FD_26743 | JGI IMG/M metagenome (IMG submission 26743) | reverse complement strand
CCATACCAAAAATGCATTTCACCTGCTATTTTGTCTTTTTTTTGTTTTGATATGCTATAATCCAGCCAAGGTTATTTGCCTTGATTTTTAGGAGGTGGAGAGCAATTCGCATTATAATCGAAACTATCGCACCGGATGAAGAGGATAGTGTAGTTATTCGCGTAAAACGCATGACAAATAACATCAAACGGGCAATAGATATCTTGGAAAGACCCGAGAACTTAGTGGTAAGTTTGGAGGATCAAACGCTCCTTGTACCTACCGCTGATGTTTATTATATTGAAAGCGTTGACCAAAAAACATTTGTCTACACAGCAAAGGCTGTATATCGCAGCAAGTTGAAGTTATACGAGATAGAAGAATCTTTAAACGACGACTTCTTTTTGCGCATAAGTAAACAGCTTATCTTAAATATAACAAAAATCAAAAGCGTATCATCTGTGGGGGGTGCCAGGTTTGGTGCTACATTAACTAACGGCGAGATGGTAATCGTGTCGCGTCAATATGTTCCTGCATTAAAAGAGAGGTTCGGATTATGAAATCGCCTAACGAGCAACTGTCATTATTCAAATTTATGTTTGTGGCATTTTGCGTGATTACTACAATCCAAGTTTTGTTTGCTACGATTCTCCTGTACCTTGGTGTTGCTTTTGATATCGGGGTTTTAGCCTTAACCCGATTTCTGTTAATTGCATTTTTCGCCACACTTCCATCTTTAATTCTTTTAACCGGAACGCCTCGCTCACGTCTTTGGCATCGAATTCAGCTTTTTTTGCACTTTTTTTTAACAGGTGCCGTTTGCCTTTTGTTCGCAATTGCTTTCAAGTTCACAACATTTGTGAGTCCTGTAATCATAGTCCTTGTGTATAGCGTTGTGTATGTCATTTTTATGTCTCTCCAAGAGATTCATTCACGAAAGCTTGCCATCAAGCTGAATAAGCGTATCGATGAACTTCACCGTGAAAAGCACTTAGGCAAAGCAGCTTGGATTATGAATTTGCCCGACGAGCACAAAGCATTATTTAAGCTCATGTTCGTTTTGTTTTGCGCAATCACAACAGCTCAAGTATTTGTTACTATGGTTGCTCTTCGTTTTGATATTGAAATTGCTCTCGGAATTATATCTTTAACTCGATTTTTAGTGATTGCTTTTGCAACCACACTTCCTGCTTTGATTTTTTTGGTAGACGTTCATCGTTCACATTTTTGGCATCGGGCTCAGTTTGTTATTCACTTTTTGTTAACGGGCGCAATTTTCTATTTGCTTGCAATACACTTTAATTTTCTTATTTATATAAACGCTGTGGTTTTAGGTGTTTTATATATTGCCTTGTACGCTATTGTCATGGTGCTTCAAGAATTTCTTTCAAGGAGGCTCGCTGCCGAATTAAATGAACGCATAACTGCATTTCACCGCGCCGAAAGTGCATCTTACCGAGATGAGGATTGACGCTTAACGTATCCTCTTGCTATGATTCTGTTTGTAAATTGATTGTTTCAAAAGGAGTTTTAGAAAATGAGAATAAGAAAAAATATTATTTTAATAACACTTATAATTATAACCGCGATGTTATTTACTGCGTGCGGTGGTTCTAAAGAAGTTCTGTCTGCGGAAGACTTTAAGTCTATGATGACAAATGCCGGGCATCCTGTGGAAGATGTGACACATATATACGACGCGCCTGACATAAAAACTATATTACTGTCACATACCGGTGATTTTATGGTAGAGTTTGTTGTTTACGACTCCGAAGCTGTAGCACGAACAGCATTTTACAACGTAAGGCGCAATTTGGAAGACGCCAGAGGAAGGGTAGTGTCACATACTTCAGTAAGCCGCGCAAATTTTAGCAGATTTGCCCAAACAACCGAAGGACGCTTTGAAGTGCTTTCGAGAGTTGAAAATACTATCGTAATAATTTTGACCACTACCGAACATCGAAGTGCCGCAAATGCTATCATGGATAAGCTGGGGTACTAGTAGCTCACAGTTTCCGCATTATAGCTCTCACTTCGGTGGCTAATGGCTCTTGGAGCAAGCCCTTCGTAACAATCTAGTGTTGTACTTTATATGAATTCGTGATATTATTGGAAACAAATAGTTGCCCTTTGCGTTTGGGCAGCAAATCTCAAAATATCGCGGATTTGTTTTATTTTTGAACAAATCAAATACATTGTAAAAGGAGTTGTGAATTATGCCGATATTACTTCCTGAAGATTATTCTTACCCATTACCTAAGATGCATAAAGTGCGTCAAGAAATTCCTTCTGAACGTCTTTCCGACATTGCAGGTGCAATTCGTGCTGAAATGTCAAAGCCTGAAATTCTGGAGAAAATCAAACCGGGCGCAAAAGTTGCCGTAGGTGTTGGCAGCAGGGGACTTCGCAATTTGTCTCTTATCGTAAAAACAGTTGTTGATTGCATATCTGAAGCCGGCGGAAAACCGTTTATCCTCTCTGCAATGGGAAGTCATGGCGGCGGGCATGAAAAAGGACAACTTGAAGTTCTTACCGACTATGGCGTAACTGAAGAAGCCATGGGTGTACCGGTCATCACCAAAGTGGATGTCACCCTTATCGGAAAAACGAAAACTCGAAATGTTGATGTTTGGTTTGACAATATCGCTCTTGAATGTGATCTTCTTGTACCGATTAATCGTATCAAGTTACATACTCACTTTTCCGGTGAGTTACAAAGCGGTCTTTGCAAAATGCTTGCAATCGGATGGGGCAACCATGTTGGCTGTACCGCATATCATCAAAGCGATTTTAAATATTTCAATACGACACTTGCAGAGGCTGTTGATGTAATTCTGTCAAAAACTAATGTGGGTTTTGGTCTTGCAGTTGTGGAAAACGCCTTTGATGAAACGTACCTTGTGGAAGCAATCACCAGCGAAAAAATTGTCGAACGCGAAAAAGAGTTGCTTCAAATTGCAAACCAAAATTATCCGAGAATTTTAATTGAAGATATTGATATTCTTATTGTTCAAGAAATCGGCAAAGACAAAGCCGGTACCGGATATGACCCACACGTCCTTGGAAAAAGTTTTGCTATAGACCACTTCCCACTACCTGTGCCTAAAATCGATGCAATGGTTCTGCTTGATGCCACCGAACGGACTCATGGAAATCTGTTTGGAATAGGAAGTTTCACCGTATGTACTCGCAAAGTCTTTGAGAAAATGGATTTTGAGAAAACTTACGCAAATTGTATCGCTGCCAAATCTTTTGACGAGGCGAAAATTCCAATGATTGCAGCAGACGAAGAGGAAGCAATCCGAATAGCCGTTAAAGATATCAGTGCCGAAGCAGATAGAAATAATTTAAGAATAGTTAAAATCAAGAACACTTTAGAGCTTGAAGAAATTGAAGTGTCTGACGCTTTACTTCCATATGTAAAAGAGCACGAAGGGCTCACGCTGTTATAGTGAAATCTCGCGACACCACAAGAAATCCCCTGTTCAATTCGAACGGGGGATATATTTTTAGCTTTACTCAACGCTTTTTAGTGATTCTACCATATTAATTCCGACAACTCTCCAATGTGTCATGAAGTTTACAATCAAAGCCAGTGCAAAGGAAATGCACGCTGCATATATAAAGCTCGTGGCGAGTATTTCTGTTGGGAATTTTATCACCTCAACTTCAATTGATGAAATTACAAATTCGCTCAAGAAATTGCCGCAAATCAAACCTACTCCGATGCCCAAAATTGTTACTGCAAGATTTTCTCTACAGATGTAGATGAGCGTTTCTCTGTCCTTAAAGCCCAATACTTTTAATGTTGCCAGTTCGCGCCGCCGTTCTTCAAAATTGATTATCGCAAGATTGATGAGCACCGTAAGTGCAAGCACACATGACAATACCAAAAGCAAAATCGTTACTATGCCCATTGCATCGGTTGAGTCAATTACCATTTGTTTCAGTCCTGACGTTTCTACAATCGCACGCACTTCGTCAATTCTTAAAATTTCATAATTATCGATTTCACCTATTACTCGCAATGTGTTCGGATATGGTCTCGCGTCAAAAACTTCAATAAAGTATTCTCTCGACATATATACAAAATGCAAAACATAGTTTTCCACAATGCCGTATACTGAAATTTCGTGAACATCTCCATTGCTCATTCGGAGTTCTACTGTGTCTCCGATTGAAACACCTAAATCCCTTGCCATCTTTTCAGTTAGAAGTGCACCTCTATCCGGAATCGCCATGGTTACGCCTTCCGGAGTTTTCAGTAGTATAAACCTCGGCAACAAAGCGGCATGTTCAGGTACAATAATAGACGCTGCCATTTGCCCTAAATCTGTTTGAACTGTCGTTGATTCCTGACGAACGTATAACCTTGAGTCTGCAGGGATGAGTCGATTTAATTCTACTCGTTGCTCCAGATCCCTGCTTTCTTGTATGCGAATGGATGCGTCGTAAAAAGTTATTTCGTCGAATTGTAAATGTGCTACACTGTTGAGGCTGTCACGCATACTAAATGCTGTCACTATAAGAGCTGTGCAGCCTGCCACACCCAAAAGCGTCATGAAAAATCGGCGCTTATAGCGAAATATATTTCGAGCCGTCACTTTTTCGATAAAACCTAAGTTTTTCCATATGAAAGGAACTCTTTCGATAAGTACACGTTTTCCCGGTTTCGGTGCTTTTGGACGCAATAACTCTGCCGGCATTCCCGACATTGTCCGTATGCAGGTCAATATCGTAACTAAAAGTACCGACATTACAGCCACCACAATTGCAATCAGAGAAATTTCCAACGGAATAGGAGTCTCAATAGGCGGCAAGTCATATAAGTTGCTGTACGCACCCGAAATGATACGCGGTAAAACCTGACTTCCGCTTATCGCACCGATAATTCCGCCTAAAATACCGGAAAAAGTGGCATACAGCCCATATTTCAAGGTAATTGCAAAAGTGCCAAAGCCTAATGCCCTATAAGTCCCAATCTGCATTCGGTGCTCATCGACCATACGTGACATGGACGTTAATGCTACGAGAACGGCAACAAGAAAAAACACAACAGGAAACACATACCCTAGCTGTCTGATCCTAAGGGTGTCTTGAAAATATGCGTCAAAAGCAGTGCCATCTTTGCGTGTGAGATAAAACCATTCCGGTGTCGGAATTGCATTTAATTCTTCATAATATGTGTTAAACTCGTCAAGTCTTTCGTAATATTCTTCACGTCTTTCGTAATATTCTTCCCACTCTATATTAATTTCTTCTAAAAGTGGTGTCCGTATAAATCCCGGTAAACCTTCGATTTGAGCCATCGCGTCTTCCAGCTCTGCTCTCGCATCTTCAAGCTCTGCCCTGGCGTCCTCAAGCTCAATGCGAAAGTCTTCTAGCTCTGCTCTGGCGTCTTCGATCTCTGCATTTAACACTTCGATGCGCGCTTCGCCCGTTACTCGCAGCTTTTCTACCCACTCCTGGGCAAGGTCATCATATTCCCTGGAGAGGTTAAATATTTCTCGCGAACCTTCCATTTCAATATATACGTCTGTATATACGTCAAGTATATACGCATCCGGGTGTAAATATACAAAATACCCGATTAATCCCGCTCCAAGGGTTGTACGCCCCCGTTCAAAGGTGATGAACAAAGGAGATGAAACCGTGCCGACAACTGTAAATTCATCGGTGGCAAAAATACTTTCAAACTGTTCCGTATCGTCTAAACTCAAAATAATACGATCGCCAAAACCAAGCCCGCCATCATCCAAGAAATCCTGTTCAACTACAACTTCATTGTACCTTTTCGGAAGTCTCCCATCGATAAGCGTAACATGATTTAGCGTATCCGGCAAAGAAAAGGTTCGGATGGGACGTTGCTGCCCTGATACCGAAGCGTACACATCAAAACTGTATGACGGCATAACCTCAGCCACGCCGGGCGTATTTCGTATCGCCTCTATATCATCATCTGTAAAGCCGGTTGCAGATAACAAATGCAAGTCATACAATGCGTGCTCTTTATACATTCTGTCGGCAACATTTTGCATGTTGATCACCGTTGCATTTATTCCGACGATTGCCATTGCACCGAGCGCAGTAATGAGAGCAAGTGAAATGAATCTTGTCTTTGTCCGGCCTATTTCACGAAAAATGTCTTTCCAAAACGAACTAATAACACTCACCACTCAATCTCTTCAACAGGTGTAGGTGTGGGGTTGTCCACAACGTACTCCGTTTTACCGCTATTTATTTTTATGACTCTGTCCGCCATCGGCATGATAGCAGAATTATGTGTTACCAAAGCTACAGTCACATTATTTTTTGAGGATGTTTGATATAAAAGAGAAAGTATTTCTTTTCCCGTTTTATAATCAAGCGCTCCCGTTGGTTCATCACATAGAAGCATATCCGGATTTTTTGCCAAAGCTCTCGCAATTGCGACTCTTTGCTGCTCTCCGCCTGAAAGTTGAGACGGAAAGTTGTTCAAACGGTGAGAAAGCCCCACATCGTTAAGTACGGTTTTCGGATCCGATGCATTTTTACAAATATGCGTCGCTAATTCCACATTTTCCAAAACAGTAAGATTTTGAATTAAATTATAAAATTGAAATACAAAACCTACATTGTGTCTTCTATACAGACAGCGATCATTCTTGTGAAATTCAGTTGTATTCTGCCCAAACGCAAATACTTTTCCGCTTGTAGCAGTATCCATCCCACCAAGGACATTCAATGCTGTGCTTTTTCCTGCTCCCGACGGACCGACAATCACGTTGAATCCACCTTTTAAAAGCGCAAAACTTATCTCGTCCAGCGCTCGTATTTTCACATCTCCTGTCGTGTATTCGCGTACCACATCAACAAACTGAACGGCACTTCTATTTTCCACAAGCATCGACGTTATCTTCAATTTACTCCTCCAATTGCAACTGCAAATCTTAACTATACTGTCTTAATATAACACAACACACATAGTGTCAGCAACTATATTTATTGCATAATCGCACTTAATCGCAAAAAAATTTTGCACATAATTAAATTTTTGACAAAAAATCAGTGGGTTGTTACTCCCACCGATCTGAAAATTTTGTTATTCTGTTTTGCTCAACCACCACATTTGGCAGAGAGCCATATTTTTTATTGTTTATTATTTATTGTTTAGTTTTTGGGAAACCAAAGTAGTTTCTCGGTTGCTTCGTAAACAACAGTTGCAGTTCAACTATCGTTGCCTTGTAAACCGTATGTTCCCGGTTGCCAAGTAAACCGCAATTATCTTTCGACAACCAATGCTACCCCTTGACCGCCGCCGATACAAAGTGTTGCAAGACCGCGCTTAGCGTCTCTCTTAAGCATTTCGTGAATAAGCGTAACTACGATTCTGCAGCCTGATGCTCCGATAGGATGACCAAGTGCGATAGCGCCGCCATTAACGTTTAGCTTTTCAGGATCAAAACCAAGGTCTTTTCCAACTGCAACTGATTGCGCTGCAAAAGCTTCATTTGACTCTACTAAATCCAAATCCGCAACTGTAAGTCCTGCATTTTTAAGAGCTTTTTGCGAAGCTGAAATCGGAGCAATTCCCATTATTGTAGGATCAACTCCTGCCGATGCATATGATTTTACCGTGCAAAGAGGCTTGATTCCAAGCTCATCAGCTTTTTCTTTTGACATCACGATCATAGCTGCTGCTCCATCGTTTATTCCCGATGCGTTTCCTGCCGTTACCATTCCGTCAGCTTTGAATGCAGCTTTCATTTTCGAAAGTGCTTCTGCTGTAACTCCTTCTTTAGGATATTCGTCAGTGTCAAATATTACAGGGTCGCCTTTTCTTTGCGGAATTTCAACAGGCACGATTTCATCTTTGAATTTTCCTGCTTTTTGAGCTGCCTCTGCTTTTTGTTGTGATTTTGCCGCAAACTCGTCAAGTTCTTCTCTTTTCAGACCCCATTGATCACACACGTTTTCTGCTGTGATTCCCATGTGTATCTTGTGCATTGCATCAGTAAGACCGTCACTTAGCATAGTGTCAATAAGTTTTGCTTCGCCCATTCTGGATCCCCATCTTGCTGTCGGTAAGACATAACCTGACTGTGACATGTTTTCAGTACCGCCTACAGCTATGATTTCCGCATCGCCTGCTTTAATCATTTGCGCTGCAAGACTGATAACTCTCAAACCCGAACCGCAAACTTTGTTTAATGCCATTGATGGAACTTCTTTCGGAATTCCTGCCGCAAGCGCAGATTGACGAGCAATGTTTTGTCCAAGCCCGCCTTGAAGAACATTACCCATAAGCACCTCATCAATAGTTGCAGGGTCGATTCCTGCACGTTTTATCGCCTCTTTCAATGCAACTGCACCAAGCTCAGCCGCACTAACATCTTTTAAACTTCCGCCAAAATTTCCGATTGGCGTTCTTACAGCACTTACAATTACTACTTCTCTCATTTGAATTCCTCCTAAATTTGCCTAATTTAAATTAACTTATATATATGCCGCCTGTTTGAGAAAAATGTACCCGCCACCTATAGAAGTGGGAATATATTTCGCCTCGTTACAAATATAACACAGTTATGATTATATCATGAGACAACACATGATTTCAAACACTTTAAACGATTAATCTTTTTGTATATCAGATTTAAAAACAACTATATGTTTTTCCAGGAGTTTCACGGGATTATAGGAAAGCTTTGCTTTTCTTAAATTTGGAATTCCCATGTCTTCTTCTCTATTGATAAACTTAACATTTGAAGCAATATTTTTGCAAAACTCGTTATTAATCGCTTGATAAATTCCTCTAAAGTTCGTATTTGCCTTTTCAACATGCACGGTCACCGTATTTTTGTTGAGATATCCGCCTATGCTGATTGCCTCGATTTTGTTATCAATCAAAATGGCACCTGCAAGATATCCCACCGTTTCAATATTATTAAAAACATCTTGCATTGCTTCTTCTTCCATTTTGAGAAGTGCCATTTCATGTTCGGGAATATCTTTTCTGCTGTTGAATTCCCCGATGAACGTCATCGCATCATCTGCCATATCTGACGTTAATTTTACATATTCATATTCGAAGTTTTTGTGAAAATAATTTAAGTGGTTCTTTTTGCTATGGTATTCTCTTCCTTTGAGATCAATTAAATCTTGTCGTTTATAGATATAATCGTAGTTTGGTCTGTCTTCGATGTACTTCATCTCTCCCGGGCAAGCTGCTTTAATGATATCAATCATGTGCAAAGGAAGAAGCCTGATGCTAAACTTTTCACCTTTTTCCTCAAAAATTCTTTTGGCTTCGTAGATTGTCTCTCTTAATTTCGCAGGCTCGTATGATCCGGTTTCTGTGAGCGGCGGGAAAAGAAACATTTCTTTTATCCCGTACTCAAGCTCAAGGTGACTCATCCCTGCTAAACATACATAGTCGCCGACTTTTTGCCAACTAAATGCATTTATGTTGCGCCACATATAAAGTGACGAAAATGATAATCCCGATATTTTATATTCAAATCCTTGTAAATATTTTTCAAGTTCTTGTTTATTTTCATTAGCTATTTGATTAGTAAATATAAACATTAGTGGGCTTCCTTTACTTGCTACGCACCTATCACAGTTACGTAGTAATTGATGAAGGTGCTATGTCAGGAATTCGCGGCTTTAGCCGCTAGAATTCTACGACTAATTTTCCGTATAGCGTTGTTGCTATTTAACTATTGCTGCGATTTGTTTAAAGTTTGGATTGCCTGCGTCGTTTGCCAATTCAAACAAAACCGCTTCGTAGCTTGTCATCGTAACTCCCGCTTGCATCATGCGGATTTTCGCAAGTTCTTTGTTTTCCGGCGTTCGGGATGCCATACAATCGAATACTCCATAGACCTTGTAACCCGCTTCGATTAGATCCATCGCCGTCTGTAATACACAAATATGAGACTCCATGCCTGTTAAGATAACCGTCTTTTTGCCGGTTTCTTCAAGTGCTTTAACAAACATTGGCTCTCTCATCGCACTAAATGATGTCTTTTCGATGGATTCAAAGTTAGTTTCTTGTATATTATCCGTTAATTTTTCTGTAAATGCTTCTGTTACTGCCGGCGTAGTCGGTCCTATACCTTTTGTATACTGCTGCGTTACTATTGCAGGTATCTCAAACAATCGCAAACCTCTCACAAGCCTGCAAACCGTATCTTCAACTTTCTCTTTTTCGTACATATTCGCCATTAATTTTACTTGAAAATCAATTGCAACTAAAACTGCATCTTCTTTATTGATTGTAAGTTTATTCATCAAATTTTTCGCCTCCTCTTTTTGCTACGCACCTACACGCACCTACACGCACCTATCACACTCACTTGTGAGTGATGAAGGTGCTATGTCAGGAATTCCGCAGCTTTAGCTGCTAGAATTCTACGACTCTTTTATTAAATTTATTATTTACATACCGTGTTTCCCTAATTGCAAAACCGTTTACGGGGGAGCTTCGGAACAATATAATCCGAAATGTTTTCGTAGAAAACATCACATGCCCCGAACGTGGTTAGAAATCGGTAAAGATTCCCCAACTTGCAACTTCTTTTATTAAGTCGTGATTTGTGAAGTCGTATTTGAGTGGTGTAATTGTCGCATACCCTTCTTGCATTGCAATTACATCTATATCGTTGGGAAGATTATCATAAACTTTTGGCGTTCCGGAATACCAGTATTCCATCTCTCCATTTTCCGTTTGTTTGGACTGAAATGCTTCGTTGTATTCCCGTTTTCCAAGCCTTGTGTATTTGACGCCTTTAATTTCTGCCTTTGGAAGATTCGGTGTGTTTATGTTTATTACAGTTTTGCTGTCTAGTTTGCCGTATGCTTTTCGAAGCGTTTTGAGTGCCAATTCACATGCGAAATCAAAATGTTCGGGAACGTGACTGTTAACAGAAACTGCCACAGACGGTTTGTTGCAAAGACAGCCCTCAATTGCAGCCGCAACAGTTCCCGAATAAATCGTATCCGTTCCCAAATTGCTGCCATGATTAATGCCTGCAAATACCATGTCGATATCAATTCCTTTTGCGTCAAGAAGTCTTAACCCAAGTTTTACGCAATCAGCCGGAAGTCCGGTTATTTCAAGTGCCAACTTGGCATTGTCAAATGGAACTTCTTTTGCCTTAATCGGCTGCCATGCGCTGATGCCATGTCCACATGCGCTTCTTTGAGTATGCGGCGCACAAACATATATATTTGCATCTTGCGACAACGTTTCTACAAGTTTATATATTCCCTCTGCTCTTATTCCATCATCATTTGATACTAATATGTTCATTTATACCCTATACCCCTTCTATCTTATCTCAATTTTATTTCAATATTTTTTGCGCATTTGAAAACTTTACTTTTTCATTCCTTGCTCAATCCACTCATTAAAATCACTTTGTACTATATCTGCATGGTAGAATGTCCCTAATTTTGGGTCATTATATTCTGCAAACATACCCTCGAGATTTTTTCCGCTATTATCTTCCTTAAGTTTGTTGAGCACATTAACATACGTAATTTTAGAAAGAATTACAGCCCCCACTCTATTATCATTGGCTAAAGAAGCCAAATTTATTGCCTTAGTCATCGCTTCTCCAATGGAAGCTTCGCTTTTACTATTATCTTTACTATTATCTTTACTATTCTCTTTACTATTCTCTTTACTGACACCACTGCGTTCAGCTTCTTTATAACCGGCTTTTGCAAGCAATTCATTTGCCATTCCGACTCCAATCCCGGCAGTCAAAATAGGGTAATCCTTTTTTTGAAACAGCTTATTGAGCATATTGATACATGTATTTACACAAAAAGCTTTTTTGACGCACTCATATACATCTTCTTGATTAGGTGTTGAATATACTGCGTAAACAAATTTTCCGAAAGTGCCAACTTCAATCAAATTGGCGTCATCTTTTAATATTTCAACGATTTCAGAAGTAAAACTACGCATAACTTTCGACGCTTTTTCGTTGTTTTCAGTTGCGAAAAGAGAAGCGTTCAGCCTTAGATCAACAAGAACAACACTAACCCAACTTTGTTGATTAGTATCAAAAGTGCGTTCTGCCTTTAAAGGGAATTTCTCATCTTCCATTGTTGTAAGTGGATTGTCCAGAATTTCCTCGATCCGCTTCCGTCCAACTCTATAATCATAGTTTGCCATAAAATATCTCCTACAAAAATTTGTGTCTCGATTGATTATAGTACATTTGACAGGCTTTGGCAAGCAAATGACGTTTCAAACGTTCATTTCTGTGAGATTTTTCCAGTATCTTATCGGCATAAAGTTTTTTTGACATCTTGGATTAGTACGTTCTTTAATTGCAATAACTTCGAAATAGTTTTTCCAAAGTTTTTGATATTCGTTTTCGTCATCAGAAAAGGCAGGCAAATCAAAAGATGTGAATTCAGAAATATAAAAGTCTCCGTTTCTTGCGATAAGAGCTTTTGATCTTTTTTTGTCGTGAATAATAAAAGGATCGTTTTTAAACCTGTCGCAAAAATGCTCTGCAAGAAGCTCGCAAACATCGTGATCCGGTTCAATAGGTGCATATAGTATATCGCCTTGAAGCACCGAAAACCTGATAAGCCCTAAAAGTCTATGGACTTCAAAGGATACTTTTCGCTCTATTTGCTGTACATCAAAGACAGGCGACTTCCCATGAAGCAGGCGGATTTTCGAACCATGTTTAAATCCCAAAACAATATAATCCAAAAGTTTTACTTCTTTGTCTTCTATGCTCGACAAAAACACACGATAAACTCTTTTAATGTCGTGCTTTGATATTTTGCCTTCGATCGCATCATAAACTTTAACGGCTTTAGTCGCATCAGTTTGCACTTCATACGCTTTGTTTATCAAGTTTGGGACATAATGTTCTTTTTGAAAAATCCCTGTGGCTTTTTCATTATAATAATGTGCATATACACAACAAAGAAACCCCTCAAAGGTTCCGTCATACAAGTAGTCTGCCATGTGTCTCCTCCTGAAACATTGATATTTGCAAGTTTTCGTTTACAGGCAAAAGGCTCGCCCTTATCAAGTCTGACTCCAAAACCTTACCTCTTATATATTCCGGTACTAAATCTTTGTCACCGTAGTATTTACCCATACATGTAAGAAAATATTTGGCTCGCTTTAAAACTACTCCCATTTTCTTTAAGTCGTCGTACTGAACCGCAGCGATTTTGCGTTGCCTTACGATACGCAGAGCAGAAACTGTGCCTATCCCCGGAATTCTGAGGATTTCATCTAAAGACGCTTTGTTCACTTCGATGGGAAACTTGTCAATATTGCGAAGTGCCCAAGATATCTTAGGGTCAAGGTCAGGGTCAAAGTTGGGGTTTGCATCGTCGAGAATTTCCTCAGCGGTAAAACCGTAAAACCTGAGAAGCCAATCTGCCTGATATAGCCTGTGCTCTCTTGCAAGTGGCGGTGCTGCAAAAACAGAGGGGAGTAGCGGCGAATCACTTATAGGAATATACGCACTAAAATATACACGCTTCATTTTAAAAACTCTATATAACCCCTCCGAAGTTTTTAATATCTGTTTATCCGACTCCCCGCTTGCGCCTACAATCATCTGGGTAGTTTGCCCTGCCGACGCGAATTTTTCTTTGTACTTTCTTCCCGTTATGTCCGGCATATTTTTTAATGGCACTTCCACCGTATATTCACTCGAAGCCTCCTTTAGCATCATGGGGGAGGTTGCAATATCTGCGATATTACCGTCACCTATGCTTATATTTTTTCCTTGCTGCTCAAGTATCTTCGTCGGATTGTGGTTTATTGGGTTTAAATAATTTAACGATGTGTTTAAATCTGCACCTTTAAACATAGTACCCGGTCCTTTTAGCGTTCTTTGTTCAATCTTCGTATTTGTGATTTGTCTCATAGGCGAAAAGATGGCACTCTTTGTCTTTTGCGGCGCAAGAAGTTTGAGGCTTTCTTCTGTGGGAAGCTCAATGTTTACGCTTAACCTGTCCGCAAGCAACCCAATTTCGTGTAGGATTTCCTGTGAAACTCCCGGTATGATTTTGGCATGTATATACCCTGCAAATTCGTATTCTTCGCGCAATAACGATAGGCATTTTAACATGCGTTCAGCAGTATAATCAGGAGAAATTTCCACCGCAGAACTTATAAATAACCCTTCTATGTAATTTCTTCGGTAAAATTCAATGGTGAGTTTTGCAAGTTCTTCCGGCTCAAAAGATGCTCTTGTCACATCGGCACTTTTTCGATTTGGACAGTACTTACAATCATAAACACAGTTGTTTGTCATAAGTACTTTCAAAAGAGAAATACACCTGCCGTCAGCGGACCAAGAATGACATATTCCGCAAGCTACGGAGCTGCCTATCTTACCTGTGTTTTTTCGAGCCGTCCCGCTTGAAGAACACGAAACATCGTACTTTGCACTTTCGCCTAATATGCTTAATTTTTCCATTTCTTTCATATACATCTATACCGCGGATACCTGAATTAGGGTCTTTTGAATCTCCCGAAAGAACATATGGGGGATTAATCGCAAAGTTTTATTAGCAATTTGCGTCAAAACCTTGCGCTTTGAACAACAGAGCACCCGCACTCCTTTTAAAAATTTTGTTTATGCTAATTTGCGCGCCCATTGAGAACTTATGTTCACATTGTATCATATGGCGAACTTATGTTCAAGCGAAAAATATCACCTTGCACGGGTGTCTTCGATATGCAGTTATCACTGCACACAAAAAGCGGCTTACGCCGCTCCTATGTTATGCTGTGTTTTATTAGACTAACTCAAATCCCGCATTTTCGAGTTCCGCTTTGACAACTTTAACGTGTTCGTGCCCTTTTGTTTCTACAGTGAGGCGAAGAATACAGCTGTTTATCGGCATGTTAGGATCGCTGTTATCATAATGAACAGCAACAACGTTTCCGCCGCTTTTGCTTATGCTTTCGCTTACGCTTGTTAGCTGACCCGGTTTGTCAACGAGGGCGATTGTAAGTGTCGCTTTTCTTCCGCTCATAACAAGTCCGCGCGTTATGACACGGTTTAATATGTTAACGTCAATATTCCCACCGCTTACGATGCAAACTGTTTTTTTACCATCAATAGGAAGATTGCCAAACATAGCTGCCGCAACAGATATTGCGCCTGCGCCCTCTGCAACAAGTTTTTGTTTTTCCATAAGCACAAGTACTGCGGCGGCGATTTCGTCTTCGGTAACTGTAATTATTTCATCGACGCATTCTTTTACTATCTCGTAGGTCAATTCGCCGGGAACTTTTACCGCTATCCCATCGGCAAAAGTATCTACGCTGCCTAATCGTTTTATTTCTTGACTTTTTACCGCTTCAAACATACTTGCCGCACCGGCGGCTTGCACACCGTAAACTTTGCATTCGGGTTTAAGGTGTTTTATGGTATACGCAACGCCGCTTATTAATCCACCGCCACCAATAGGCACAATAACTGCATCTACATCCCCGAGCTTTTCTAAAATCTCAAGTCCGATTGTGCCTTGCCCGGCGATCACGTCTTCATCATCAAAGGGATGAATAAAAGTGTATCCTTTTTCTTTCTGAAGCTCACAAGCCTTATCGTACGCATCATCATAAGTCCCCTCAACAAGAAGCACCTGAGCACCATACTGCCTCGTTGCTTCCACTTTGCTGATCGGCGCATTATCGGGCATGCATATAATACACGGAATGTTGTGTTTTTCGCACGCAAGAGCAACTCCTTGCGCATGGTTTCCTGCGCTACATGCAACAATACCTTTCGCTTTTTCTTCGTCGCTTAGCTTATCGATTTTGTAATAAGCACCTCTAAGTTTAAAACTTCCCGTAAGCTGCAAGTTTTCCGTTTTTAGGTATAAGTCGCCTTTGCTCTCCAGGTTTGGTGCAAAAATTAAATCTGTTTTACGTGCAACGCTTTTTAGCGAAAACGCCGCATGATATATTTTGTCGAGAGATACCATGTTTAGCTCCTTTTCTTTCATATCATATTCAATTATTTTGTTCAATGTGATATACTTATCGATATAGTTTTACATCGAATCTTATTTCACTATGGAGGAAAAAATTTATGAACAACCTGCAAAGTCTTCACTTTCAATTAAACAGTCTTGCTATTTTTAGAAATCTGCTCAAAACTCCGGTTATTATTAAACTCGAAAAGTTGTTTTCAAATATGACAGATTCTTTGTTGGCTGTAAAATACTATGCAGAATTTGTTTCTGAACTATATCTTTCTAACGATAATTTTAGTGATTATATATATAATTTTGTCCTTGAAGACGAAAATTTTTATATCAAATCTAAGTCCAAAGGTCAAGCCTTTGACATTGCAATTGAAAGTGCACTTGTAAATGAACTGCTCATATTGCAACGATTGTCACGCCTAACGCCAACTGATTTAAAACTTTCCATCAATTACGACGGCTTTCTTCCTGATTGGAACACGTCGGAATATGACTTTATATCTTCTTATCGTAAACGCCTTGAAAATGTATCAAAACACGGATTTGGTATGTTTGCAAAACACCATATGTTTTATGTTTTGGAAAACACGTTAGTTCCTGTAAAGCTTCCCGATTCGGGACATCTCAAAGCTTTTGCCGGTTACGAACGCGAGCGTGAAGTAGTTATAAAAAACACGTTAACATTGCTCAAAGGAAAAAAAGCAAGCAATGTTTTACTTTATGGTGATGCAGGAACCGGAAAAAGTTCCACCGTTAAAGCTATTGCAAATCATTTTAAGGGTGATGGCTTACGTCTTGTTGAAGTAAGAAAACATCAACTCCATGTACTTCCCGACATCTTTGGGCAACTTGCAGAGATACCCCTTAAATTTATCATTTTTATCGACGATCTGAGTTTCTCTGAAAACGACGATCACTTTACCGCGCTGAAAGCATTACTTGAGGGTAGTGCGTATTCATTCAGTGATAATGTTGCAATCTACGCAACAAGCAACCGTCGTCACTTTGTCAAAGAAAACTTTTCCAGTCGAACCGGTGATGAAATTCATGTAAGCGAATCCTTGCAGGAGCTTACAAGCCTTGCTGCCAGGTTTGGCCTAAAGGTGACTTTCGACAAGCCGGACAAAGAAACATATTTGTCAATCGTCGCGCAAATCGCCGCTGAATATGAGGTTTCCGTCAATGAACAACTGCTTATTGATGCCGAAGCCTATGCAATTCGCAATAACGGAAGAAGCCCAAGAGCCGCGAAGCAGTTCATTGAGCTTAAAAAATCCAGTCTGTAGTTTACTTAAGGATTGCGCCGGTGTTTGCAGATTGCACCATCCTCACATATCTCCCAAGCCATCCTGTTGATACTCTTGGCTCAGGTGCTACGTACTTTTCGTTTCTCTTTGCAAATTCTTCTTCTGAAACTTTTGCGTTCACTGTTCCTGCCGGTATATCTATCTCGATTATATCACCTTCTTCAATAAGCCTGATTTTGCCACCCATTGCAGCTTCAGGACTTATGTGACCGACAGAGGCGCCTTTGCTGGCTCCGCTAAAACGTCCGTCTGTTATTAGTGCTACTGACTTATCAAGACCCATGCCTGCAAGTGAACTTGTCGGCCCGAGCATCTCTCTCATGCCCGGCCCGCCTTTCGGCCCTTCATAGCGAATAACAACAACATCACCGGCTACAATTTTTCCTGCATAAATTGCAGCTATCGCGTCATCTTCGCTATCAAATACTCTAGCCGGACCTGTATGTTTCATCATTTCAGGAACTACCGCGCTTCTTTTTACAACGCCACCATCTTCGCAAATATTACCCCACATAACTGCAAGTCCGCCTTTTTCGTCATGTGGCTTATCGACAGGACGAATAACATCATAATCTAAAACCGGTGTATTTGCGCTATTTTCACCGACAGTTTTGCCTGTTACTGTTAGTGCATCTTTGTTAATAAGGTTCTTTTTAGAAAGCTCATTTATAACAGCTTGTACACCACCTGCTTTAAACAAGTCTTCAATATGATAGCCACCTGCAGGCGACAAACTACATAAATTCGGAACTTTTTCACTGCAAGCTTCAAACGACTTTAAATCAAGATGAACTTCTGCTTCTTTTGCAATTGCAAGAAGATGCAAGACACAGTTCGTTGAGCATCCAAGAGCCATGTCAACTGCAAGGGTATTTGCAAGAGACTTTTCGTTTATGATGTCTCTTGATTTTATATCTTTTGCCACAAG
>JGI20163J26743_11538311_pt1 | contig 18193 bp, 17 predicted proteins | sample TergutCu122P1_FD_26743 | JGI IMG/M metagenome (IMG submission 26743) | reverse complement strand
TCAAATAGTCTTAAAGATGAAAGGTTTAGGGCTCTGTAGATGAAAGTGCTTCTGGCAAGTTTGAACTCCAAATATGTTCATTCGAATCTCGCGCTCAAGTATCTTTATACTGCGGTGACTTCCGATGATGTGTTGATGGAAATAAAGGAATTTACGATTAATAACGATGATAGTTATATTTTTAGAGAGATTTTGGGAGGCAAATATGATGTTATTTGCTTTTCGTGTTATATTTGGAATATCGAAGAAACTTTGTATCTTGTAGAAAACATCAAAAAAGGGCAACCAAATGTGACGATAGTTTTTGGCGGTCCGGAAGTAAGTTATGACGCAGCAGAATTTATGGCACAAAATAAAAATGTGGATTTTGTTGTAATGGGAGAAGGAGAAAACACTTTTGCTTGCCTGATAAATGAACTGGCAAGCGGTGAGGGTGAATATAGGGAAATTAAAGGGCTTGCATATAGGAACAACAATGGGATTTTTGCAAACGAACAGGTGGAGTCTTTGGCTTTTGAATCGGTGGCTTTTCCTTATAGTTTGTTGCCATGCGAAAACGACAAAATTATTTATTACCAATCCTCAAGGGGTTGTCCTTTTAACTGCAGCTATTGTATGTCGTCACTTGAAAAAAAGTTGCGTGCTTTGCCGCTTAAGCGAGTGTTTCAAGAGATAGACTTTTTTATTTCGAACAATGTGAGACAAGTAAAATTCATTGACAGGACGTTTAATTGGGATATTGTACGATGTAATGAAATATTGAAACACATAATCAAAAATGATAACGGCACAATAAATTTCCATTTTGAAATTTGTGGAGAGTTTATTGATGATGAATTTATAAAATTACTGGAAACTGCGAGAAACGGTTTATTTAAGTTTGAAGTCGGAATTCAAACGACATACAAAAAAACGCTCGAAGCGGTAAACAGGAGCACTGAAATTGAGAAGGTGCTTGCGAAAACCCGAAGGATTACAGCTCTTGAGAATGTTCATGTTCATGTGGATCTTATCGCAGGGCTTCCCTTCGAAAGTTATGATGTGTTTAAAACGACATTTAACGAAACGTATGAACTCCTTGCAAACACGTTGCAGTTGGGATTTTTAAAACTGCTCAAAGGCACTCAAATCCGCAAAAATGCAGAAAATTACAGCTACGAATATAGAAGAAAAGCTCCGTACGAAGTAATTTCAAATGAATTTTTATCGGCGCAAGATTTATGCAGGTTAAAGCAAATAGAAGAAATTTTGGATTTATACTACAATCGAAATGGCTTTGAAAAAACTTTAAAATATATTATTGAAACGTTTGCTTGCACACCCTTTGAATTTTTCGAGGAATTTGCGATTTTTTATAACTTAAAAGAATTTCAGCACAAATCGCACAAGAAAGAAGATTTATACAGGATCTTGTACGCATATGGGCAGTGGAAAACAAAAAAACTAAATGTTTCAATTGATGAGTTTTTGGTCAATTTAACTGATGATATGAAAAGCGCTCTTAATCCGGATGCAGTAAAAAAATTTGAAAGAAAAGGATGGATTATATGTTCGACCGAAAAACAACAGATGTCAAACGAAGGAAAGATCGAATAGGGCAATACTTTACCCATTATGCAGCGAAATTCGTGTTTGACGAGTTTTCGGACAGTTATTTGCAAAATGCGGGTAAGGGGCTTGCCGATATAATGAAAGGCATTCCTATTCCGCTTCGCAAAGAAGATATGCAAGTGTTTTCCGGTGGTGCGGGGCTTTCTGTCTTTCATCTGGCAGAAAACATGGCATGGATAATGGGGATTAACCCTCACTTTGAATATACGCAAAAATATGTTGATTTTTTAAACAAATTATATAATCACAATATCTACGAAGGCTTGCTCAAAAAAGGCAGAGATGCGGCAGAGTTAGAAAACTTTGATGAAGCGTGCATACTTTTTCGTGCGATACTATGCATAAATCCTACGGATTTGCACGGGATGTACAGCTATGCGACAACTTGCAGAGAAATGTATCTGAAAAGTGATGATGAAGAGTATATAGGTAGGTTTAAAGCTGAGGCACTCGATTTTTTTGAATTGCTGACCGAAATACATCCCGGTTACGCACAAGCATATTATTATCTTGGATACGCCTATCTCAATATGGGGCTTTATACGAAAGCCGAAATTACTTGGAAAGATTTTTTAAGCAAGAGTTTTCATAATGCAGACAGAAAAGAAATTAAAGAAAGATTAAAACAGATAGAAGAACCTGTTGAAATAGAACAAGGAATCAACATGGTTTTAACAGGAAATTTCCAACAAGGATTAGGCGTACTTGAGCCTTTCGCGAAAACAAAGTTTAATTCGTGGTGGCCGCTTTCGTACTACATCGGGGTATGTTATGCAAGATTAGGCAGGCACGAGGAAGCACTGGCGAGTTTCAAAAATGTGCTTTCGATGAATGCAAGTCATCCGGAAACGATGGAAGAGCTTGCAACGTTGTACGCGGCAGTCGGCAATGCGGAAAACGAAGAAAAGTACTTAAAAAAATTGAAACTGATTAGAGGAGACGAATAGCACGCAGGCAAGCGCGGCAAAATAATTTTGTTGACAGTAGGAGTGGAATTGCGATATAATAATGTTTGTCGCCAACGTGACAGTGGCATTCCAAGGTAGCTCAATGGTGGAGCACTCGGCTGTTAACCGATAGGTTGTGGGTTCGAGCCCCACCCTTGGAGCCAATTAGCCGGAGTGGCGGAATAGGCAGACGCACAGGACTTAAAATCCTGCGATCCTCAAGATCGTACCGGTTCGACCCCGGTTTCCGGCACCACTTTTTATTTCTAAGGCATTTTTTAATGCCTACAATGACGCGGGGTAGAGCAGTTGGTAGCTCGTCGGGCTCATAACCCGGAGGTCAAGGGTTCAAATCCCTTCCCCGCAACCATGAAAATTATTTGCACTTTTAAAATTTTAGAAGTGCTTTTTTCTTAAGGAGGATTATGAAATGAAAAAATTATCAATTATGTTGCTAATCGCATTGCTGGCGTTTACGGTTTCTGCTTGTGGTGGTGAAGATGATGTAGAGGTGCAGACAAATCATGGCGAAGCCATGACATTAGGACAATTTGTCCCTGAAAATGGCGAGCAAACAGCGGATCAAAACGGCGAGGAAAATGGCGAGCAAATGTCGGGGCAAAGTGGCGAGCAATATTCCAATGACTTATTTTGGAACGGAAGCCATTATGAAGTTTATGGTTATGTGGATCTCGATTGGGAAGCACTGGATGCTTTAATGGAAAGTTTAGATAGGGACTTGGATCGTGCTTGGGAGGCAATAGAGGACAGATTAGAAGCACTGACAGACCCTTTATGGGATCAAGGGCAATATGATCGTGTAGATGCACTTGAGGCGCAATTTGAAAGCTTACAAGATGAAATCTACGAAAGACTGGATGATCTGTTCGAAAGAGTAGAAACCGGCTTAATGAGTTTAGGAGAATTTGAAACAAACGTCAGAGAAGTAATTCAACGTTTACGCGGATTTAATTTCCGATAAGGAATTTCATGATAAAAAGTTTGGTAAAAGGATTAAGCAAAGAAGAAAAAAGCTGGATTTTGTACGATTGGTCAAGCCAAGGTTATGTAATGATTGTACACTCTGTAGTGTTCTCGTTGTATTTTATACATTCAGCGACGTTGGTGTTGGGCGAAGATTCGGGGGCTATGGCATATTGGAGCTTTGCAAATACTATCGGCACAATTATTGTCGGGCTTTTGGCACCTGTACTGGGCACGTTGTCGGGGTACAAAGGGAAGAAGAAATTAATATTCACTTTTTTCGCTTACATTGGGATACTGGGCACTATCGGCTTAGCATTGGTACCGGAGCATTTGTGGTGGATGTTGCTGCTTGTTTTTCTTATTGCGTCCATCGGTTTTTCGGGAAGCAATAAAATTTATGATGCGTTTTTAGTTGATGTTTCACCAAAAGAAAATATGAATCGTGTTTCCACTTTAGGTTTTGGATTTGGTTACGTCGGTGGAGCATTGCCTTTTATGTTATGTATTCCCTTTATCATTATGGCGCAGTTTGGTTTGATAGACATTGCTATGGTTACTGCGTATCGAATTTCTTTTTGGATTGCGGCACTTTGGTGGATTGGCTTCAGCATTCCGATGTTTAAAAACGTAAAACAGCAAATTGGAGTAGATAAAGAACCGCAATATATCCGCAAAAGTTTTATTAGGGTAGGAACAACGGCAAAAGACATTGTGAACCACAAGCCGGTGTTGATTTTTTTGATTGCGTTCTTTTTATACAGTGATGGATTGGGATCTATTATTCGTTTGGCAGTAAGTTATGGCACAACTATTGGACTTCCGGATCATACGCTTTTATTGGTGTTACTCGTCACACAATTTGTAGCATTTCCTTGCGCAATTATTTACGGTAAAATGTCAGAACGATACGGGGCAAAAAAGTTGATTTATTTTGGCATTTTTACTTACTGCGTTATTTGTATGATTGCGTTATCAATGGACCCTGCTCGCGACATTGAGTTTTTAACGGCGATGTTCTGGGCTTTAGCCATGCTTGTGGGAACGGCACAAGGCGGAGTTCAGGCTTTAAGCCGTTCGTATTTCGGGCGAATTATACCGAAAGAAAAATCAAATGAGTATTTTGGCTTTTATAATATCTTTGGGCGTTTCGCTTCGGTTTTGGGAACGACATTTTTCGGTGTAGTTTATCTTGCAACGGGGCAACCGCATTATGGAATTGGTGTAGTCGTAATACTTTTTATTGCATCTGCAATTGTTTTTCGTTTTGCGCCGGATGACAGAGATTATGTTGAGGGTAAAAGCAAATGTCAATGATTGTAATCAGTTTTGATGGCTTAAAAGATACAGAATTTGAAAAAATGGCGAATCAGCCTGATGTTTATCCGAATATAGCAAAATTTAAGACCGAATCCATTTATGAGGGCGGCGTTAAGACCGTTTTTGTCTCAAACACTTATCCTATTCACACAACAATTGCAACAGGCAAGCTACCTAAAGATCATGGCGTAATTTCAAATTATATTGACACAAAAGCCGGGCGCAGATGGGCTCAGCTTGCAAGTTATATCAAGTCTGAAACAATTTGGGATGCCGCACGAAAAAAAGGGTTAACTGTTGCGTCAATTTTATGGCCGGTTACATGCGGTGCAAATATTAAATGGAATATGCCGGAAGTGCATATTCACGGAAAAGAAAATCAACTTGTGGAGAGTTTGCGTCATGGCAGCTTTCTTTTTCAGGTGCAAGCATTTTTGCGCCACGGTAAAAAAATAAATGGATTTACGCCACTGGGTTTAGATGACTTTTCAACTTCGGTGGCTTGCGATTTGCTGAAAAAGAACCGTCCGGATTTGACGTTAATTCACCTTTTGGCTTACGATTCAACCAGCCATCGTTACGGCAGTCAATCCGAAGCATTAGACGAGGCGCGAAAGTCTTTAGATAAAAGTTTAGGTAGAATTTTGGAAGTGACTGATACGCTAACTGATTCGATTAAGTCCAAGAATGCGGAAGATATGACGGTATTGATTTTTTCCGATCACGGGCATATTGATGTTTCAGAGACAATAAACCTCAAACAAATTTTTGGTGAAAATGTTTATGACCAATGCGGCGGAAGCGCATTTTTGAAATCTGCAAAGCCTGTAAATATGGAATCGGCACAGCTTGAAAGTGCCGAGCCTTTACTTCAAACTGAAAGTTTCGATGAAATTAAAAACTACCCGTGGTTTGGGCGGTTTCTCACAGAGCAAGAGATGAAAGACAGTGGGTATATTAACATTGAAGTTTGTGGAATCGCTGCGAAAAAAGGCTATTGCTTTATCGAGGATGGGCAACACAAATCCAGCCACGGTTATCCAATTGACTATGAAAACTATAGCACTTTTTATGCAATACGTAACAAGTATACATTGTTATCATCTGAGTTATCAAAGGCGTTATCACCAACATCGACGGAACTTGCGCAGATAAATTGCGACTTGCGAGATAAACACTTTTCACCACTTGAACCGAGACACGGCGATCTGCGTGATATTACAGCTATTATGTCGAAAATGCTGGATTTAGATTTTGACAGTTAGGTTGGCAAGAAAGGGTTGCGAAAAGAGCCAATTTGCCACAAATCCGACAAGCTGTGGACAGTAACTCAAATTAGTCGGGCGGTGTGATTTTTGCGACAATGCACTTGTATTTTTGAAAATATTTGATATAATAATATAGCAGGTGGGAGATATCTCCTGCCTCGTTAAAGTGCAACAGGGGGAAGTTGCGGAGGTAGAGAATGAGAAAAATTTTGATAGTATTGTTATGCTGTGCGTTGGCATTTTCGTTAATTGCGTGTGGTGATTCCGAACCACCTCAGAACAATGGTGATGAAGTAGTAAATGGCGAAGTGTCAGAAAACAATGGGAATGAGAACGCAAACGGTGAAGAACCTGAAACCAACGGAAATGAAAGCACAAACGGCGGAGTGATAGAAGATAATGGTGATGAGGAACCTGCTGAAAACGCAACGGAAAACAATGAAAACGAAGGTGCGGCAATTGAAGTAGATGAGAATGCACAAGCCGTCGAAATTACACTTGCTTCGTGGTTTGTCGATTTTCTTGCAGAATTTGTTGGGATGACGCCGTATGAAATTTTCGAAGGATATGAATTTGACTCTGCCGGAATAAATCAGGCGGGCGCGTTTGTAGCGGTAATTCCACGAGCAGAGTACGATCAATTGATGATTGATTTGAGGAATAATCTTACTGATACGCTAGGTGAACTTGCGGGTGATCCCTTTACCCCTTATGTGAGAAACATAATCGTTGATAACAATTTCAGAAATGTTATCGTTGAAGTTGACAGAGAAACGTATGAGAATGCGTTGTTTGAATTTGCGCATATTATAATTGGAATGACCGTTATAATGTATCAAATGTTTGACGGTCAGGATGGGCATTTAACCATTGAATTTAGAGATGTAGTTGGCGGTGAGCTTTTAACAACACACAATTTTCCGTGAACGACGACTCAGTCTTCCACTGCCGAAAACTTTAGATAAGAAGCGGGAAAAGCAAATTTCTAGCATGTAAATTGTTGAAAGGTAGCAATTAAATCGGAATTTCGGCTTGTCTTTTTTAAGGGATAAGATATAATATACATAATATGACTGTCTTGACTTACAATTGGTAAAAAAGTTGAAGACAAAGATGTAAGCTAAAGTTATGAATTTCAGGAGGCTTATGATGAGCAAGCGTGGCAGAATTTTGTCATATATAATAGCTACAGCCATGATAGTTAGTTCGATTCCGTCGTATGCAACAGTTGTTTCGGATGAAGACTATGGTCAGTGCGCTGTTTTTGCCATGCTCAAAGAAAGTGCGTATGCGTTTGTCGAACCGCACTTATATTGGTATGAGGCGACTGAACGCTATAAGGCGGTTGTAATTATGGCGTATCTTATGGGACTCGAACATGAAATTTATGAGATGACTCCGGATTCGCCTAACTTTGCTGATGCAGACGGCGAAGACGAATATGTTAAAAAAGTTATGGCATTTGCAAAGGCAAACCCACAACTGGGTTTTGTCGGTTGTGAAGATAACTATTTTCGTCCTAGAGATTATGCAACATTGCATCAAATCTACCGAATTATGGAGCTTACACCGAATTATACAATCGATTTGCGTGAGGCTTGGAGTCAAATGTTTGCAGAAGCAGCATTAGCGGGCTATAAAGAAAAGAAGCCAATTTCCAACGAGTTATTGGCAGCGGCTATATCAATGTACAATGAAATGTTGCGAGTAGCCAGATATGGCTTTAGCCATGAGTATACCAGCACGACTACAAAAGCAGAATGTAGAGGTATTAAAGGACCGCATCACGAAAGAATTAGAACTCGATCAAACTCAGACAGACAAAGAAGATAGTAACTTTGGTATATTGTGACAAGGGCTCGGAGTTAGTATTATGGCTTCGGGTCTTTTATATTTGAAAACTAAAATGGGAGGTTGCAATGAACTACAATAACAATCGGGATATGATATTGATAGTTGACGACATTGAAACAAACAGAATAATTCTTGAAGAAATTTTAAAAGACACATATGAAACAAAATTAGCGTGTGGTGGCAAAACCGCTATTGAGCTTGCGATGTCAGACGACGCAAAGCCATCAATGATTTTGTTGGACATCATGATGCCTGAGATGAATGGATATGAAGTTCTGGAAATAATTAAAAACAATCCTGCGACTGAGCATATCCCGGTAATATTTATCACAGCGGCAGATTCGTACGCAGATGAGACAAAGGGTTTGGCACTTGGCGCAGTTGATTATATTTCTAAGCCGTTTAACGCCGAAATTGTAAAAGCAAGGGTTGCAACACAATTACGACTGTATCACTATAGCGTAAAGCTGGAAGATATGGTAAGGCAAAAGGTTAATGAACTGATCCTTTCGAAAGAAAAAATGCTTGATGTTATGGCGAATGTAATCGAATACCGAAGTGTTGAATCGGGGCAGCACGTAAAACGAACAAGAGATTTGACGTATATATTAGCAAAATATTTGTGCGAAAATCCGGAATTTGGCAGGGCACTTACGGTAGAAGAAGCAGATATAATTGCGAAAGCGTCACCGTTGCATGATGTTGGAAAGATAGCTATTCCGGATAATGTGCTTTTAAAAAACGGCGTTTTGACAACAGAGGAATATGAGATTATGAAAACACATTCTATGTTGGGCGGAAATCTTGTGCTGTTGATGATGCAAGATGCAAAAGAGGGGGACGCGTATTTAGAGTGTTGCTACGATATAGCGATGTTTCATCATGAACGGTGGGACGGAAAAGGGTATCCGCATGGTGCAATGGGGGAAGAGATACCTTTGGCTGCCAGAATAGTTACTCTCGTAGATGTTTATGATGCGTTAATCGGTGAACGGGCATATAAAACTAAAATGTCGCATGCCGAAGCAGTTTCAATAATACGCGAGGGTGCAGGTACGCAATTTGATGACAAAATTACGGAAGCATTTTTGATGATTCACGATAAATTCGAAGAATACGTCAAAGCAAATGCATAAATTATACGCAAATTATACATAAACAAAGAGATTCAAAAGGGAAAAGGGTTAAAATGGGAAAAGCGAAATTTATTTTATTGGCATGTTCTGCCTTTAATCTTACTATTGGCGTGCTTTATACTTGGAACATGTTTAAATTAAGGATGACGTTACCTGTAGATGAAGGCGGTTGGGGATGGACGAGTCAGCAAGCAGGGCTTCCATATACTATCGGAATTGTATGCTTTTCAATAGGCGTTTTTATCGGCGGCAGATTGCAAGATAAAATAGGTCCTAGGGCGGTTGCAACAGCAGGTGGGATCTGTGTTGGTCTCGGGCTTATTTTGGCAGGTCTTGTGGGCGCAAACGGGCTGGGCATTGCCTTGTGTTTTGGAGTTATTTCTTGTATCGGTATAGGGTTTGGCTACAGCAGCGTACTTCCGACTGCACTTAAGTGGTTTCACCCAAGTCAAAAAGGAATTGTGAGCGGCTTTGTTACCGGTGGGTTCTGTCTTGCGGCTGTATATTTGACGCCGATGGCAACAGCTTTTCTCGGTCGTTTTAGCATCGAACAGTCCATGATGCTTTTGGGCATCGTATCGCTTATAACAAGTACGTTTATTGCCCAATTCGTGAAAACTCCGGCTCTAAATTACATTGCAGCGAACCCTAACAAGTTTAATGAGAAAGTATGCGAAAGTAAGTTGCCGGTCGACCTTACAAGCGGAGAAATGATTAGAACAAGACGCTTTTATTTGATGTTTGTCGTTTTTTTGATAAATGTTTCAATCGGTCTTATGGTCATAGGAAATATCGCATCAATTGCATATTATCAAGCAGGAATTTACAATTACAGAATTCTGGCGACATTGTTATCTTCAATGGCAATTATGAATTTTTGCGGGAGAGTAGGGGGCGGTCTCATATCGGACAAAATTGGCAGGCCGAATACGTTGTTTATTGTTATCGTTATGCAAATGGTCAATATGCTCGCATTTCGCTTTTATGCCACATTGCCGCACTTGTTTCTTGGTGCCTTAGTTGCAGGGTTTTGTTTCGGAGCAGCTTTGAGTATATTCCCGGCGTTTACCGCAGATCAGTTTGGAATCAAAAATAACGGAGCCAATTATGGGGTAATTTATTTGGCATATGGAGCTTCCGGATTTGTCGCACCGTTATTCGTGGATTATATTTATGATACTTTCCGCACATATACTTTAGCCTATACAGTTTGTGCAATTATGATGTGTGTAGCGGTTTTGGTGAATTATGCATTAAAAAAAGAACTCGTCAGAATCAATAAAAACTAAAAAATCAATAAAAACTAAAAGCTAAAAATCAATAAAAACTAAAAAATCTCTTGACATGAAACAGGCAAACTGTTAATATGTTCAATGTAGCGATTTTCAAAAATCCCTTTTATCGGCGTTTTACGGCGGTGAAAGGTTTAGCTTGGCGGCGTGGCTTAGTTGGTTAGAGCATCCGGTTCATACCCGGAGGGTCAGTGGTTCGAATCCACTCGCCGCTACCATTTTTTTTCGGGCGCATAGCTCAGCTGGGAGAGCACCTGCCTTACAAGCAGGGGGTCATAGGTTCGATCCCTATTGCGCCCACCAGAATTGTGGTCCGGTAGTTCAGTTGGTTAGAATGCCAGCCTGTCACGCTGGAGGTCGACGGTTCGAGCCCGTTCCGGATCGCCATTTTTTTTATTTTATGGTGGATATAGTCAAGTGGTTAAGACACAGGATTGTGGCTCCTGCACTCGTGGGTTCGAATCCCATTATCCACCCCATTTTTTTTAAGGCGACATAGCCAAGTGGTAAGGCAGAGGTCTGCAAAACCTTTACTCCCCGGTTCAAATCCGGGTGTCGCCTCCAAAAAACACACCCCCAAAAGTTTAAAAACCAAGCTTTTGGGGGTTTTTCAATTTACGCCATAAATCGGAATAATCTTTGACAAAACGCAACGATGTTATATAATTAAGGTGGGAATAAGGTGTTTTGATAAGGTGTCAATGTTGTGAATCTTTGAGAATGTATTCAATATATATAGCATTTTAAAAGGAAAAGGTGAAAAAATGAGCAATTCAATTAAGGAAATATTAAATAAACCGCTAGTTATGTTAGACGGCGCAATGGGAACGATGTTAATGAAAAGTGGAGTAGAGATCGGAAAGTATCCTGAAGTGCTTTGCTTTACTCATACTGATTTGATTGAAAACATTCACAAACAATATGTGGATGCGGGTGCCGACATTATCTACACAAATACTTTTGGTGCAAATCGAAAAAAACTTACAGGCTCAGGTTATTCGTGCGCAGATATCATCAAAGAAGCGGTTAAGATTGCGAAAAACGCAGCACACGGCACGGAAACAAAAGTGGCCTTGTCAATCGGCTCAATCGGTGAACTTCTTAAACCTATAGGAACGTTAGAGCATGATGAGGCTTATGATATTTTGAAAGAAATGGTTATTGCAGGAGAAGAAGCAGATTTAGTTGTATTTGAAACGATGATGGATCTTAACGAAGTCAAAGCCGGCGTTTTGGCTGCGAAAGAAAACACAAGCCTTCCGGTTTTCGCTTCTATGACATATGAAAAAACAGGCAGAACATTTATGGGATGTACAATCGAATCAATGGCTGGTACGCTTGAAGAATTAGGTGTTGATGCGGTAGGCATAAATTGTTCACTTGGACCGAAAGCAATTTTCCCGCTGGCAGAAAAACTCGTAGGATGTACTAAACTACCGGTATTTATAAAAGCAAATGCCGGACTACCCGATCCCGAAACGGGGCAGTATAACGTTTCTGCGGAGGAGTTTGCTTTGCAAATGAAAGAATATGCCAAAATAGGCATAAAAATAATGGGCGGGTGCTGTGGCACGTCACCTGAATATATCAAACTGATGAAAAACCTTATGAGTAAAAATGATTAATTTTAAAAAATAAAACATCCTTTGAACGCAAAACGTCAGTTGATATAGCTAGAAGCTTTAATATACGCAAAATCAGATTGCTATATCAACTGTCAAAGACTATTCTGTTTCATACTCGTCAGCTTTGCCGTCAAGAATTTTCTCATACTCCGAGAAAATTGCGTCTTTAATTTTGTTTCTTGTTTCCGATACCAACGGATGTGCGATATCTCTGAAATCTCCATCACCCATTTTTCTGCTTGGCATTGCGATAAACAAACCGTTTTGGCCTTCAATAATTTTGATGTCATGAACTACGAATTCGTCATCAAAAGTGATTGAAACGACCGCCTTCATTTTTCCTTCATCATTAACTTTTCTAACTCTTACATCAGTTATTTGCATTAACAATATACCGTCCTTTCAAGTATAATTTAGTAGCAACAGTAAAAACAGCTATGTTGCATGCTTACACCGCTAGAAGTCATTATATATCCAATTTATTTGATTTACAAGAACTTTTTGAAAAAGCGGTTTCAGGAAATTTGAATATAGCGCAAATAAAAAAAGCAATTAATGGTTACATTGTGTAAAATAAGGTGATTTCAAGTAATTAAGGTCCTAAAAAAAAATATTAAATTCACAGGCATAATTCTCTTAGTTTTATGGTATAATCTACCTTGTATAAGTTAATTACAAATTTTAAATTACGCCGGAGGCAACATAATGATTAGCTTGTCTGATATTAAACAAGTTCACTGTATTGGGATAGGGGGAATTGGATTATCTGCAATTGCTGAGATTTTGATGTCAAAAGGTATAACGGTTACTGGATCCGACATGAATGAAAGCGACATCACCGATAGGTTAATAAATGCAGGAGCTCATATTTTTTTGGGGCATAGAGCAAAAAATGTAGAGGGTGCGAACTGTATTGTTTATTCTGCGGCAGTTGCGCAAGACAACCCGGAGCTGATAAGAGCCGAAGAATTAGGAATTCCGACTATGACAAGAGCTGAAATGCTTGGTATACTTATGTCAGAGTGCGCTAACAGCATAGCTGTTGCCGGTACACATGGAAAAACGACCACAACATCTATGATTTCACTTATTTTAGAAAATGCGGGCAAGAGCCCTACGATTTTAGTGGGTGGGCTTCTTTCTGAAATCGGCGGTAATGTAAAAATCGGGAGCAAAGACTATTTTATAACTGAAGCTTGCGAGTATATGGACAGCTTTTTAAGTCTTGCGCCAAAAATAGAAATCATTTTGAACATTGATTCCGACCATCTTGATTATTTTAAAGATATTGACCATATTGTAAACTCTTTTAGCCAATTTGCGAGCCTTGTCCCGGAGAAAGGTTGGATTATAGCTTACGACTCAAATCCTTTTGTAAAAAATGTCACAAAAGACCTTTCAAATGTCGTGACGTTTGGATTAAACGAAGGGTGTACTTATTACGCAACGAATATAGAATTCAATACGCAAGGAATGCCACAGTTTTATGTGGAATCACAAGGCGAGCAATTATGCAAAATACAGCTTGCTGTGCCCGGCGAGCATAATATATTAAATGCGCTTGCCGCATTTGCTTGTTGTCATAAACTCGAAGTGGAAATTAGTGACATCGTAGATACGCTCCAGAAATTTACAGGAATACAAAGACGTTTTGACGTTTTGGGAGTCACCCGAAATAATGTGAAGATAATTGACGACTATGCGCATCATCCGACAGAAATAAGAGCGACTCTTGAAGCAGTAAAAAATATCCCGCACGGTGATTTGTGGTGTTTGTTCCAACCGCATACGTACACAAGGACAATTGCGCTTTTTGATGATTTTGCAGAAGCTTTTGAGGTTGCAGGTAATATTATCTTGGCAGAAATTTATGCGGCAAGAGAAAAAAACATCCACAAAATAAGTTCAAACGAGCTAGCAATCGAGATAAAAAAACGTTATCCTCACAAGGAAGTGCAGTATTTTAGCACGTTTGATGAGATCGCGGATTTTGTAATCGATAATGCTAAAAGCGGTGATGTGGTAATAACTATGGGTGCAGGCGATATAAATAGAGTTGCCGAAATTATTTTGGAAAAGGATTGGGAAGAGAAGGCAGATGACTCGACCGGAGTTATTATTGCAGACTAACTGTCCGAAGCTACTGAAACATTTCGTTATTAGATTGTTCCGAAGGGCTTGCTTCAAGAGCCATTAGCCACCTAAGTGTGAACTGTAACGAAAATTCACAAACAGGAGGAGTATATGAAACTTACAGACTACGAACAAAAAGAAAAAAAGCGATTAGAAATAAATATTGCTCATTTAGAGAGAGGTGTGAACTTTATAGATATCCGGGCGGTATATATTGATGAAAGCGTTGAGATAGGTGAGGGGACAACGATCTATCCGTGCGTTACTCTTTCCGGTAATGTCAAGATAGGAACAAATTGCATTATCGGACAAAACACACAAATTAGCGATTCCGTAATAGGTGACGATACGGAGATTCAAAGTTCGGTTGTACGCGAAAGTAAAATCGGAAGTAAAGCGACGATTGGACCATTTGCTTATATAAGACCTGATTGCGAAATAGGAAATAAATGCAAAGTTGGAGCTTTTGTTGAAGTGAAAAATTCCAAGATGGAAGAAGGCTCAAAAGCACCACATCTGGCTTATGTAGGCGATGCAGATGTTGGGAAGAATGTGAACATCGGGTGTGGTGTTATTTTTGTCAACTACAATGGAAGCCAAAAGTTTAGATCCGAAGTTAAGGACGGAGCATTTATCGGCTGTAACGTGAACATCGTGTCACCGGTTGTTATTGAAGAAGAAGCGTATATTGCGGCAGGCAGCACAGTTACGAAAAATGTTCCAAAAGATTCGTTATGTGTTGCACGTGCAAGAGAGCGAATTATAGATGGGTGGACATCAAAGAGAAATATTTTAAAGAAATAGCAAATTAAAGCAGGCAAAATGAAGTTTTTAAAATAAAAAAAGTTTACAGGGTAAGTGAAAGGATGGGAGTGTTAATGAAATTTGGCGGTATTTTTTCGGATTACAAAGTTTTTACGGGAAATGCAAATACGGAGCTTGCGGAGGAAATTGCATCTATAATGGGCAAATCTCTCGGAAAATCAGAAGTTTCACGTTTTAGTGATGGCGAAATATCAGTGAATTTGTATGAAATGGTAAGAGGGCTTGATTGCTATATTATTCAACCTACATGCAACCCGGTTAACGATAATCTTATGGAGCTTCTTATCATGATTGATGCAATGAAAAGGGCATCGGCAGGCAGGATAAACGCTGTAATTCCGTACTATGGATATGCAAGGCAAGATCGTAAAGCGAAAGCAAGAGACCCGATAACCGCAAAACTTGTAGCAGATATTATTGTTGCGGCCGGTGCTGACAGAGTTGTAACAATGGATTTACACGCAGCACAGATTCAAGGATATTTTAACATTCCGGTTGACCATTTACTTGGAGCATCCGTGCTTATTAAATATTTCAAAAAGAAAGAGTTTGAAGATTTGGTGATAGTCTCGCCGGATCACGGTAGTGTTGCGAGAGCCAGAAACATGGCGCAGGCTTTAGATACCCCTATTGCGATTGTAGATAAAAGACGTAACAAGCCAAATGAATCTGAAGTTATGAATGTAATAGGCGACATAGAAGGCAAAACTGCTGTGCTTATGGATGACATCATAGACACGGCAGGAACTATTACAAACGCAGCAACTGCGCTTATGGAATTGGGTGCAAAAGAAGTCTATGCATGTGCGACACATCCGATTTTATCCGGCAAGGCAATAGAAAAAATTAAGGATTCGCCGATAAAAGAAATGATTGTGTTAAATACAATTCCTATTCCGCCGGAAAAGCAGCTTGATAAACTCAAAGTTATATCCGTTGCGCCACTGTTTGCAGAAGCGATGATACGTATATTTACGCACGATTCTCTCAGCAAACTATTTGACTAAGAAAGTTATTTTGCTACTATGTACATAATTATTGGACTTGGGAATCCCGGCAAACGCTATGAAAATACGAGGCATAACTTGGGTTTTATAACGGTTGATAAAATTGCTCGGGAAAACAACATCAATGTAAATAAATTAAAACACAAAGCTTTGGTCGGGGAAGGTATGATTTCCGGCCACAAAGTGTTGCTTGTAAAGCCTCAAACATACATGAATTTGTCGGGCGAGTCAGTCAGAGAAGTATTTGAATTCTATAAAATTGAGCCGGAAAAGCTTCTTGTAATTTTTGATGATATTGATATTCCAATGGGGCAACTTCGGATTAGGAAAAAGGGTAGCGCCGGGACACATAACGGCATGAAGTCCATAATCTATCAAATCCAAACAGATCAGTTTCCCAGAATTCGTATAGGAATCGGAAATGACCGCAAAAGAGGGCTAATAAGCCATGTAATCGGCGGATTCAAAAAAGAAGAAAAAGCTGCAATTGAAGATGCGGTAATAAGAGCCGCAAAGGCAGTGACTGATATTTTAGATATCGGCATAGAAAAAGCGATGTCTGAGTATAACGTTAAGCCGAAGTCTGAATCGGCAGAAGTGCCGGGTGAATCTGAGGATTGAAAAAATGGAACGAAATAGGTAGAAATAGCGACTGATTGACTGAGATGTTGTAGACTATTTCGTTTTATTAAAATTTCTGATATACTAACCATATATTGAGTAACCAAGGTTGTGCACGAAAAAACGTGTAGCATAAAGCAAATTACAAACCGGAGGTAATGTCATGCGAAAACTAAGAATATATTTAGATACTTCTATAATAAGTCATCTTTTTGCAGATGATACACCGGAGAAGAGAGACGACACGAACAGATTTTGGGATGATATTATTAAGTCTGAATACGAAATTTTCATTTCGCAAATTGCCCTCGATGAAATCCGAAGCTGTGCTGAACCAAAACAAAATATGATGCTTGAGCGATTGCAACAAATCGAATTTCAAGTTTTACGCGAAACTGACGAAGTTATTGGACTTGCAGACGAATATGTCAAAGGCGGTGTGCTTAGAGAAAAAAGTATTGATGATTGTATGCATATTGCCTATGCTGTCGTATATGGCTGTGATGTCATTGTGTCTTGGAATTTCAAACACTTAGTAAATTACAAGACTATTGATAAGGTAAAAATAGTAAATGCAATAAATAGATATCGTGAGATTAGTATTATATCTCCGACAATGCTATTAGGATAGGAGGGTTTAACATGAAAGAAAGTGCAGCAATGTTAGAGATTAGAAAAATTCGAGATGAAAATTCACTTCGTAGACTTTCCCAAACTCCTGAAGAACGAAAAAAAGAATTGGATGAAACAACAGCATGGTTTATCAAGCGAATTGGGAAGGATATTAAGATTGTTGACCTAAATGCAACAACAACGCAAAATGCAAAAGCAGTATAACCAAGCTAAAGAGCAATCGTCAAATAGGCGATTGCTTTTCCTGGTGAAAGCAACTATTTCAGGGCATTAGGCGGAATTGCTGCTTTTTTGCTGAAAAATTTAAAAAAGGAATATATTAATGAAAAAAGTGATATTCGGCGTAACGCTAATATTATTGTTAGTAATGGTGGCGTGTGCGTCCGGTTCAACAAACGAATATGATACGTTGGACGATGGGACTGCTTTGCCGAATTATAACTACACACAAATAACCGACTATATTCCCATAAAAACACCATTTGCACCACTACCGGGAAATGTAATTTTGCTTTCGCACCATTATTTTAATACTTTGATATTCACTGATGATTCGATATGGAGGATACCGGATGCGATAACGCATTTTTCAAAGCCTGTCAGAGTTATGGACACCGTTGATAATATAGAGAGGGTGATTGAAAACCGTCATGTTTTGACAACCGATCAAACGCTGTACTTCTTGGATTTTGATAATGGTGAAGTTGTAAAACAGTTAGAAAACGTGGCATCGCTTTATCATTTTCATGTTGGTACAGTCTCAAATCCGCTTCACTATGCGAAAACCGCAGATGGCATAGCTTGGCGAGTTGATGCTGCGAAGCCGATTAGAATGTCTGATGACTATATAGTGAGATGTGGAATGCCGGGTCCAGACCGAATTTTAGATATTGTGTCAAAGCAATGGTTTGAAAATGTTCGAGATACTTGGGGTCTT
>JGI20163J26743_11538314_pt1 | contig 18432 bp, 17 predicted proteins | sample TergutCu122P1_FD_26743 | JGI IMG/M metagenome (IMG submission 26743) | reverse complement strand
AAATCATAAATAATACTGCTGATATTGGTGGTGGAGTGTATGTTGAAAATTCAGGATTTTATTTAAAGGATGGATTTATTGTAAGAAACACAGCTAATGGTAGCGGACATGTAGTAACGGGTGGCGGTGGAGTTGCGGTCTTTTCTTGCATGAGGATAGGACGCTCAAGTGGGTATATTCGTATTTTTGGTGGAGAGATCAGTGAGAATACAGCAGATTTCGGTGGAGGAATCGCAGTACTTTCTGGTACTTTGCAAATTCATGATGGAGTGATTCAAGGGAACATTTCTGAAGGCAGTGGTGGAGGTATTGCACTTAGAATGTCTCATGGAGTTGTTCATGACGGTGTGATTCAGGGAAACATCGCCAGAGGGAATGGAGGTGGGATTTTTTTTGATAGCCTTGGCAGTCTTGCTCTCTCAGGGGGAGAGGTTAGAGATAATTCCGCAACTTTATCAGGAGGAGGAATTTTCGCACGGATTCCTTATTTTCTTGCAACAGGTTCGGAAGTGGTGTTTAGTGGCAATACAGCAAGTGGCAATGAATACATTAGAATGAGGGCGGGAAAAGAGAGATACCCCAACATTATGTGGGCAGGTGAAAACAGCATTTTAGGAACACATCTATTGAATAATCATGATGTAAGTTATGTCCAGGAACAATGGGTGCCAGCTTACTGGCAGATGTACCTGATGTTGGTTGGATTTGTGGCTATCTTCATGTTTATTGGAGCAGTGATATGGTATAGAAACAAAAGATATTATGCTAAAGTATTATCGGTATTTTTACTGGTGTCTTTCTGGTGGTTCATTGATGGCACACCCCTTATGGCTGCAGGGGATCCTATCATTGTGACCAATGAGCAAGAGTTACAAGAGGCTCTTATACAGTCTGAAGAAATCGTTGTTGTCGATGAAGTGATTCATATTGAAAATGTGATAGAGATTGATGTCTCAGTGACTCTTTTAGGAACAGGTACAATCACTGTGGCAGGTAACCATCGTCACTTCAGGGTATCTCAGTATGGAGAACTCACTTTAAAAGGCGATATTACCATCACTTTAGCAGAGGGGTATGAAGGGCCAGGAGGAGGAATTCTTGTAGTAAATGGTGGCACATTAAGGATGTACGGTGGCGAAATAACTGGAAATAGGACGACTTTTGGTAGAGATGATTTAGGTGGTGGCGTTAAAATTAGTGGAGGTGTTTTTCATTTCAATGAAGGGAGAATACATGGAAATACTGCTGGAATTGGAGGAGGGATTGGACTTTCCTGTGGATTTTTAAGGCTTTCTACTCTTATCATCCACAATGGGGAAATTGATAACAATCATGCTTTAATCAATGGAGGAGGAGTTGGTGATGAGAGAAGTCTTTTGGCTGGGAGTGCAGTAATGATGTATGGTGGAAGGATTAGAAACAATCATGCGGATTTTTCTGGAGGGGGTCTGTTTTTAGAAAATTCTATTGGACGATTAATGGGAGGTGAAATTTCTTCCAATACAGCTTCCGGTCATGGAGGTGTCACTGGTTTTTCTTTTATGAATCGGATTACAATTAGTGATCATATAAGAATCGTTGATAATTATCCACCAAGCCCCCATGACTCGGATTTACCCTTTTCCTTTGCATGGTTTATAACCCCAGATGGTTATCGATATTTTGGCGTATTGATTGTTGCAATACTTGCCACTTGGTTTACCAGTAGAAGGTACCGTAAAAGAACGGAGATAGAAAAAGAGACAGATATGGAGACAAAAGCAGAAGCAGAGAGAGAAATAGAAAGTATGGCTTAGAAATAAACTTTTTTCGTGTTTATAAACTGGATTATAATTTTACAATAAAGTTTGACGATTTAGTGGTATGGTATAGGAAAAAGTAAAAAGAAATGAAGTCGTAGAAGAGAAAAGAAAGAAAGGAACAAAATATGATACATTTTAAAGACATTCAAAACAACGAAAGAATAAGAACTTACATTATTAAAGCAGATGAAACCTTAGGGGCTCTTGGTTACACCGATCATGGATTGGGTCATGTGACGAAAGTAGCCAAAGAAGCTCATGATATACTGCTCACCATGGGATATTCTGAAAGAGAAGCAGAGATTGCTCAAATTGCAGGGTTCCTTCACGATATTGGAAATGTGATCAATCGCTCTGACCATGCTCAAAGCGGTGCCTTAATGGCTTTTAGAATTCTAGAAGATATGGGAATGGATCCAGAAGAGGTGGCTACCATTATTACCGCCATAGGGAATCATGATGAAAAAACAGCAACTCTGGTGAATCCAGTCTGTGCTGCTGTTGTTCTTGCAGATAAAGGTGATGTGCGAATGAGCCGAGTTCGTAATACAGTTTTTGCCACCTTTGACATTCATGACCGAGTGAACTATGCGGTTAAAGAATCTTCATTGACTATTTCAGAAGATAAGAAAGTAATTACACTGGACTTGACCATTGATACCAAGTATTGTGCAGTGATGGATTATTTTGAGATATTCTTGTCTCGAATGACACTGTGTCGCAAGGCGGCAGATATGTTGAATTTAAGGTTTGCTCTGCGAATTAATGATCTGGACTTGTTGTAAAAAACTTCTTTGTATTTATGTAGGATGATGATTGTATGTAATGAGTACCAAAACCTGTTATCGTGTTTTTTACAAGATTAGTTTTTATTAAATTGAAATGAGAAGGAGGGGGTGAATCGTCCAAGCTTTTTACTGGATGATATTGCCCAGTGAATAAATCGTGAAAAGTAATTATCGTGTATGTGCAACAGTGCAACTTGAAAAGATAAGAGAAAATTTAATAACAATGAGCAACCATGTGGGTGAAGATAAGGAGATGATGGCTGTAGTGAAGGCAGATGGCTATGGTCATGGAGCAGTGCAGGTTGCCAATTATGTTGAAGATTTATCTTCTCTATGGGGATTTGGCGTTGCTACAGTAGGTGAAGCTGTAGAGCTTAGAGAAGGTGGCATTAAGAAACCCATCCTTGTCTTTGGCTGTGTTTTCCCTGACGAAATAGAGGATTTAATCACCTATGATATTATTGCTACCATTTACACCTTGGAAGCTGGGAAGATACTGAATCAATTGGCTTTTGACGCTAATGCTGTGATTAAAGCTCATATTAAAGTAGATACAGGAATGGCTAGGTTAGGATTCCTTCCCACTAATGAGAATGTGAAGATCGTGGCCAAGATTGCTCAGATGTCTAACTTGAGAATAGAGGGAATGTATACTCACTATGCCAAATCAGATGAAAAAGATTTAGACTTTACTTATAATCAACATGAAAAGTGTTTAAAGTTTTATGAGGGTGTTACTGATATTTTGAAGATTGGAGATGATGAGTATACGATTAATGATTGCAAAGGTAAAGCTAGCAACGATAGATTAAATTGTAGCTCAATTGAAAAAACATCTCTTAGATATTTTCATTGCAGTAACAGTGGTGGAATAATTTCTTATCCTGAGTCTAAAGGGAATCTGGTACGTGCTGGAATATCCACTTATGGTCACTACCCATCGGAGGAAGTGCCAAAAGATAAGGTGGTGCTACAACCGGCTTTAACTTTAACTAGTCATGTGAGTTTTGTGAAGGAAGTGGAGGCAGGAATTCCTGTAAGTTATGGTGGCACTTATGTAACTACTAAGCCTACAAAGATTGCCACAATCCCTGTGGGTTATGGGGATGGTTATCCTCGCTCCTTATCTAACTTAGGAGAAGTCTTAATCGGAGGAAAGCGTTGTAAGATATTGGGACGTGTATGTATGGATCAGTTTATGGTGGATGTGACCCATCTGCCGGATGTGAAGATGATGGATCCCGTGGTGCTTGTTGGGAAAATGGGGGAAGAAGAGATTACAGTGGAAGAGTTAAGCGACTTAAGTGGACGTTTTAACTACGAGTTTTTGTGTTGTCTAGGGAAAAGAATTCCTCGAGTGTATGTTTGATACAAACAAGGTAAATGTGGTTAAAAGAAAAATTAAAGTCCCTATGTAAAGTTGACTTCTGAAGGAAACAACTCAACCCTATGTTGAAAATGTTGCGTTATTTAGTTGAAAAACCTTTGTAAAAATGATAGAATTAATCGGTTAATGTATTTTTGAAACAAGGGGTAAACAAGCGCTTTTATTAAAGAAATCAACAATTGCAATAGTTGGAGAAAACTAGTTTTAATGTAGGAGAGAGAGCACGTGGCAGGTCATTCTAAATTTGCAAATATAAAACATAAAAAAGCACGGAAAGATGCTGCAAGAGGCAAGATATTTACAAAGTTAGGGAGAGAACTTTCTGTAGCTGTAAAAGAAGGGGGAGGTTCGGATCCTAACAATAACAACAGGCTAAGAGACGCTATCGCTAAAGCGAAAGCCAATAATATGCCAAATGACACCATTGAGCGAAGCATTAAGAAAGCGGCCAATGAAGGCTCTATGGACAATTATGAGCAGATCGTATATGAAGGCTATGGTGTAGCAGGAACGGCCATTATTGTAAAAGCATTAACAGACAATCGAAATCGAACTGCCGGCAATGTACGGAATGCATTTACAAAAGGCAATGGGAATGTTGGCACCACCGGCTGTGTTTCATTTCTTTTTGAAGAAAAGGGACAGATTCTGGTGAACAAAGAAGAATCTGAGATGGAACATGATGATTTGATGATGTTGGCATTAGAGGCTGGGGCAGAGGATTTTAGCGAAGATGAAGAATGGTATGAGATACTCACCAGTCCAGATGAATTTAGCCAAGTCAGGTTAAAATTAGAAGAAGAGGGAATTGTTATGGAGAATGCAGAAGTGACGATGATCCCTCTCAATTACGTGGAATTAACCCTTCCAGAAGAAATCAAAAAGTTTGAGAAAACCTTAGCACTACTAGAAGATGACGATGACGTACAGGATGTGTATCACAACTCATTATATAGTTAAAGGAGAGATTATGGAATTTGAGAATATGAAAGAGGGATTGATTCAGCTCTATGAGTCCACTTACAGAAAAAAGCTTAACAAAGCAACTTATCTTGATGATATTAAGAGAATCAAAGAGAATAATATTCAGTTATTCGATGATTTGATGGAAGCAACTAATGGTGAAGATAACCAGAACATCGAGGTGCTTGCCAATATTATTCCAGACCATGTTGTTGATTTTATGAATCAGTTTCCAAGCAAGAGAAAGAGAGAAATGTTTCAAGTGGACAACAACATGAACATGGTTTGCTTTTTCATTCCTTCGGTTAACACTGTGAGCACAGAATTGGCAACAAGAACCGTTGAAGTGTGGAATGAAAAGATGCCAAATAGCAAGATTGGGCTGTCTTCTGTAGAAGAAATTAACGGAGGCTTTAAAAAAGGTCTTTGCTATATTACCACTGCTGTTTGCGAGACGTTGAATAAAGGAGATGATTGTTTAGAACTAACAATTCTTAGAGAGTATCGTGACCAGTATTTGGCAAACACGATTGGTGGTGAAAAGGTAATTGATACTTACTACAACATCGCCCCTACAATTGTAAACCGTATCAATAAAACAGAACAATCCCGCGAGATTTATCAACAAATATGGAACGCTTACATTCAACCATGTATCACCCTTATTGGAGAGGGAAGAAATGAAGACTGTAAAGTACTGTATTCTGCGATGGTAACTTCCTTAGAGAAGAGATATATGTAGAACTAAGCATCAAAAGTACATATGGCATCAAAAGCTCATGTGGCACCAAAAGTTCATGTGTTTTGTGCTTGCAGAAAAAAATAAAAGGTAATCATGATGAGTAGTAAAAGAAAAAATAATGACAAAACTGAAAAGATGAACACAAAACCTAGAAAAGAGCCTAACTCTAATGTTTTCTATGAAGTAGCTATGCTGGTGACCATCTTGGTTTGTATTTTGCTATTTCTTTCTAACTTTGGATTAATTGGACCTGTTGGTGGGTTTATTTCCGGTGTACTTTTTGGATTGTTTGGTCTTTTGGCATTTGTAGTTCCTATTATTATCTTGCCGATTGTTGTGTATGCCCTGCATTTAGGAAGATTAAGCAATAGGGGTGGCAAAAAGACCATTGCTACAAAGAAAGAGAACCGAAAGAGATTATTTAAGCTAGCCTTAATTATTGTAGCCCTCCTTTCCATTAGTGTGTTAACGGAGTTAATTATAAATTCCAATGTAGCAGATACTTCTATTTTAGATTTCTATCGTAATTCTGCTGAGAATCGTAATGGAAGTGGGTTAATTGGTGGCCTATTTGTTAGCCTTTCTGTTACTATGATTGGTAGATTAGGCACTTATATCACGACGATTGTTATTTTACTGATCTGTATCATTGCATTAACAGGCAAACCTTTAGTCTCTTTAATTGGAGCGAGAAGTGCTAAGGTTAGTGCTAAGGCCTATGAAGATGTGAAGAAACACCATGCTCACGTGGTTTTGAAACGTGAAGAAAGAAGAGAAAAGAAGAGAAACCAAATGCTCCTTCCTTCTGAAAGTGTTATTGTAGAGGAGTCTGATGAAGAGTCTAGGGAAAATGCTTCGGAGGATTTATTTGACAAAACAAGGACTGCTGGAAAGAAGAGCAGGAAAAGCTCTACCTTGTTGGATCTTGATCCCGGTGAGTTTGATGAACCTGCCAATAAGAAAACAGGTGGATTCTTAAACTCTTTATTGTCGACACCACCTGAAAAAGTAGAGCATAAAATCCCTAAGGGGAGGTTATATGAGATCTATTCGGGTAAGGGGAAGGAAAGAGACGATGAAGGAGTAGATGGGAAGGTCGGTAAGAACTCTAGGGATTTCACCGACTCTTTGAAAGGAAAGGAAGATTCCATAGACAAAGAGCAAAACGGACTTATAGAGAATACCCTGACAGATAAACAGATGATGGAAGAGGATGTGTTAAGGACTAAAAATATCGATCAACAGATGGATAATCGTAAGAGGGGAGGGAATTCCCCTAGTGAGTATATTTACAGAAAGCCTCCCATTAACCTCCTTGCTAAATCTAAGAGTAACAGTTACAACCAAGATACAGAACTGGTAGTGACGGCTCAAAAGTTAGAAAGAATACTGGATAACTTTGGTGTGAAGGTGAGTGTTACTAATGCCAGTTCGGGACCCTCTGTCACTCGTTATGAATTGCAACCAGAACAAGGAGTTAAGGTTGCACGTATTGTAGGTTTGGCAGATGATATCAAATTGAATCTAGCCGTATCGGATATAAGAATAGAAGCTCCTATACCTGGAAAAGCTGCTGTTGGAATTGAGGTTCCCAATAAGGAGAATACCCCAGTGATGCTTAGGGATTTGTTGGAGTCCAATGAATTTGTGGATAATTCATCTAAAATCACTTTTGCTGTTGGAAAAGATATTGGAGGCAAAATCATGGTAGCAGACATTGCTTTGATGCCTCATTTGTTAATTGCTGGAGCCACTGGCTCTGGTAAATCAGTGTGCATTAATACTTTAATTGCCAGTATTTTGTACAAGGCAGATCCTAATGAAGTGAAATTGATTATGATTGATCCTAAAATGGTAGAGCTAAGTGTATATAATGGGATTCCTCACCTGCTTCTTGATGTAGTCACTGATCCTAAGAAAGCGGCTGGTGCTCTTAATTGGGCTCTTGCTGAGATGACAAGAAGATATCAATTGCTAGCGGAGTTTAATGTGCGAGATATACAAGGGTATAACGAGAAAGTGATGAAGTTGAATCTTGAGAAAGAAATGGACTTTCTAGAAGAGGATAAGAGAAACAACGTGACTTTTGCTACTTTGCCACAAATCGTAATTATTGTTGACGAATTGGCGGATCTCATGATGGTTGCTCCAAATGAAGTGGAGAGTGCCATCTGTCGATTGGCTCAACTTGCTCGTGCTGCTGGGATTCACCTGATTGTTGCTACTCAAAGACCATCGGTCAATGTAATAACAGGTTTAATCAAAGCGAATATGCCCTCACGAATTGCATTTTCCGTAACTTCTGGAGTGGATTCTAGAACCATCATCGATATGAATGGAGCGGAGAAGTTACTAGGTAGAGGAGATATGCTCTTTTATCCTACTGGATATGCCAAACCTGTTCGAGTTCAAGGTTCCTTTATTTCTGATGAAGAAGTTCATAAAATTGTTGATTTTCTTAAACATGAAAAAGAAAAGGAAATGAAAGCTAACTCTAGAATGAAAAAAACAAGTAAGGAATCTGAGAATAACGACTCATCTGTAGTTGAAGGAAGTCAAGAATCTTTTGAAGATAGAATTGTCCAGGCTAGCTTCGAAGGAGAGATTATTCAGAATGTTTATGATGAGCAAAGGATAAATGAATCCATTGAAGAGCCACCTGTAATGGCTACTTCAGAGTCAGAAATAGAACAATATTTAAATGGAAATATCGTGTCTAGTTATCCTGGGGCTCCCGGGGGAGCACAAGAAGATGAGAGAGATAACTATTTTGCAGAGGCAGGATTTTTAATCATTGAAAAAGAGAAAGCCTCAATCGGTATGTTACAAAGAATGTTTAGGATAGGTTTCAACCGTGCAGCCAGGATTATGGATCAACTCCATGAAGCAAAAGTTGTCAGTGGTGAGGAAGGAACCAAACCTAGGAATATACTTATGAGCAAAGATGAATTCCAGGCATACCTTGAAGAGAATGGGATTGTGAAATATTGATTAGAAATTGAAAAACATTGAAATGTAACTTGATTATGGAGGAAAAAATAATTGAAAACAGATATTCAAATTGCCCAAAGTGTTACTATGAAACCCATTGTAGAGGTTGCTGAAAGTATCGGAATTGATGCTGATAACCTGGAATTGTACGGGAAGTATAAAGGGAAGCTATCCAATGACCATTGGAAGAAGATTAAGGATAATCCTGATGGAAAGTTAGTATTGGTTACAGCCATTAACCCCACTCCTGCGGGAGAAGGGAAAACCACGACTACCATAGGTTTAGGACAAGCTTTAAGCTATTTAAATAAAAAAACTGTTGTAGCCCTTAGAGAACCTTCACTAGGACCTTGTTTTGGTGTGAAAGGTGGAGCGGCTGGTGGCGGTCATGCTCAGGTAGTCCCTATGGAAGATTTGAATTTGCATTTTACGGGGGATTTTCACGCCATTACTTCTGCCAACAATCTCTTGGCAGCTCTGTTAGATAATCATATTCAACAAGGGAATACCCTTGGAATTGACCCTAGAAATGTGGTGCTAAAAAGGGCTGTAGACATGAACGACAGAGTCCTTAGAAATGTGGTGATAGGACTGGGCAATAAGATGGATGGAATGGTGAGAGAAGACCATTTTGTGATTACTGTTGCCACAGAGATTATGGCCATTATCTGTTTGGCAGAAAACATCAATGATTTAAAAGAACGTTTAGGCAGAATCATTGTGGCTTATAACTTTGCAGGAGAACCTGTAACGGCAAAAGACTTAGAGGCCACTGGTGCCATGACGGTATTGTTAAAAGATGCCATTAAACCCAATCTCATTCAAAGCCTTGAACATACCCCTGTGTTGATTCATGGAGGTCCTTTTGCCAATATTGCCCATGGGTGCAACAGTATTATTGCAACGAAGATGGCTTTGAAGATGGGGGATATTGTCATTACAGAGGCGGGCTTTGGAGCCGATCTAGGAGCAGAAAAGTTCTTAGATATTAAATGCCCTATTGGTGGTTTCAAACCTTCAGTAGCAGTGGTTGTGGCCACGGTACGTGCTTTAAAGTACAACGGTGGAGTTTCTAAAAGTGAATTAGGAACAGAAAACTTAGAGGCATTAAAAAAGGGAATCGTGAACCTAGAGAAACACATTGAGAACATTCAAAAATTCAATCTACCAGTAGTAGTAAGTTTAAATGCCTTTGTCAGTGATACAGAGGCTGAACGTCAATTCATTCGAGAATTTTGTGAAAGCAGAGGATGCTCATTTGCAGTATCTGAAGTGTGGGAGCATGGTGGTCTAGGAGGTGTCCAGTTAGCAGAGGCGGTTTTAGCGGCCATGGAAGAAGATTCCAGTAAATGCCAACCACTTTATGAGATGAGTTTATCCATAGAAGAGAAGATAGAAACCATTTCCAGAGAGATTTATGGAGCAGATGGAGTTATCTTTGAGCCTGTCGCTCTGAAACAATTAAAGAATATTGAAGAGATGGGATTTTCACACCTTCCTGTTTGTATGGCTAAGAATCAATATTCCTTGTCGGATGACCCTTCAAAACTAGGACGTCCTACAGGATTTAAGATTACTATTCGTGAATTATATGTGAATGCAGGGGCAGGTTTTGTTGTGGCATTAACAGGAACAGTAATGACCATGCCAGGATTACCTAAAGTTCCAGCAGCTCATAGTATAGATATCGATGAAAATGGACAAATCACAGGCTTGTTCTAGGTAGATAGGTTTGATAGATAGGGAGTCGAGTTGAATCTTGCAAGATTTAAAGGGTGTGAATAATCAGTAGATTCTAAAGATATCCAAGAGTGATGAACTAAATAAGAATGAGATGAAAGGAAGAGTCCATTTTGAACACATCATGATTATTCTGATGAGTTGGACGAAAGAGGGATGGTACAGTTAATAGACGGAAAAGTGATTTCCAATATCATTAAAGAGGAACTAAAAGAGAAAGTTTCCAAACTAAAAGAAGAAGGGAAAATCCCTTGTTTGGCAGTTGTGCAGGTTGGGAGTGATCCTGCATCTTCCGTATATGTGAAGAGCAAAAAAAGGACATGTGAGCAATTAGGTATTGAATCTTTGTCCTATGAGTTAACAGGAAGTACCACCCAAGAGGAGTTGGTATCTCTTATTCATGATTTGAATTCTAATGGAAAAGTAAATGGGATCTTGGTACAGCTACCCCTTCCCCAACACATTAATGAGGATTTGATTATTGGAACCATTAATCCTGATAAAGATGTGGATGGGTTCCATCCCATGAATGTGGGACGTCTATGGATAGGGGAGCGTGGATTCCTTTCTTGTACTCCAGCTGGAGTGATTCAGCTACTGAAGCGTTCCAATATTCCCATCGAAGGGAAGCATTGTGTAATTATAGGGCGAAGCAATATTGTTGGCAAACCCATGGCGGCTTTGCTCATCAGGGAAAATGGAACAGTAACCATCACTCACTCCAGAACCAAGAATTTGAAGGAAGTGGCCAAGTCCGCTGACATTTTAATTGTTGCCATTGGTAAGGAAAAGTTTGTGAATTCAGAGTTTGTTAAAGAGGGAGCAGTGGTCATTGATGTTGGGATTCATCGGGACGAAAACAATAAAATCTGTGGGGATGTTGATTTTGATGAGGTGAGTCATCTGGTATCAGCAATAACCCCTGTACCTGGTGGTGTAGGACCCATGACCATTGCTATGTTGATGAATAATTGTGTGGAGGCGGTACAGTAAATGAGATGTCCTAGTTGTGAATATTTGATTCGAGACAACAACTCCATATGTTTAAGGTGTGGCTTTAATATGGAAAGCCTGCCTGATGATGTCTTAGAAGAAATCTCCAAAGAGGAGGTTTTAGTTGACGATCGTTATGCTACAAGACCCATACGCATTGGAGATATAAGAAGAACAAACAATGAGAGAAGGCACACTTCCACTAGAATATTAGACCAAGAAGTAAGAAGAAGAATTCGAAAGGAAGAAGAGGAGAGAAGAAAAGCATTTGTAGAAGTAGAGAGGGTGTTGGTTCGAGAAGAAAAAGCAGGCATCTATACGAGAGAAGAAATCCCCCAAAAAAGGCGTAGAATAAGAAAAGGGAAGTTTCTAAAACGTGGCGGTATTTTCCTTGCCATCGGATTATTTGCAGTATTAGGGATTGGATTTATCCTTCATTATAACTCCTATATGGGGATTGTGAATCGAGGAAATCAAGCCTTAGGTGGTGGACAGCTGATAGAAGCAGAAACTCTATTTAGAACTGCCATTGAAAGAAGTCCTCACAGGTATGAGGGGATTGTAGGCTTGTCTCAAGTTTATCTTCGGAACAATCAGATGGATGAGGCAGAAGCGGTTCTTTTGACCGCTTTGGATGGGCAGGTAACCAATATTTCATTGTACGGGGCGATTATTGATTTTTATCTTGCTACTCATCAATATGGAAAGATTTCCGGGCTTCTTGAAGGGGCTGATCCTCGAGTGTTGGAAGTGTTTGAGGAGTTTGTTTCCCCTGCACCTATTTTCAGTTTGCAAGAAGGGTTCTTTCAGGAAGTGCAGGAGCTGACCATCTCATCAGAGGTTCCAGGAGTGATTCATTATACCATCAATGGTGGTATGCCTACAGAGAACAGTGATGTGTATGGAGAATCTCTTTTGTTAAATGAAGGAGAACATACTGTTCGAGCCATATTCATCAATGACAAAGGAATTCCAAGTGTGGTAACTACCAAAACTTTCACTATACAATTCACTATATCTGATGCTCCAGCGGTCACACCGTCTACAGGTTTGTATCATGAGCCTACTCTGATTATCGTACATGTTCCCGAAGGATATACTGCTTTTTATACCATGGACGGCAGTATCCCAACGGTTACATCACTTTTGTATGAAGGTCCTATCGATATGCCAGAAGGGAACACTATATTTAAAACCATTCTAATGAACAATAATAGTGGCAGATTAACAGAGATAACCATACGTAACTTTACTTTGGAGTAGAGGGTATAGTTGACAAAATGATATCTTTATCCTATACTTTTCCTATACATATGTTTTCCTATTGTGCATTTTCGCTTAGTTAAAGTAAGAGCGCACGGGTTTGACTTACGTTAACCTATGCAGGGGGGCATTATCATGAAAAAAAGTAAGGTCGTAATTGCATTATTTCTTGCGTTAGCTTGGATGATTATGATGGAAAGTTTTTCTTTACTTATCATAAGTTCTGGTATTCTTGTTGGTGCTGGTTGTGTGTTCATATCGGGGTATTTTCTCCCCATTAACAAAATAGAAGGTGTAAACTTTGGTAAGTTGGTTACTTACCCTTTCTTTCTTTTAGGTCAAATTTTCTCTTCTGCAGTTTATGTCAGCAGAATCATTATCAAAGGTGCTAAAATTGATATTGTAAAAGTGGATACCAACATTAAAAATGACACTATTCGTATAATGTTAGCCGATTCAGTTACTTTAACCCCTGGATCGGTAATGTTGGATATTGATGAAGAAAAGATGACGATTTTATGGCTAAGACAAAGAGGCTCCCCAGAGGTAGAAGAACTTAACAAAGAAGAAATGTCAGAGAAGATCATGGGGAAGTTACAGAGAAAGTTGATTCAAGCTGAAGAAGATGCGAAGTAGATGGTGAAGGAAAAGCCTAAATCAAGTTGAGCAATGAACGATAAGCAGCCAAGGGGGGATAGACATGAATGAGATAATGGATATAATACTTAATGTTATGTTCTGGGTCATTATGGTCTATCTTTTATTGTGTTTTGTTCGTGTAATTAAAGGACCGTCTATTTGGGATCGTATTTTAGGGATGAATGTTGTTGCCACAAAGATTATCATTACAATTATTATCTATGCTTCTTTAAATGATACTTCATTTCTACTTGATTTTGCTGTGATTTACACCCTCTCCGGGTTTATTGGTACCATTTATATTGCGCTTTTCTTTGCAGATCGACGAAAAAGGAGGGAGAGTAAATGAGCCTAATTCTTGAAATCGTCGGTTTGATTGTTATGATTTTTGGTTTGATTCTTATGGGAATTGGTATTTTTGGTATCTTTCGGTTCAAAGGGTTTTATGCTCGTATTCTTGTTGTGTCCAAGGTGGATACAGTGGGAACCATTACTTTTTTATTTGGTTTGGCCATACGCCATGGATTTAGCTTTTTCTCAGGAAAGATTCTCCTGATTACCATCTTTATATTAATACTTAGCCCATTGGTAAGTCATATGGTTTCCAGATCTGCTTACATTAGTGATTATAAAATACAAGATCCTCATGAATCTGATGATGAATGTGGAGGAGATGGCTTATGATCTATGGAATATTGGCTTTTTGGATTCTCATTTCCATTATGCTGCTACGAGAGCAAAAAGTTGGAAGATTAATTATCTACTTTGGTATCTATTCATTAATTGCAGCTGCAGGATTTCTAATCTTGGGGTCTCCTGACGTTGCTATGGCAGAGATTGCTATCAGTTCTTTTGCAACAATCTTTTTTATCATTATTGCGGAAAAATATTATAAACATGCTCACGGATTGGACATGACCCAAGAGGAGAGGAAGTTTGAAGGCAAGAAAGAGTCTAAGCTAAAGCAATACATTTTACCTTTGATCTTCATTGGGATTGTGTTTGGGATGGTTCTCTATTTGGTGCCGGTTAACGATCCTAACATTTACCTTAAGGAGCAATACATCAGTCGTTTTATGACGGAGATGGGTGGTGAAAATGCGGTAACTGCTATCTATCTTGGGTATCGAGTGTATGATACCATATTTGAAGCACTTGTTCTGGTAGTAGCGGTTGTTGCGGTTCTTCATATGTCCTGGTTTGACCGACCCTCTATTGATGATGGGAAACACAGTGACATTAATCGTTCCGGCTTGGCCATTTTTATTATAAAGATTATTACACCGTTGATCCTTTTGTTTGGAATCTATCTTGTCATCAATGGTTTCCTCACCCCTGGTGGTGGTTTCCAAGGAGGGGTGGTTGTGGCTACATTTTTCATTTGTCGGTATTTGATTTACAATATTTTTGACCTGCCTATTGGTCGAATACTGCGTATGGAGGAACTGGTTTTTGTGAGCATTGTCCTCTTTGCTATTGCGGGTATTTTCCTTGGTACTGCAGATCATATTCCCCAGAGATGGTTAACTTATTTTCAGAATTTCTATCTGGTGATTATGAATGGGTTGATTGGTGTTAAGGTTGCTTGTGGGTTTACCCTGCTGTTTTATCGATATGCAGGAATTGAAAGATTAGAGGAGGGCGAATCGTGAATTTCTCAATGATTGAATTGTTTGCCCTTATGATGTTCTTTATTGGATTGTATGGGCTATTCATCAGTAAAAATGTGATTAAGTCCATTATGTTTGTTAGCGTAATGGAGATGGCAGTGATTATGTACTGGGTTGGTTTGGGGTTTCGTATTGGCATGGTGCCTCCTGTACAGGATTTCCTGTATGAGGACATTGCTTACGTTGCTGACCCCTTGCCACAAGCATTGATGATTACAGCCATTATTATAGGGATGGCGGTTACAGCCACCAACATTATCATGTTGGTTACTCTAGTAAGAAAAGTAAAATCTACGGATTGGGATAAGATTAAAGAGGCCAGCTTGGAAGAATCGTAAGGGAATTAAGAATGTTAAGTGAGTTAGGCATTGCATAATATAACACACTTGATGTTGGGGTAAAGGGTCAAGGAACTAGGGGGATAGGAGTAAAGTAATGTTAACATATTTTGTCATCATACCTGTCTTAATTGGAATATTTCTTTATCTGTTTTCCAGTGCGAATATAGGCCGAATTCTTGCTATATTGGTACAGGTGGGTTTAGTGTGCTTTTCCTACTATCTCTTTACCCTTAGTCAGGCGGAAAATGTTGTTACTCTAGTAGGTGGATACCTTGGTTTGGCAGGGGTTATTTTAACTGCGGATACGATGTCTGCAGTCTTTATCTTACTGACTACTTTCATGTTTCTGATTGCCTCTATCTACAGCTTTAATCAGGAAAGTGGTAAGTTTTTCTGGTTATTGATGTTCTTGTGGCAAAGTTCTTTGATTGGAATTTTCCTTACCCGGGATTTCTTTAATGTATTTGTTCTTATTGAAGTGGTAACTTTAGTAGTGGCGATACTGATTATGTTTGATCGTAGTAATCGTTCCATGTATGATGGAATCATATACCTTATGGTGAACATTGTTGCCATTAAGTTCTACTTGCTGGGAGTAGGTTATGTGTATATGCTTACTGGCGTTTTAGATATGGATGTTGCCACGGTAATATTACGAGAGAACCATCCCACCTCAGCACTGATTATCCCTTACGCTTTAATTATGACCACCATCGCTTTAAAGTGTGCCCTTCTGCCTTTGTTTAGTTGGTTACCAAAAGCTCACGGTACACCAGGAGCTCCTCCTGCAGTTTCGGCATTGTTATCAGGAGTTCACATTAAAAGTGGTCTCTATCTCTTCATACGTATGCATGATGTTTTTGAGGGGATAGCTGCTACGGAATTCTTCATGATTGTTGGAATTATTACAGGTGTTGGCGGATTTATCTTGGCCATGTCTCAATCGGACATTAAGTTAATCTTGGCTTATCATACCGTATCTCAAGTGGGCTTGATTATGGTTGGCCTAAATATGCCTGACTTTGTAAGCCAAACCGGTGCTATGTATCATATCTTTAACCATGCATTCTTTAAAGGTGGGCTGTTCTTAAGTGCAGGTTGCATTATCAAGGCTTACGGCACTCGTGATGTGTATAAGATTCGAGGGGTGATGAAGCGTTATCCCCTACTAGGAATCGCTACGGTTATGGCGATTTTTGGGATTACTGGAGCACCACTTTTTAATGGGATGATCTCAAAATATTTTATTACCTACGGTGCCGACTGGCACATGAATGGAGTGTTAATCTTTATGAGTTTAGGGACCATTGTCTCCTTCGTGAAGTACTCCACCATGCTCTTTGGAGAAGGGGAAGGGGAGATGGTGAAGATCGATTTCCATAAGCAGGCGTCCGTATTTTCACTGGGAATAATGTGTTTGATTGGAGGACTATTCAGTGGCTGGTTTGTGGACTTCCTCTTTGATGTTCAAACCCATATCGGCTTGGCAGGATATCTTCAAAAGGTTGGGATATTTGCTGCCAGTCTAGTGGCAGGGTATTTGATCTATAAATATTACGTATCAAGAAGTAAGTTGATGAAGAAGGTGAAGGCGATTGACTTAGGATTTCGGAGTATCTGTGTTGCTGTGGTAGGGGTGTTTGCGGTGATTATGATGGTGGTGTATATTTTTTAATTTGGTATTTATTCTTTTGAACTGTATAAATTTGCTATAAAGGAAGTTGTCATGAAGATAACAGTGTTATGTGTTGGGAAAATAAAAGAGAAATACCTGAAAGACGCTATTTCTGAATATGAAAAGCGTCTATTTAGGTATTGCAAATTAGAGCTCATTGAGGTGGCAGATGAAAAGGCTCCTGAGCAAGCAAGTGCAAAGGAAGAGAGTCTCATTCGGGAGAAAGAAGGGGAGCGCCTTTTGAAACATATTCGTGAGGAGGCTTATGTGGTCACATTGGAGATTGATGGCAAGAAGCTGGATTCGGTGCAGTTTGCCAAGAAAATAGAAGGATTAGGAGTGGCAGGAGTTAGTCACATATGCTTTATAATTGGTGGATCTATAGGATTAGGAGAATCTGTGAGGCAAAGAGGAGATTTTGCTTTAAGCTTTTCAAAGATGACTTTTCCTCATCAGTTGATGAGGGTGGTGTTATTAGAGCAGATTTATCGAGGGTATCGGATTATGAAAGGGGAGCCGTACCATAAATAGTTGATTTTGTATATGAAAAGTGGTATAATGGGCATACATAAAAAGGAGGTGTATTTACATGTCTACACAATCTATGAATTTTAAAATTGATGATGAATTAAAAAAACAGTTTATGAAATTGGCGACAGATTTAGGCTTAACAAGCACAAATATGCTTACAATGTTTATTAAAAGAGCTGTAGATGAACAGGGAATACCATTTGATGTTAAGGTGACAAAGAAGAGTATTCATCCATTGTATGAAAGATTATATGCAGAAGAAATGGCAAAAATACACAACATTATAAAAGATGATGCAGCAACAATAACAGATGACGATTTGGCGGAGTATAGAGGATTATACAAATGATATACGAAGTTAAACAAACCAGCAGATTTAAAAGGCATATTAAAAGTTTGGACACAAGATTAGGGTTGACGAAAGAAGAAGCAAGAGAAGCTGTATCTAATATTTTAGATTCAATTGAAATTCTCAGAGAAAAGGGAACTTTGCCGGATGAATATGGTTTTAAATTACACGAACTCGTTCGAGAGCCTTGGGCAGGTTTTATGGAATATCATGCATTGGATGATGTGTTGATAGTGTATTACACAGTTACATCTAAGAATGTCATTCGCCTTACAGGTATATATAATCATGATTTACTTAATCGTGGTGTCTTAGATTGAAGTTTCAGAAAGGAAACCTAAACTTGCGTATTAATAAATTCATTAGTGAATCTGGAGCTGCTTCTCGTCGAGAGGCAGACCGCTTAATTGAAAAGGGAAAAGTGACCATTAATGGGAAAGTGGCTGTGCTTGGAGATCAAGTGCAGCCTAGTGATGATGTGCGCTTAAATGGTAATCCGCTAAAAGTAGTTGATGAGCTAGTGTACATTGCTTTCAATAAACCTGTTGGCATTACTTG
>JGI20163J26743_11538315_pt1 | contig 18538 bp, 17 predicted proteins | sample TergutCu122P1_FD_26743 | JGI IMG/M metagenome (IMG submission 26743) | reverse complement strand
CTTTTGTAATAGTTCCGTCTACCGGTATCCTATCTCCCGGTCGTACAATAACTATGTGACCTGGCTCGACTTCTGCAATAGGAATAGTTTTCTCTCTGCCGGCTTCAATTATTACCGCTTCCTCAGGAGCCAACTCCATCAATTGGCTTATGGATCTTCTTGTCTTTTCCAAGGTTCTGTTTTGCAGAGTATTTCCAATGGAAAACAATAGTACTACAAGGGCTCCTTCAAGCCATTCGCCTATTATTGCTGCACCAATCACAGCTATCGTCATGAGTACATTCATGTCCAAATTAAATCTTCTTAAGGAGTTGAATGCGTTCCTAAATATATATAATCCACCTGAAAGAATTGCTGCCGAATAAAGATAAGTGCTGATTGTCTCTAAGTTCAAAGCAAATTGAAGAATAACTGCAGCTAAGAAAAAAATACCTGACAAAATAGTAAATAGTAAACGAGTATCTTCATGCCATTTGCTAACTATTTTTTTACCGACAGTGGCTTTTTCTGTTACAACATCATAGCCTATACTTTTAATCAAATTAACCAGTTCATGCTCACTTACTTTATGGTCTATGACAATTTTCCCGGCACCGAAATTTATTTGGGCAAATGATACTCCCGGATATTCTGAAACAGCTTTTTCCACCTTACGTGCACAGTCTGAGCAATCCAGTCCCTTAAGACGCAATACTGTTCTTTTCAAGCCTAATTCATTGGGTTTCATATAGTAATCACGCCTCTCTTAACTGTGCCTTACATGCTCTAAACCGGCTGCAAATAACTTTTCTATATGACCATCATCTAATGAATAATACACAACCTTACCTTCCTGACGAAATTTCACCAGTCTCCTTGCCCTTAGCAACCTAAGTTGATGTGAGACAGCTGACTGAGTCAATCCTAAAGTTGCCACAATATCACATACACACATTTCTGATTGAAAAAGGATGTGAAGTATTTTTACTCTTGTAGGGCTGCTAAGAATTTTAAAGATTTCTGCCAGTTCTCGAGCTTCTGCCGGAGAAATCATATCTTTTTGAACCTTTTCTACTACTTCAGCATGTATAAAATTCACCTCACATGTACGCCTTTTATCCATAACCATCCTCCTCCTATTTCATCAACCTTGCGAACATATGAATATATGTTCATATGTGGTATTGTATGCTTAAGTACTCTCATTGTCAACTACAAAGCTTAATAAAACCTCTGGGCTTTTTCCGTGAAAATTATTTAACTTCCTTTGAAATTTATTTTCAATTGCAGTGCGTCTCCTTTTATAGTAAGATAATCCATAGATATGAAAATATTCACTCTTTTGGAGGAAGATTATGAAATATAAAAAGTTCTTTGCTCTACTTTTTACTGCATGCCTGGTAATGATACTTTTAGTTGGCTGTACATCAGGAACTGATAATCAGCAAAGCACAATCGGCCCTGCAGAACTAACCAGAGATCAGCAAGGTATTGTTGATCTAATCTCGCGACATAGTGGTCAAGAATTTCTGATTTTTGACTTCCAAACAGTGGACACTTATAAAAAAGTAGAGTTTTGGTTAGAAGTTTATGAGTATGGGGTATCTGTTGACCGTCCTGCTGGATTAACAATGGTCTGTGATGAAGGAAGTCTATTTAAAGGTCAACTAGTTATTCTTATAAATCATTATCATGATGGGGCTTCTAGTTGGAGGTTTACGATCATCAATAAAGAAGGTGGTTCAGCAAGTAGTATCGGCTGGTCACAAACAGTTAATAATGATGTAATAATAGGTCGTGGTTTCGGACCAATAGACGAACCTATTATTATACAAGAAGGGGCAGAATTTATCTTATATTATTCAAGGTCTACACTAGATGTTTTAAGAACATACGATCATCAAATATTTTTGGAACAACCCCGATTACTTGAAAGATATCCTTATGCCCATATTATCAAAGGTAGATTTTCAAACTGAAAAAACAACTTATACACACAAAAAAGTTTGGAGGAATAATCCTAATGTAAAAACACGCCTGATTTTTTAAATATAATCTAAATATAAATCAGGAGGTGTTTTTTTGAATTATCAAATTCGCCCAATGATGCAGTCAGAGATTTATCTGCTCAAGGATTTTGCATATGAGGCTATTTTTCAAAAGGATGAACAAAATTTACTACCCCGTAGTGAAATTGAAAAACCTGAAATCAAAATTTTTTATGAGGACTTTGGAAAACCCGATGATAATTGCCTTGTAGCTGTTATTGACAATAAAATTATAGGAGCTGTATGGACACGTATACTATCCGGTGACATTAAAGGATTCGGAAATATTGATGCTCAGACACCGGAGTTTGCTATTTCTTTATACAAAGAATATCGTAGTAAAGGAATAGGTACCAAACTTATGTTAGCCATGCTTCAACTGCTAAAAGAAAAAGGCTATAAGAAAACTTCATTAGCAGTTCAAAAAAACAATTATGCTGTCAAAATGTATCAAAACATAGGCTTTAAAATAGTTGGTGAAAAAAATGAAGAATATATTATGGTATATGAATTATAATTTTACGGGAGCATTTGCTCTATTTTACATTAATTTCTCATATAAGCAAATTAAATATAATTGATATTTTAGCATGATTATGCTAAAATATGCTCGGAGGTGTTATATAATGAAAACAATTAGACCTGTTTCCGATTTAAGAAATAATTTTGCAGAGATATCAAAAATCGTGCATGAAACATCAAAACCTGTATTTCTTACCAAGAACGGTTTTGGTAATATGGTTGTCATGAGCATGGAATCTTATGAAAACCTACAATTTGAAAGCGAAGTATACTTCAAATTACAAGAGGCAGAGAAAGAAGCTGAAAATACTAATGTTCGTTACTCTTCAAAAGATATACTTAAAGCCATGAAAGAGGCTATTAATGGCTAGTAGAATATACAAAGCCAAATACCTACCAACTGCACAACAAGATATGGTTAATATTGTACGATATATCAGCCATGAACTTCAAAATCCAACTGCAGCAAATAAACTTGCAGAAGAATTTATAGAGGCTACCGAAAATCTGCTAGTGTTTCCATATACAAATGCTACTTATTTTCCTATAAAACCACTAAAAAAAGAATATAGAAAGTTACTTGTACAAAACTATGTAATATTTTACTGGATAGATGAAAAAAATAAAGTTGTAACAATTGCAAGAATTATATATGCTAAACGTAATTCTGAAAAGCTTTTAGCAGACTAATTCCAGTAACAAACATTACCATATGAACAGTTATCTTTTTAATTAATCATCTTTCTTTTTTAACTCTTCTATCTGTGCCGTGACTTCCTTTAATCGCTCAGGAATTTGAATTCCTTGGGGACAAAGAGGTTCGCATTGACCACATTCGGTACACTGGTATGCTTGTTTTTCACTGCCCAATATATTGTAATGAAAGGTAAAAGTAAAATCACGAGAAGAGGATTGACTTAACATATATTGGTTATAGATGGTAAAAACCTTGGGTATATCTACTCCTGCCGGACATTCCATACAATAGCGACAGGCTGTACAAGGGATAGCCCCTGACGAACGGTAAACAATAAGGGCCTTTTGGAGTACCTCATGCTCCCCTTCCGTCATAGGAGATAAGGAGGAAAGGGTCTCCAGATTGTCTTTTAATTGTTCCATATTAGACATGCCACTAAGAACAGTTAACACATTTGAAAGTTGTGCTGCATAACGTATAGCCCAGGATGCAATACTATCCTTGGGTCTTTCATTTTTTAAAAGTGCTGTCGCATCATCACTGAGACCGGCAAGAGCACCACCACGAACCGGTTCCATAACTATAACAGGAACACCTCTAATTGTCGCAGCCTCATATTGATATTTGGCATCTTGTAACTCCCAGTCAAGATAGTTGATTTGAAGCTGACAAAAGTCCCATTCATGAGTATCTATTATCATATCAAGATTACAAGCTTTGTCATGAAAGGAAAATCCCAGTTTATGTATTTTGCCTTGCTCTTTTTTCTTTTTCAAAAAGTCATAAACACCTAACCTTTCACTTTTAGCAAAAGATTTGTCATCAAGGTTGTGCAGTAGATAGTAATCAAAGTATTCCACACTGCATTTTTCAAGCTGCTCATTAAAGATACGCTCAGTATCCTCAGAATTTTCCAGCAACCATATAGGCATTTTATTTGCAAGGTAAAAACTTTTGCGAGGGTACTTTTTTAATGTTTGGCCAATAAAGGTCTCGGAGGTACCATCGTGGTATATATATGCTGTGTCAAAGTAATTTACGCCATTTTTAATAGCAAAATCCACCATTTTCTCTGCTTCTTCATAGTTGATGTCCTGTTTATCTTTTTCAGCAAGTGGCAGACGCATACAACCAAACCCAAGTAAAGAAACCATCTCGTTTGTATCTTTGTAGTTTCGCATATCCATAAAAACACCCCCCAGTCAAAATTAGTATTATCAGCAGCAAGTTACTAGGCTGTAAGTTAAAATACGGTTTTTACTCTCATATTTAATATTATTATACACCATATATAAAAACATCTCCCAATTTTTATATCATAACTACTATGAGTAATAAACCGAAGATTTTTAGCTTGCTTAAGAAAATTATTTCAACATGAAAATTAATTGCCAACTATTAGTTCTAAACAGACCAAAGTATTGTTATTTATACACTACGCAATACTTGTGCTCAAAATTTGCAATATCACTGGAAAAAGGTTAAAATATATCTCAGATGAGCTAACCATCTCATTTTACATACAATACCAGTGGGTTGCTGAGTGGCTTGTAATAAAATTTGTTACACAAGCATAGTTGCCACTCACAACAAGAATGCCAAAGGCACTCTTGAAAATATCCCTGGAAAAAACGTCCCGCAGTATAATCAGGTAATAAAAGGGATGAATATTTAGGAGGTATGAACTATTTTATCAAAACGTATATTTACAATAGCCATATTAGTATTAGCATTGATTTTTGTTCCTGTCTGGGCTCTGGCACAGGACACAATAGTCGTAATTAACGGAGAAGAACATCTATTTAACCTTAATCCTGTAAGTGTTGAAGGTCGTAAGCTTTTCCCCGTAAGGCCTTTAATGGAGGTTTTGGGAACAAATGTCCACTGGGATAATGTAACAAATAGTGTGGTTTTTAATATGAATGATAACAAAATACATATTCCCATTGAAGGTTCTACTGCCTTTGTAGGCGGTGCAAAAAGCCCTTTGGATACCCCTGCAAGATTAATTAATGGATACACCTTTGTCCCACTAAGGTTTATTGGTGAAAATTTAGGATATACCGTCAATTGGGACAATAAAACCAGAACCATTAAAATTGCCATTCCGGAAAACGACAATGAGAATCAAGTTAGGGCTATTAAAATCGTTGTCCCGGAAATTCACAGTCCGGCAAATTATGGCGAAAGTATTATTGTTTATTCAAAAACAGGAATTGCATCTTGGTACGGAGGTCAATTCCATGGCAGAAGAACAGCAAACGGAGAAATCTTCAATAAACACGCACTTACAGCAGCCCATAGGACTCTTCCTTTTGGGACAATAGTTAATGTTACATCTCTAGCCACCGGTCAAAGCGTGCAGGTTCGTATCAACGATAGGGGACCTTTTACCAGAGGCAGAAGCATTGACCTTTCAATGGCTGCAGCAGAAGCCATTGGTTTAAGATCTCGTGGCATAGGCGAAGTCAGAATTGACGTACTGATGTCCGAATAAGTAAATATTATAGAACTACACAAAACATAAGCACCATGCATAACGAAGGATAAGAAACTCCGTCGTTGCATGGTGCTTATTTCATTATGTGCAAAGTAAAGAATTTTGCCTTTCCTAATTATCTTTCCCCTTTAAATTTTTTGATCATTTTTTGAATAAATCTCACTAAAATACCAGTATTAGAAAGCTCCACTTGAGCAGCATCTGTAGGCTCCGGCACCGGAATAATACCAAGATGTTTTCCTGGTGTTAACCACTGGGTCTCTCTATATACTTTATTATCGCTATTTTTAATATACTCAACCTCTATAAAATTATTAACTGTTTGCAAAAGAGCTGCTAAATGATACCTATTTTCAACCTTCATACTATTAATGGATAAAATAATGTCACCACTACGTATACCCATTTTCATAGCCGGTGAACCCTTTGTAACATCCAACAGCCTGACTCCAATATCTGAAGCTACATATAGAGGTTTTCCCTGCATTTCATTTCTTTTACCTATGTAAATAGTCAATTCATGGCCCAGGACACAAAACAAAACCGGTAATATCAATAAATGAGGATGATGAGAAGCAATAATTGCCAATACTAATAAAATAATACTATATACTGATAAAAGTGCTGCCGTATAATAGCTTTTCCGTTGGGGATTCATTGTCATAGCAATATCACCATATCCAAGTGCAGCTATTATAGGGAGCATAAGATAAAAACTATATTCAGGAACAGATTCAAACGGCTTAATAATTGGCCACCAATCAGGAGTTGGTATTGTTCCATCAGTAGGGGGTACACCTGCAACAACCATAAGAGCAACAATAGGTATCGGCCAAAACTTCTGTAAAGTAAAAGCTCCTACTGTTTCTCCTCTATGGTTTTTTGTATAAACAGGCATTGCTCCTAAATGACCATTTGCCACTATTAAAAAACTCTCAATTAAATGCAGTATAGCCACCAAACCCATTAAGTGAGCTATATCAATATTTGGCCACCCAAACAATAAGTAACTTAATGATATGATACTACCTGCATAAGCAAAACACACAAATCTAGGGCTCACTAAAAGCAACATGATAGCTACCGCCCATAAAAAACCAATACCTATATTGGTGATAGTTATGCCTCCCAATACCATTAGCACAGCACCAACAATTCCTCCTAATATACCGCATACAATAGCAATTGTTACTTGCTGCCACACTGTCTCGTCTTTTACTCCAAATAGCTTTTCTTTTTGAGCTGCAATACGTCGATATTGTAGTGCTATTAAAAATACAATAACCCAAAAAAATATAAAAAACGGAGAAGAGAGAGAAAATATTGAGAACATAAATGTCTGTAAAATCATGGCTATAACATCAATTATAAAAGAAAATTCCACTATTCTATCACCAACTTTATTCAAAGATCAGATATCTATATTAAGTTTTCAGTAGCCACTAGTAGTTAGTCGGTCTTAGATAGTAGCGGACATACTGCCCGCCCATAAATGTAAGATTTGTTATCGACAGCTCTTTCCTACATCCGACTTCTTACAACTGACATCCGTTCTAGTTGATTTGTGATTTTAATATTTCAATTGCCTTTTGCAACTGAGGATCATTTTCCGGATTTGGGGCATCACGCAAAGCTCTCAGTGCCTCCTCCGGAGTCAAGATAATTTCAATGTCCGGAGTTATTCCTTCTTCATTAATATCCCTTTTTGCCGGAGTAAGGTATTTGGCAGTAGTAAGTATTAGTGCAGAACCACCACCTATTGGAAATACGCCCTGAACAAGCCCCTTGCCAAAGGTTGTTTCACCTACTAATATTCCCACCCCTGTATCCTGTATGGCACCCGCCACAATTTCAGAAGCACTTGCACTACCGTAGTTGACAAGAACAACAACCGGCACCTCAATGGCAGGACCTCGAGCATCAAGTGACGAAGTTCCGGCTCTGGTTACCATATAAACAACCGGCCCTTCCGGTATAAACTCTTCAGCTACTTCTATAGCAGATTGAAGCGTACCCCCGGGGTTATTTCTTAAGTCTAAGATAAGGGCTCTAAAACCTTCTGTCCTGAGTTCCTCTAAATATCTTCTAAGTTGAATACCTGTATTTTCGTTAAAGGTTGACAAGTGGATATATGCTATATCCGGTTGTTGGCTAAGTATTTGAGCTTCAACTGTTGGTATTATAATTACTTCCCTGATAATATCTATATCTCTAACCTCTTGCCCTGTTCTATATACAGTAATAGTCACCTCAGTTCCAGGCTCACCCTGCATTAAACTGGCAGCTATACTCAATTCCATATCAGCTGTACTTTCTCCATCTATTTGGGTTATAAAGTCTCCTGCTGCCACCCCTGCTCTATGGGCGGGAGTTCCTCTAAAGGGAGATACTACAACCAACCTACCTTCCACATCTTTTTGAATTAAGAGACCAACACCGCCGTAGCTTCCGCCTATTCTTTCCATCATAGCACTGTAGGTTGCACTATCCAGATAAGCAGCGTAAGGATCATCAAGAACATCAACCATTCCCTTTACTGACCCTTGAAACAGCTCCCTCAAGCTAATATCTTCTATTGATTGGGTTTTTATCAAAGTATACACCGCAACTACTTTACCCAAGTTATTATGATTAGTAGCAATGATATATACAACACTACCGGATATTATTAGTGAAACAATTATTAATAATATCAACATACCCTGTAGTATTTTTTTCATAATTGAAGTACTTTCATTATCAGTCATATATCCACCCGCCCTCATAAGTTTAATTACCGTACTTCTATGGTATGTCAATATCATAAAAGTATAATACTAATTTATGGCTAAAGAATCGTTTCTAACTAAAAAACCAAAAATCACCATTTTGATATTTCAAAACATAACAACAGAACAGCATCTTAATTGTAAATTAAGATGCTGTTTAAGTCCATAAGATCTTTTTTCACATACCTACATAAAAATATGTATTTCAAATTTAAGAGCATCTCTAGATTTTTGCTACAAGGTAAGATCCTCTTATTTTGGTATATTATTTACCTAAGATAGGACCACGGATTAACAGGATTACCATTTTCTCTAACCTCAAAGTGCTTATGAGGTCCTGTACTTAAACCGGTGCTTCCAATCCTGCCAATTTCTTGACCTCTGTCAACTATAGCTCCTTCGCTAACAGTAATTCTAGAAAGATGTGCATATAATGTTGATATTCCTCTTCCATGATCAAGAACCACTGTTAAGCCATAACCTCCAAACCAACCTGCATAAATTACCACACCAACATCTCCTGCTACTACACTACTACCCATAGGTGCCGCAATATCAATACCTGTATGCATCCTACGACCTCCAAGAACCGGATGGTTTCTCATACCAAATTCCGAAGTAACCCTGTTAAAGCCAGGGGTAGGCCATGCAAGCCTGCCTTCCGGACCCGTTAGCCCACTATCAGCAATTTGTATTCTACGTATCTCGGCAGCCAGCCTATCTGAATCTCTTTGAAGTTCAGCCAAACTTCTTTCAATAGTCTCTGCTTCATAGCGAAGTCGTACAATAAGAGTTCGTTGCTCTTCTCTCTCGGCTAACAGTTGATTATATTTAGCTTCACTTTGTCTTTTAAGTAAAGCCACATGATCTCTTCTACCTTCAAGTTCTATTTTTTTTGCTTCAGCAAGTTCACGCTTTTCATCAATTTCTGCAACCATTCTCATATCTTGTTCTGCTACTTTTCTAAGAAGTTCAAATCTTACTAAAAAGTCAGTAACACTGGTTGATTGAGTTAAAACCTCAAAGAAACTAACGTCACTTCGCTGATAAATCAGCCTCAATCTCTCCTTAAATATTTCCAACATCTCTTCAAGCTCTTTTTCAATTATCAACAACTCATTTTCTGCTTGGACCACTAAATTTTCTGCATGTTTAAGTTCCCTGTTTAAATCAGCTAACTCTCTTTCTACAATAGAAATATTCTCTTCCAGTTGTCTAAGCTGGTCTGACAGGGAAGCAACCTCACGTCTTGTACCTTGTAAGTTACCTTGCTCTTCTTCTATTTGATCCTGAATATCTTGTCTTTGTTCTCTAAGTTGTTCTATTTCATTAGCATAAACAACACCAAGAGAAGCTATCATAAATATAATAATTAATATAAATATCCCCAGTTTTTTCAAAGCCTTGCCTCCCTCCTGTTTCTCTAAAATCTCAGATATCTACCTAATGACAGATAACTGGCTATACCTCCCATAAGTGTTCCGGTAGCAACTAATAATCCTGCTATACTTAACAATAATTCTCTATCTTGAATAAGTGGTATAAAACTTATAGTAGGAGCCATATATCCCACTAAAACACTATAACCAAAATATATTGAAGTTGCTGCAATACCTGCTCCTATTGCACCTAAAAACATGCCCTCAATCAAAAACGGCCAGCGTACAAACCAGTTTGTAGCACCTATATATTTCATAATTGTAATTTCATTGGACCTGGCATAAACAGTAAGTCTAACAGTATTGCCAATTAAGAAAACTGCTGCTGCTGCTAACAGAGAGGTCAATCCAATACCTATCATCCTTACCCAGTACAGAATGGATAAAATAGCATCCAGATAGTCTTGTCCATAAGCAACACTCTCTACATAAGGAATAGTTTCAACGCTTTGGGCAGTTGACCTTACAAACTCAGGATCATAAACCTTAACTACATAAAAATCCTGTAATGGGTTCACTCCTCCCAAGGTAAATAAAAGGTCATTTCCTTCACCAAATGCTGCATTTATCATCTCTAAACCTTCATGTTTGCAAACATGTCTTACATTTGTTACTTGGCTTAAATTTTGTAAATACACACCTATATCTTCTATAATTTCATAACTGGCATCAGCTTCAATCCAAACAATAATTTCCAAGTTTGATTCAATTTCTCCGGAAATTAAGTTAGCATTCATCATTATTATAACAAACATTCCAAGTATAAGAAGAGCTATAGCCGTAGTTAATATAGAGGCAGCCCCCATCCAACCATGGCGAAACAGAGACTTCCCAGCCTGTTTAAAAAAGTAAACTATTGTTCTGGGCTTCATTAAATGTAGCTCCCTTCTTGTTCGTCTCTTGCCAAACTGCCATTTTTAAGAGCTACAACTCTTTTATGCATAGAATCTACAATATCCTTATCATGGGTAACAACAAGTACAGTTGTACCACGATAATTTATATCTTCTAGTAATCTCATTATTTCCATAGAAGTATTAGGATCAAGATTTCCTGTTGGTTCGTCTGCAACAAGAATTGAAGGGTTGCTAATAATAGCCCTGGCAATTGCCGTTCGTTGCTGCTCTCCTCCTGAAAGTTGTTTAGGAAAGTGTTTAGCTCTATGTGCAATACCTACCTGTTCAAGTACAGGAGGAACCAACCTCATAATATCTTTTCTTTTATATTGAAATATTTCCAAGGCAAAAGCTACATTTTCAAAAACTGTTCTATCAGGAAGCAATCTAAAATCTTGAAAAACAACTCCCATTTTTCTACGAATATATGGCAATTTTCGCCTAGCAATTCTTACTATATTTTGACCATCTATAAGTATTTGCCCTTTGGTAGGCAATTCTTCTCTGAATAAAAGGCTTAGCAATGTAGATTTACCTGCCCCACTTGGTCCTACAAGAAATAGAAAGTCCCCTTTTTCTATCTTCAAATTAATGTTCTCCAGTGCAGTGGTGCCATTTTCATACACCTTGGTCACACTACAAAACTGTATCAATGTTACCACTCCTAGTAGAAAGAAGTCAGAAATTATCTGACATTTTTTATCACACGTTTAGTTTACTTCGACAAAAGGAGGTTGATTCCTTCTAAAAATATATTTTTGTAATTAATTGTCAACAAAAAGCTGCTCTCCGATTTAACGGGGAACAGCTTTTTTAATAGTATTATGAAACCTTTTTCCTACCCACTGCCTTTATCGCTGCATTAACAATATCCTCTGAAGTAAGCCCATATTTTTTCAACAGCTCATCTGGTTTTCCGGACTCTCCAAAGGTATCCATAACCCCTACTCTCTCCAAGGGAACAGGACATTTTTCTCCTAATACTTCTGCAACTGCACTTCCTAAGCCTCCAATAACGCTATGCTCCTCTGCAGTTACAATACAACCTGCTTGGGCTGCCTCTTCAATAGCAGCTACATCTATCGGTTTTATTGTTGACATATTATATACAGTCGCTTGAATACCTTCTTCGGATAATTTTTCTGCAGCTTCCAATGCGGTACTAACCATTATCCCCATGGCAATAATGGAAACATCTTTACCCTTTCTTAATTTACTGGCTTTTCCTATTTCAAAAACATACTTCTCATCATATAACACAGGAACTCCTGATCTTCCAAGACGTATGTATACCGGCCCATGATAGTGGTATGCTGCTTCTATAATTTGTTCAGTTTCCACAGCATCAGCAGGTACCAAAACAGCCATGTTGGGAATGACCCTCATAATAGCAACGTCTTCAATAGACTGATGAGAAGCTCCATCTTCACCTACTGTAATTCCTGCATGAGTTGCAGCAATTTTTACGTTAAGTTTTGGATAACATATTGAATTCCTAATCATTTCAAAAGCTCTGCCTGTAGCAAACATTGCAAAACTACTGGCAAAAGGAACTTTTCCTGCCAATGAAAGCCCTCCTGCCACACAGACAAGATTTTGTTCTGCTATCCCCACATTAATAAATCTATCCGGAAATTCTTCTTTAAAAGTAACCGTCTTTGTAGACTTGGAAAGATCTGCATCTAAAACAACAAGATCGTCATACTTTTTCCCTAGCTTAGCTAATGTTTTGCCGTAGGCATCTCTGGTAGCTATCTTTTGCATTATAGAATCCTCCCTTATTCCTTAATTATCGGTCAATTCAGCAAGGGCTTTATCTTTCTCATCTGTATTAACTGCTTTCCCATGCCAATCTGCACAGTTTTCCATATAGGACACACCTTTACCTTTGACAGTCTTAGCAACTATCATTGTGGGCTGCCCTTTAAAAGAAGCTGCTTTGTCAAAAGCTCGATCAATTTCCTCAATATCGTGCCCGTTGATTTCCAACACATTCCAACCAAAAGCCCTCCACTTATCTGCTATTGGTTCCGGTGACATTACATCTTCAATTTTACCGTCAATTTGGAGTCCATTATAATCTATGATAGCGGTAAGGTTGCCTAACTTATAGTGTGAAGCCAGCATTGCTGCCTCCCAAACAATACCTTCCTGTATTTCTCCATCTCCCAACATAACATAAACTCTATAATCAGCCTGGTCCATAGCACCTCCAAGAGCAAGTCCAACTGCTACAGAAAAACCTTGGCCTAAAGAACCTGTTGACATATCTACTCCTGGAACTGTTTTTATATCAGGATGCCCTTGAAGTCTACTATTAATCTTCCTTAATGTTTTTAACTCCTCAACCGGGAAAAAACCTTTCTCTGCCAACGTAGCATAAAGCACAGGTGCAGCGTGTCCTTTTGAGAGAATAAATCTATCTCGACACGGATTTTTAGGATCAGCAGAATCTACCCTAAGTTTTTTAAAGTATAAAACAGATAGAATATCTGCAGCCGACAAGGAACCTCCCGGATGCCCTGAAGCCGCTTCTCCTATCATATTGATAATATGTTGTCTAACTTTGTTGGCCTTTTCTTCTAAATACTTTTTCTCATTAATGTTCATTTCAAAATTACCCTCCTTTAGCAGATGTGGTCAATCAGAGGTCATCGGTCGGAAAGAACCTTTGATAAATCTGACGACAAACTACCGACAACTATTATTGTGTTAACTACTTTTGGAAAGTTTTTTAAAACCTTCTCCAAGTGCTTCATGTACGTTTGAGATGATTACAAACGCATCCCTGTCTATATCACGTACCAATGTCTTTAATCTTGCTACCTCAGTCTGGCTGACTACAACTAGGATAACATCCCTTTCTTTGCCACTATAGGCTCCTTGCCCTTTAAGAATTGTCACCCCTCTATCTAAATCATCAAAAATCTTTTGTGTAACCTTTTCAGGGTTATTAGAAATAATAAAGGCAGCTTTGGTATAATTTAAACCATCTTGAATCATATCAATAACTTTAGCAGTGGCAAAAAGACCAATAAGTCCAAAAAGAGCTAACTCTACACTGAAAAAAATTGCCGCTGTGGCAATAACAAAAGCATCAATTATCATCAACCCTTGCCCAGACGTTAAACCGGTAAACTTCTTTAAAATCTGGGCAGCTAAATCCGTGCCTCCAAAACTGCCTCCTGATTTAAGGACTATCCCTGTCCCAATACCAGCAAGAATTCCTCCATAAAGAGCAGCTAACAATGGATCTGTAGTTATGGGTACCACAAGAGGTCCTAGAAATTCTATTGACAAAGCAAAGGTTACGATTCCAACTAACGTTTTAATTCCCAGCTTTAAACCTAACTCTCTAACCCCAAAAATAAATAAAGTACCGTTGATTACCAGCATTGTTAAACCAACAGGGATACCAACAGTATGAAAAAGCACTGTTCCTAGACCACTGGTTCCTCCTGCTACAATCTTATTTGGTATCAAGAATAAAACCATCGCTAGGGCTGTTAATATCACCCCTACAAATACTCCCGAGTACTCTAACACAACACGCAACCATTTAGATGACATAATACTCCTCCCAGTTGGGTATACTTACAATCTTATTTTTAATGAATCCCCAATCAGGCGACTAAATTCTAGTAATATAAGGCAAAGGCCATCCATCTTTTAATTCAAAATATCTGATAACAGGAGACATTTTGTCTTATACACTGATGACCTTATTATTTGTATATTTATCTCATACCTTTAAGAACACCACCGGGTTCTTGAGTTAGAATCTTCCTGAACGGATAATTGAAAAAATTAGCCATGCAAATAATATAAAAGTCACAATAAAAGCTATCTCTAATCCTGGAAACTGCCAGAAAAAGTAACCACCACCACTACCACCAGCCGAAGCAATAATAAGTCCTGCCATAACAATACTAAAAGATAATAATACTATACTAAAGGATAGTTTGTTTGTGGTTTTATCTATATATGAAAATATTTCATCAAGATTTTTAAGCTTTAGCTTAAAAGACATATCACCTTCCAAGGTTTTGTCCAACAAACGATCAGCTTTTTTTGGAATGGCAGCTACAAGGTCAAAATATTCCTCCAAGTTATAGGATAATTCCTTAGCCATATTTTTAGGGTTATATTTATATGCAATAAGTTCTGCAGCAAAAGGTTCTGCAATTTCAATTATACTAATATCCGGGTCAAGGTCTTTTAGCACTCCTTCTAATACAATAAATGTTTTTGACATTAGTGTCATTTCTACAGGGGTTCTTACTTTGTGAATAAAAGCCAACTCTAATACTTCTTTCATTACATCTCCAATATGTATCTTACTAAGGGGTACTGAATAGTACAAACCCATCAACATATCCATATCTCTCTTTAGCTTATCCTCATCAGTAGTAATACTGACAGCTCCCATTTCCAGCATAACTTTTACTATTTTATTACTATCTTTGCTTACTAAGGCCAGCACGAGCTTAATAATTTGTTTTTTTCGTTCTCTGGAGAGATAACCCATTAAACCAAAATCCATAAAACAAATTTTATTACCTTCTTGAACAAAAATATTTCCCGGGTGTGGGTCTGCGTGAAAAAAACCATCAAATAGTACTTGTTTTAAAACCGCCTTTGAGAGATTATCAGCTATAATTTTTTTATCATAGCCTTTTTCCTCTAGCTCATCTAAATCACTTAATTTAGTACCTTCCACATATTCCAACGTTAATATGCGAACACTACTGTAGTCCCAATGTACTTTGGGGATTTTTACCCCATCATCCTGAGCAAAATTATTTCCTAAACGTTCAGCATTACGACCTTCAACCAAATAATCCAGTTCCTGCCTAAGGCCCCAAGAAAGCTCTTCTACTACCTCAACAAGCCGATGATGCTTTCCTATGGCTGAACGTTTCTCAGCAATCTTTGCAAAATCAAGTAGTATTTCCAGATCAACTTTAACAGTAGCTTCTACTCCGGGACGTTTGACCTTAACCACACACTCGCTACCATCTTTTAAACGTGCTCTATGAACTTGACCAATTGAAGCACCTGCTATTGGTTCCTCTTGAAAATATTCAAAGATTTCTTCAATGGGAGCATCAAGTTCCCCTTCTATTTGTTCTCTGATTTGTTCAAAAGGTATAGGAGGTATTCTATCCTGAAGCTTTTGCAGCTCTAGGATTATATCATTTGGCAAAAGATCCGATCTTGTACTTAACATCTGCCCAAATTTTATAAAGGCTGTCCCTAATTCCGTAAAAGCCTCTCTTAACCTTTTTCCCCTGCTACTACGTTCATCAGGACTTTGTTTTAACCTTTTATGGTACGGCAAATCATCTGTTAGGCTAAGTCTATCTAACAGATACCCAAATCCATGCCTGGCAAAAATATTAGTTACTTGCCTATATCTTTTAAAATGCCTATACCTTTTTCTGGTTAACATTTAATGGTATGTCCTTTCTTTGGCTAGTCTATTACAAATGGCTTTCATTTTAAGAAAAGGCTTATTAATTGTCAATTGCTCTGCTAAGGTAGGCGGAGATGAAAGTATCCAGGTCTCCATTCATAACTTTTTCCACATTGCCAACTTCCACATCAGTTCTGTGATCTTTTATCATACTATAGGGATGGAAAACATATGACCTGATTTGACTGCCCCAGCCAATGTCTTGCTGTTCTCCTCTTATCTTTAGCAGTTCCTCTTCCTTTTGTCTTTGTTTTAACTCAAAAAGCTTTGCGGCTAAAATTTTCATTGCCGCCAACTTGTTTGAATGCTGTGATCTTTCATTTTGGCATTGTGTTACAATACCCGTAGGCAAGTGAGTTATCCTAACTGCTGAATCTGTTTTATTTACATGCTGCCCACCGGCACCACCGGCACGGTAGGTGTCAATTTTTAGCTCGCCGGGGTCTATTTGTAGTTCTTCATCATCGGAGACCTCAGGAATTACATCCACTGAAGCAAAAGACGTGTGCCGTCTACCGGAAGCATCAAAGGGAGATATTCTTACCAGACGATGAACTCCCTTTTCCGATCTAAGGTAACCATAAGCGTTGTCTCCTGTTACACTAAATGTAACACTTTTTATACCTGCTTCATCACCGGGAAGAAAGTCCAGTACCTCTAGGTTAAAACCCTTTCTTTCAGCCCAGCGTGTATACATTCTATAGAGCATTTCAGCCCAGTCTTGAGATTCGGTACCACCGGCTCCGGGATGAAGTGCTACAATTGCATTGTTTCTATCATAAGGACCACTCAGTAAAACTTCAATTTGCAGTATCTTAACTTCATCCTCAACTTTTAAAAGATTAGCTTCTATTTCTTTTAGTATTCCTGTATCATTTTCCTCTTCACTTAACTCACACATTACTTCCACATCTTCAATGTGCATCTCAAGTTCTTGTATCTGCTGCATTTTAGCTTTGAGACCATTTAACTGCTTCATGACTTCCTGTGCTTTTTGCTGGTCATCCCAAAACCCAGGTTGGCTAATTGTTACTTCAAGTTTTTGAATAGAAGCTTCTTTGTTGCCCAGGTCAAAGAGAGACCCTCAATTCCTCAAAATCTTTTGCCACCTTATTTAACCTTATTTTTAAATCTGACAACATTTACATAAACCTCCTGGTTCCCATTTTATCCCATGCCGCAACACTTTTTATGCTTCTTGCCACTACCACATGGGCATGGATCATTTCTGTTGACCTTTTTTTCTACTCGTATAGGTTTTTTAACTGTATCTGCAGCATATTTATTTTCCGATACTTCTCTAGGCTGTTCAGCCTGTTTAACTACGTTTACCCTATAAATATAGCGTGCAACGTCATCTTCAATGCCATCAATCATTTGTGTAAACACCATATGTCCTTCTTTTCTATATGCAATCAAAGGATCCTGTTGCCCATAGGCTCTTAAGCCTATTCCTTGTCTTAGTTGGTCCATTACGTCCAAGTGGTCCATCCATTTTTGATCAACGACCTTTAAGAGAACATATTTTTCTATACTTCTAAGTGTTTCTTCTCCAACTTCTTCTTCTCTCTTTTTATAGTTTTCCATTGCCATATCTTTGAACATATCAACTATTTCATCTTTTTCCATTTTGATAAGATCTTCAGGCTTCATTTTTTTATTAACAAGAAACATCTGTTCAGAGTAGTCTAACAAGCTCTTTAAATCCCATTCCTCTGGATAAGGGCTGCCTCCGGCATAGTTTTCTATTGTTTTATCTACCACATTTTCAATCATACTAATGATTGTATCGTGAACATTTTCTTCTTTAAGAGCTTTTAATCTCTCAGCATATACAAATTCCCTTTGGTGATTTAAAACATCGTCATACTCCAATACGTGTTTACGAATACTAAAGTTTCTGGCTTCAACCTTTTTCTGAGCATTTTCTATGGCTTTTGTCACTACTGCAAGGTCAATGGGGGTAGTGTCATCCATACCCAGCTTATCCATAATACCGGTCAAATTATCGGAGCCAAAAAGCCTCATAATATCATCTTCCATGGATATGTAAAATCTACTTGAACCCGGGTCTCCTTGACGGCCGGCTCTACCTCTTAACTGGTTATCAATTCTACGACTCTCGTGACGTTCTGTACCGATAATACAAAGTCCTCCAAGTTCCTTTACTCCATCACCAAGGACAATATCGGTACCTCTACCTGCCATGTTTG
>JGI20163J26743_11538317_pt1 | contig 18640 bp, 11 predicted proteins | sample TergutCu122P1_FD_26743 | JGI IMG/M metagenome (IMG submission 26743) | reverse complement strand
GTGTCTGGTGTCATAATCCGGAAGGTTTAGAAAAGGGGAAAGATATCTGGGTAAAGGCTGAGCGTTGTATTGGTTGCGCAAGCTGCGTGGAAGTTTGTTCGTATGGCGCGTTGTATCTTTCTGACAATGTGATGAGCATTCAAAAAGACCGGTGTACTTTTTGCAACAAATGCACAATCGTTTGCCCCACACTTGCAATACAGAGAATAGACTGCGCCGTTAGTGTATGTTCATTGGTTGAGGACTTGTTGAAGGATAAGCTATTTGCCGACGTTTCAAAAGGAGGAGTGACGCTGTCTGGTGGCGAACCGCTGGCACAGCCGGAGTTTGTGTGTGAGCTTTTGACTCGACTGAAAGAGCATGGGGTACATACCTGTATTGAAACAAGTCTTGCAGCGCCTCTGGACATTGTAATGTCCGTTGCTTCTCGTGTCGATTTGATGATGGTAGACTTGAAGTTAATGGATAGTATTGAGCATAAGCGCTATATCGGTATCCCAAACACGGATATAATGAATAACTTTAGGGCCTTATCAGAAAAATTCACCAACATTGAGGTGAGGGTTCCCCTTGTTCCTGGCATCACCGCTACCAAAAAAAACCTTGTTACAATAAGGGACTTTGTCAATGATTGCACACCTGACATACCCATCGAATTACTTAACTATAACCCACTTGCACCCAATAAGTATAGGCTTTTAGGACTGGAATATTTCGACAGTGATTTACGTGGGTTTACTTCTGAAGAAATGGACGAGTGGAATAAACTGATAGGATAGGGTGAGAAGAATATGACAATTAATGTGGAGCAGTATCGCAGGGAGCCTTTATACATAAGTGACTTCCAGAAATGGATTGAATCTCTCGAATTAAGTCAAAGCTGCAAGGTCATTATCCATATCAAACTCGGAGGTGACCGTTGTCGATGGCTGGAATTTCGTATGCCTATCGGTGAGACATTGGTAGAAATTCCTCAAATTGTACAGCGTTATCTGCTTGCGATGATGAATAACATGGTGGTTTCCTTTGGCGGTGAGTTGATGGAGCTGTATTATCCGAAAGATGATGCGGTTTTAAATGATTTGTTTCAAAATGCAGCAGAGTTCTTCCAGACGGAAACCCCATCCCATCAACGTAGCGGATACGGCGTTTTTATAAATTATGTAAATCGTATTAATGGGCTTTTGGGCTATAGCAATTTCCGAATTGTTTTCAGGGATATTTCCCAATGGAGGGCTCCTCTGAAATCATCCATTGCGAAGATTTATCAGCCCGGTGATGAAAAGGAAGAATTGGAAAAACTACGCAGGGCAGCTACATCGCTCACAGGCAAATCCTTCTGTTCCCTTGACATTGGAGGGAATTCTATTAAGTGTGCTGTTGTGCGAGACGGAGAAATTTTGTTGCTAAAAGAGCACAAATGGTTTCCAACAGGGTGTAAAACCGCCGAGGAGTTCCTTAGCCCAATACTGTTACTGACAAGGCTGCTGCGGGCTTGCGCCATGGTATACGACCAAAATAGTAAACTGGTTGAAAAGGTTCTTGGCAAAGTTTATTCCGATGTGGAGCTTGCAGAGCCTATCGACGAGCTGGAGGGCATGTATGAAGTAGGGGATTACTTGTTCGATGCAGTGACGATTGGATTTCCTGATATCGTGATAAACAACAAGGTCACTGGAGGCGAAACTCTCAAGCAAAAAGGCATGAAAGAGCATTCGGGAGAAAATTACGACAAAGTTTTTGCAAAAACCGTAGACTTGGATGATATGGTGCGCCCTTTCGTAAAGTCGGACGGCACCGTGGTGGTTCTTAATGATGGAAACGCAGCGGCTTTCTTGACATCTGTGGAACAAGCGTTTACGGATAATAGCATTATTGCCGAAAATGGAATGTTCGCAAATACCATAGGTACTGAAATGGGAACAGGTTTTATTTCAAGAAGCGGCACAATACAGACTTTTCCGTTGGAAGGATACCAGTTTGTTATTGATTTGGGAAACACCGATTATGCGAAATATCCCGCAAATGATATTCGTAGCATCAATAATCGTGGCACAGGTATTCCAGGGACAGTGCAAAAAACCATCACTCAGCTGGGATTATTCCGCTTGGCAATCACCAGCTTGATGGAACACAGCCCAAAAATATTTTGGCATCTCAAGGAAAAAGGGCTTTTGGACTACAATCAAAAAGATGATCTTCTCACCATTGTGGAGCAACCTGTAGATCGACGTGGTGCTTTGACGCAGGAATTGATGGAGATGCTGGAACAGGGAAATCCCGAGATAATAGACGCTTTTTCTACCATGGGAAAAGCGATGGGTGTACATATAGACCAATGTGGGCTTGTATTTCCCGAACTCGCTCCCGCTCGGCTTCTAAGCGGTGGCATTGTAGCGCCAAATTGCGCATTTGAGGAAATGTTAAAGGGCTTAGAGCAACACAATGAGACCTATATGCTGACAAGGCTGGACGAGAACATTCTCCGTTCTCCTTTGTTCGAAAAAATACAGCACATGGAGCGAACATTTGTGGTAGCAATTGGCAGTGCATACATTGGGAACTATGTCTTAATGAATGATTTGGAGGATGAAAAACAGTGAAAGTTAAAATATCAACGTCGCTTATGTGCGTAGATTTGATGAATGTTGAAAGGGAGGTAGCTCTCCTTTCTTCGGTATCCGATTATTATCACATCGACATCTTAGACTGGCACTACTGCAAAAATCTGAGCCTTTCCCCGTCCTTTATGGAGCAACTCAAGGGAATAACCAACGTTCCCTTGGATGCTCATCTGATGATTGACAACCTAGATGGCGATATCATTGACCTTTGTCTTAACAGCGGCGCGGATATCATCTCGATGCCCCCTGAAATTATCATGAATAGGGCATTCCGCTTAATTCGGCAAATTAAGGATGCTCAAAAAGAACTTGGTATATATGTAAGCCCCGGAATTAACTTAGATATGATTAAGCCATATATTCACCATATCGACAAGTTGACAATTATGACTGTAGATCCGGGCTTCCCTGGGCAAGCGTTTGTTCCTGAGGCTTTGGATAAAATTCAACAGGCAAGGCAACTGCGTGAACAAAACGGATACACTTATAAGATTCAAGTGGACGGTTCGTGCAACGAAAGCACTTATGCAGATTTGTACGCTGCTGGCGCTGAAATTTTTGTTATGGGCTCCAGCGGGTTGTTTGGAAAACATCCCGATCTAAGCCAAGCAATAAAAATAATGCTTGCGGATTTGAACAGGACGTTAACATAAGGAGGAGGCAGACAGATGAAAAGTTTGAAAATATTAGTGGTTGGTAGCATAAATATGGATTTAATCCTGAAATCGCAAAGACTTCCATCTGCAGGGGAGCATTTATTTTGTGAATCCTACGAATATGTTTACGGTGGCAAGGGTGCCAACCAGTCTATTGCCACTGCAAAATTTGGCGCAGAAGTTACTCTTGTAGGCAAAGTGGGGGATGATGCTTTCGGGGGTGAAATTATATCCGCGCTTAACGGGCATGGGGTCCGAACAAACTATTTAGGCAAAGAGCGGGGCTTAAACACCGGACTTGCAGTTATTATACTGGAGAGTAGCGGTCAGAACAGGATTCTTATCTATCCCGAGAGCAACATGAAGCTAAAGCCAAGTGATGTTGAGCAGGCGTTTAAAGAACACTATGACGGGATGATTTTACAATTTGAGGTTCCACAAGATGTTGTAATCCACTCATGCCAAACCGCTGCGCGCAATAACATACCGTTTTTTGTAGATGCAGGTCCTGCTGTGAACTTTCCCATTGAAGAAATCCAGGGTGCCCAAGTGCTGTCCCCTAACGAAAGCGAAACCTATGCCATGACTGGCATTCGTATTGACGATTTGCAAAGCGTAAGAGAGGCCTGTATACTCCTCAAAGAAAGATCAAAAGCGCGTTATGTGGTAATCAAAGCGGGGGAGCGAGGCGCTTTCCTGTATGATGGTGTGGACATAAAGCATTTTGCCCCTTACAAGGTTTCACCGATTGATCCTACGGCAGCCGGGGACGCTTTCACAGCCGCTATGACAATCGATTATTTGAAGAGCGGATGCATTGAGAAAGCAATCAAGTTTGCAAACGCTGCTGGCGCCATAGCGGTGACGAGAATGGGCGCACAACCTTCAATGCCAACATTAGAAGAAACTCGGGAGTTCATGAAAACATGATTGATAAAGGTGTTGTACTTTTTACAGAATAGTTGAAATGAGAATCCAATCTGAAGGCTTGAAAAGTGTTTCATTATGGGTTCTATTTCATTGGGAATACACTTAAATCTTAGGGTGAGAGGAGTAAGCTAACCATGAAAAAAATATTACTTTTGTGCGATGATCAGTGGCATCCTGGGCAGGTTGTGATGGATGGAGTTGCCCCTTTGATGAGGAAAGGGTTTGAAATGGATATAATTACTGATGCCCATGACTTTTCCTTTGGGAGTTTAGCAAACTACTCGGTGGTACTTTTGAGTAAAAGCGATGAGGTTTCAGGGGAGAATCAAAACAGCTGGAAAAGTGAAAACGTGCAGAAATCATTGGTAGAATACGTTGAAAATGGTGGTGGTCTACTGGCAATTCACTCGGGGTTAGTTGCTGGTGAAGATACAGAGATATTGGACAAACTCATCGGTTGTCGCTTCGTTTCTCATCCTGAACAAACCATGGTAACCGTTGCTCCCCTAAAACCTCACCCCATTACTTGTGGTGTTGAGAGTTTTCAGGAGTTAGATGAACATTATCGGGTAGAAATACTTCAAGAGGATTTGGAGGTTCTGTTTGGGGCTTATTCACCGGCCCAAGGAATAGAGAGTAAATATCAAACGGAACCCGACACCAATTCGCCAGAGTACTTAAGCCTATCTGGATATGTTCGAAGAGTTGGCAAGGGAAGAGTTTGTGTACTTATTCCAGGACACAACTTAGAAGTGTGGCTGAATGAAGCATTCCAGAAAACGTTAAAGAATGCTTTATATTGGTGTGCTGGAGGTGATGGACTGAGAATATCTGAATAAAAAGATGAAGAGGCATCAAGAGCAAAGGCAAATAAGCTTAAGAGGTGGTTTGGGACAGTCTATAGAATATAGAATATAGAATATAGAATATAGAATATAGAACATAGAATATAGAACATAGAATATAGAACATAGAATATAGAATAAGGAGAAAACGAAAATTGAAAAAAGACATGTTTGATGTAAAGCAATATGCAAGTTTGGCAAGGCAGGTGGCAGCTGAAGGGGTGGTTATGCTAAGGAATCATCATCAGGTGTTGCCTTTGGTGGGGATAACAAAAGTGGCCTTATTCGGACGAAGCCAATTCAACTATTACAAGTCAGGCACGGGCTCAGGAGGAATGGTGAACGCTAGTGTGGTTACCGGTATCCGTGAAGCCTTGTTGCAAGATTCTGAAATTGTTTTAAACCCCTATCTCTCAAAGGTTTATGAAAGTTGGCTTGAAGAAAATCCTTTTGTGGAGGGGATTGGCTGGGGCAACGAGCCGTGGTTTCAAGAGGAAATGCCCATTACTTCTCAAATGGTTGAGACTGCAAAAGAGGAATCTGATGTAGCGGTTATTATTATTGGAAGAACCGCAGGTGAAGACCAAGACAACAAAAACGCCCAGGGGAGCTATTTGTTGACAGAACATGAGCATCTGCTTCTGGAGAAGGTTTGTGCAACTTTTGACAAAACCGTCGTTTTGTTGAATGTAGGAAATATCATGGACATGAAGTGGGTAGAAAAGTACCAACCACAAGGAGTGTTAATGGTTTGGCAAGGAGGGCAAGAAGGTGGTTTAGGCGTTCTTGATGTTTTAAAAGGACGGGTTTCTCCTTCAGGAAAGTTACCAGATACCATTGCCTATAACATCGAAGATTACCCTTCTCATGCTAATTTTGGAGATGAAAATCAACTGTTTTATACGGAAGATATTTATGTGGGATATCGCTATTTTGAAACGTTTGCAAAAGACAAAGTAATGTATCCTTTTGGATATGGACTATCTTACACTGCTTTTGTTAAAGAACTTGTAGAAAAGGATGAAGATGAAAAGGAAATAAAACTCGCCATAAAGGTAACCAATACAGGATTATGCTCTGGTAAAGAAGTGGTGCAATTGTACTGTAATCCGCCACAAGGAAAGCTTGGAAAACCAGCAAGAAGTCTGGCAGGATTTGTGAAATCAAGCACCTTGAAGCCGGGAGAAAGTGAAGTGCTTACCGTCACTTGCTCCAAATACTATCTGGCGTCCTATGATGACAATGGGAGCACAGGACACCCTCATAGTTACGTTTTGGAAGCTGGGGATTATCGTTTCTATTTAGGAGGTGATGTTAGGGACGCTACATATGTGGCAACCGTAAAACTAGAGGAGCTATTGGTGCTAGAAAAACTACAAGAAGCTTCTGCTCCAGTCCTTCCGTTCAAACGAATGAGAGCAAGTGAAGTAACAAAGGAAGCGAGAACGACAGAATCAATAGAAGCAACAAATGCAACAACAGAAGCAACAGAAGTCGATGAAAACCAGCTTGATTTAACATGGGAAGAGGTTCCCCTGCGTCAGATTAATCCTAACAAAAGAAGAGAAGCGAACCTACCAATAGATTTGGAATATACAGGAGATAAAGGGTGGAAGTTAGCGGATGTAGAAGCTGGAAAGGTTTCTATGGAGGAGTTTATTGCTCAGCTTTCTGACGAAGACTTGTGTTGTATTGTTCGTGGGGAGGGGATGTGCTCTCCGAAAGTAACCCCGGGGACTGCAGGCTCTTTCGGAGGAGTAACCGATTCTTTGTTAGCTTTTGGAATTCCCATTGCTTGTTGTAGCGATGGAGCAAGTGGGCTTCGTATGGATTGTGGAACCACAGCATTTTCTCTGCCTAATGGGACCTGTATGGCAAGTACCTTTAATGAACAATTGTTGACAGAATTGTATGAATATCAGGCCATGGAAATGCGTAAGAATCATATTGATGTGATTTTGTCTCCTGCTGTAAATCTTCATCGTCATCCTCTGTGTGGGCGTAATTTTGAGTATTTTTCCGAGGATCCTTATCTATCTGGTAAAATGGCAGCAGCTCAGATGACGGGGTTGCATAAGTATGGCGTTACAGGAACGATAAAGCACTATGTGTGCAATGACCAAGAGTATAGACGTTACTTTGCAGATGCGATTATTTCGGTTCGGGCCCTTCGTGAAATCTACCTGCGCTGCTTTGAAATTCCCTTAAAGGAAACGGGTGGTTTTGCAGTGATGAGCTCATACAATCCAGTCAACAGTTTTTGGACAGCAAGCAGTTATGACCTACTAACGACTATCTTAAGAGAGGAATGGGGCTTTGATGGAATTGTAGTCACCGACTGGTGGGCAAAGGGGAATGACGAAGGGGAAGAAGGAACATTAGGAAATGTTGCGGCTAAGATTCGGGCTCAGAATGATCTGGATATGGTGACCAGAAATGCTTTGGAAAATACGAATAATGACAATTCAGAAGAAGCATTAAAGAAGGGATGGGCAACGAGAGGAGAATACCAAAGGTCTGCCATGAATATTTGCAGGGCTCTTTTGAAATTGCCAGTATGGAAACGTAGTCAAGGAATTAAAAGCGAATTGGATGTTCATCTAGAAAGCATTGTAGAAGAAGTGGATCTGTCAACACTTAAAGTGAAACCTATTGAATTATTGGATTCGACCAATATTCGGCCAGAGGATGTTGACACCAGAAATAACAGAACGAATTTATTCCAATTCAACCTTAAGAAGGATGGGACTTGCAAACTTTCCATTACCTGCCGCTCTGGAATCAAAGAGGATATGGCGCAACTTCCATTTTCGGCATTCTGGAATGGTAAATTAGTTCAGACAGTTACTCTAATCGGGACAGACAGGGACTGGAGAACAGTTGAATTGATTATGCCAGAGGCAGAAGAAGGAGCTCATTATCTCAAGTTGTTTTACTCCCTAGGTGGAATAGAGATTCAGGAATTTGTTGTTGAGTTGATGTAGTAGCAGGTGGTGAGCCAAAAACTAGTCTTATCATAGGAAGAAGTCTATCACAGCTAAGTTTTTGTAACAGAGAATCGAGGGAAATATGAATAGCAAAGAAAACGTTAGAAAAGCAAGCCTTGCTCTTCTTGCTATGCAAAGACATTCTTGGGAGCAAGGAGTAGCACTTGATGCATTTATTGCGCAAGGGGAAACAGAAATAGCCATACTGATGGCCAAAGAAGCAGCTTATCGAAAAAGAGCAGACGGAAGAGTAGCCGAAATTGGCGTGATGAACGGAGCAACAGACCCTTGTTCATTAGGGCCAGGGCTGTTGTACGCTTATGAAAGAACAGGAGACCCTGTATTTAAGGAGGCCTATGATGGTTTGCTCAAGTGGGCTTTGGAGGGAGCACCTAGAAATGAAAAGGGAATTATCTATCACTTAACGGATGCGGATGTGTTCTGGGTAGATTCCATGTACATGCTTCCGCCATTCTTAGCAGAGGCGGGGTATTATGATGAGGCCCTCAAGCAAATACATGGATATGTTGAAAAGCTTTTGGATCCAGAAAAAAGATTGTTTTACCATCAGTGGAATGAGAGAAACCAATCCTTTGATCGTAAAGTGTTTTGGGGTGTTGGAAATGGTTGGGCAATTGCTGGATTGGCAAGAGTGATTGATTTACTGCCTAAGGAATATTCGATTCAACGAGAGGAGCTAGTAAAGCTAACTCTTAGTGTTATAGAAGCAATATCCACTTACGTCAGAGATGATGGACTTACCCATGATTTCTTAGATGATAAAGCCTCTTTCGTGGACACCAACTTACCACAACTGCTAAGTTACACCATATACCGAGGAATAAGAAGTGGTTGGCTTTCAAAGAAGTGGCGGGATGTAGCGGATATTTGTCGCAGAGCTGCAAATCATAAGATAGACCAGTATGGTTTGGTTCAAGATGGATGTGGGGCACCACATTTTGACTCACCAGGAGTTTCTCCTGAAGGTCAGGCTTTTTATTTGTTGATGGAGTCAGAGGCAATCAAAATGGACTTAGAGTCATAAGTTTAATTTCATTTTAGTCTTAAGCTGGCATGAGTTAGATTCCCGTCAGCTAGGTTATCTCGATTGAAGTGGACGTTCCGAGATAAACAACCCAGCCAGAGCAAGGATTGTACCAGTAGCTGAAATCCAGGTGATTCTTTCGTTCAAGAAGAGGGCAGAGGAAATCACTGTAACTACTGGAATGGCATAGACGTAAATGCTTGTTCTTACAGCACCTAATATCTTTACTGCTAGATTCCAGAGAAAGAAGCCGAATGCTGAGGCCCCTAACCCAAGAAAAAGAATCGCAAAAAGATTACTGGTATTGGTAAAACGAGCAATTCCAAATTCAAAATCAGAAAATAATATCCAAGGAATCATGAAAAGTAAGGCATAAGCAAAGGTTCTACGAGTAACTTGCATGGTACTATAACCAAATTCACTGATTTTTTTCAATACAATATTATAGCCTGCCCAGAGAAGAGCAGCTCCAACGGCCATTAAGTCGCCAAGAGGATTTAAGTTCAGAACAGTTACTCCGTTAAAGCTAATCAGGGTAATACCAATAATTGCGATAAAGAAGCCCAAATAGAAGAATTTTCCTGGCTTTTCAGCTTTTAAGAAAAGACAAGCTAATATTGCAGTAAAGAAAGGTGCCGCGGCAACAATTACCCCAACATTGGAAGCGGCGGTATGAATAAGAGCTGTTTTTTCCAAAACGAAATAAAGAGTAATGCCAACCCCGCCTGCCATTGCGAAATAAAATTCTTGCTTTAAGGTAGTGCCTTTCATTCGATGAGGATAAGTTAACGTAAGGGCCAACAAACCGATGAGAAATCGATAGAACATGATTTCAGAGGGATGAAATTCTTGGAGCAATGTTACTGTGGCAATAAAAGTTGTCCCCCATATCAATACAGAAATGGTGGCTGGCAGATGTCCTTTTAAGAGTTGTGTTTTTTCTACGTTTGACAAGTTGCTGCTCTCCAATTCTTAGCTTAAATTGACCTTCCATTTTCCAGTAAATACTTCTCCGCCTCAACATTCCAAAACCCATGATGACGCTTGCAGATCTCGGCCAACTCCTTGAATAAGGGGTCGGCTTTTCCTTTTTCTTCAAAATCAGCAATAGCGGTTAAGGGCATGGAGAGTTGATTATAGATCAGCTTCTTAAAGCCGGGTAGGTTTGGCAACTCTACCGTTGCCTGGGCAACCGCATCCAGGCCACCAATATGTGACAGAAGTAAGGACGGATTAAGCCTTCCTGCTGCAGACAACTCTAAAGCTTCTTCCATATCAGAGGTATTGCCGCCGGAAGTTCCAACGATGTGAGTGGCATTGTAATGAACATCATAGAAGTTAAATTTGGCAGCAAAGTTGGCATCAGAAGGCCCAGCAAAGAAGTTAAGGCAGCCGTCATAAGCCAAAAGGGAATCAGCTTGTTCTACCACACTGGCCACGGGAATGAATACAAACACATCGTCATATCCTTTGCCCTTAGTTAATGCCATCATTTTATCGGTATAAGCTGGTTCACTGGCATTAAGATAAATTAATTTGACACCCTCTTTTTTTGCGATTTCTGCTGAGAGGGATTTCTGGGCAGTGTCAATGTTCTCCTGTTTAATGTCGGTCACCACAAGTAGGCTAGGTTTAGGTCCATCACGATGAATCATGTAGTCCACTAAAGCCAGTCCCATAGGGCCGCAACCGCCTAGGACGGCCATATTGCCTCCTTCTTTTACTCCCATATCATGAACATATACTCCTTGACGAGTATGATAGTTGGCATGAGTAGCGCCAATCACGCAGGATAAAGGTTCTGCTAAAGCCCCTTGATAGAAACCCTCTCCCTTATAGAGAAGGACACAGCCTTGGTCAATGTAACATTTAGGGATGATTCCAAGTTGCATGTTGCCACCAAGATACTTAAAAGAATACCCTGCCGCATCATAGGTGCCTTGCATGGCGGGTTGTAGGGTGAATTTCTGCCCGGGTTGGTACTTATCGCGGATGTTCTTTCCTACTTGGAGAATCTCGCCACAGAATTCGTGACCAATCACTATGGGATTTTCGGCAATGTCACTGGGCACTCGTTTATGAGCAGTCCCTTGGGAAGCGGCTTTGTAGCTGGACATACACAGGCTGTCCGCAACAATTTTAACCAACAATTCGTCGTCTGTAATCTCTGGCAAATCAAATTCTTCTAATCTAAGGTCGTTTGCATGGTGCAATCTTATCCCTTTTGTTCTCATTCTTATATATCCTCCTAAATATTTGCGTTGTTTTCTTGAATTTTGTTATGGTTCGGATACTGAGTGTTACCCCATGGGCTCGGCCATCTTAAGCTGACCGGAAAACTTACCAAGCTTTCTACCCAGTTCGGCAAAATGCTTCACCTTCTGATCGATTGGCCAATCCGTCCACTGAGCTCCTTCGGCAAACATTCCCTTTTCGCTATTTTCGTGACCAATTAATGCCCAAGCGGCATCGATTAAATGTCTGTATTCTTCTTGTTCTAGTGCTTCGCAAACAAAGGATTGGAAGGGGGAATTAATGTCTTCTCCACAGATTTGGAACAATTGATATTGATCGCAAAGCTTCATGATACGTTGACACTGAGCTGGCGTATTGCGAGTGGGCATGAAGGTAATGGCTTCAAAGCCAGCTTCCTTCAAGAAGGGCACCAGTTCATCAAGGAAAGCATCTTCAAAGGTTTGGGTGCGCTTGTCCCCTGTGACAGAAGTGCCCACATCACCAAGATAGGCATAGGCTGGGATTGCTCCTAGGGATTTGGCCAGTGTGATAAAGTCTTTATAACTTGGCAACTCGTCTGTGGCATCAATATAAAACGTCTCTACAAAGTAACCTTTAAGGGTTCCCAAAAGGTGATAACGATAGGTGAAGAGTTCCTGAGGGCTGGGCCCCTCATCAGAGCAACAGCTATCGCTACAACAAGAAGTGGAATGAGAGAGGTCTACATCTAAACTCCCACCAGATGCATCAATATTGAAGTGTTTTTTCAAAAATGCAACCAGTTCTGGCCCAGGAGTTACATGCTCCATCATCTTTCCAGCCAGAGCAAAGAGAATGTGACGCTCTGTAACACTTCCGCCTTCCCCAGCAAGGGAAAGAGGAACCACATCCCCTTCATAGTCAAGGCTTAATCCCGAGGATTTAAGATACTGGTTGAGTTTTTTTATCATTAAGCGGTTCCGCTGGTTTCTCTTTTCTCTATAAGGTTTGATAAAGGCTTCAGCCTCATCTATTTTATCATGGGGAATACCATGCATGGCTAAGTAAGCAACAGAATTCTGATCAGGATTGTTGATTCGCTTCCCTTCAAAAGGTGTACCTTCAAAGGAACATCTAAGTTCAAAGCCACAGGTTACAGCAATACCAATCATCTGTCCTGCCTCTATAAACTCTCTCAGTCCGCCCACACTGTCATGGTCCATAATCCCAGCAGTAGCCAATCCGTTCTTCCAAGCGGTATACACTGCAAGAGTAGGAGAATAAGGAGAGAAGGAATAGGTGGTGTGAATGTGGTTATTCACATTTTCTCCCCTTGCTGGAAACTCCAACTGCCCATGGCGGTACATGTTCATTAATATTTTCAAGTCATCCAATCGCTTTAATTTGTTCTTCAACTTAACATCACCTGCCCTCCTGTAACAGGAATTGCTTGTCCTGTTTCATATTGTTGTTCTACGATGTAGAAGATGGCTCTTGCTACGTCCGAAATTTCACAGCCACGTCCCATAGGAACACGACTTTCGTAATATCTGCGAACTTCCTCTATCGTCGTTGCTCCTTTTACTTTTCCGGTATCCATGTATTGCTTAAACAGTCCTTTTTCTGGATCAGACCACAAAGGTCCATCAAACAAATTCCCCGGACAGATGGCATTGACCTTGATGCCGTACTCGATGAATTCAAGGGCGAAGGACTGAGTAAGCCCCACTCCTCCAAACTTACTGCCTGCGTAGGCAAAGTTTTTAATGCTTCCTACTAAACCTGATTTGGAATTGATCTCTATAATGTCCGAGAGATAGCCAGGCACCATTTCATGTTGAATCTTCATGATAGGCGTGGCGTGTTTGGCGCATAAGAAATAGCCGGTGTAGTTCACCTCTGTAACAAAGTCGAAATCTTTCTTGTTCATTTCAAAGATACTGCCTGCAACTAAGACGCCAGCATTGGAGATGAGCAAGTCCAATCCTCCAAGGGTGAGAACAGTATCTGCAATCATATTAGAAACTGATTCATCACAGGTCACATCCACCTGAAGGGGAAGGGTAGAGTACTTACCATAAGCAGTGTTTAGTTCCTCTTGGCAAGCCTTGGCGCCCTCCAAGTTGATGTCGGCAAGCACAACGGTTGCTCCTTCTTTTACCAGTTCCGAAGCGATGCCCTTACCAAAGCCCTGAGCAGCCCCTGTGACTAAAGCAATTTTACCATCTAAACGCTTGATATTGTCGGAAGCAAATGCCGCTTGGCTTCGATAATGCTCCATCTCCCAAGTAAGGATAAAATGAGTCATCTCATCAGGAAGTGGCAAAAACTCTCCAAAACTTTCGGTGTAAATGGCAATTTTCATGGCATCGAGAAACAGCGATTTGGCGATGTCTGATTCCTTCTTGCTTGCCCCAAGGGCGACAAAGCCAAGATCTTTAATGGCCACAACTTTAGGGGGGTACCCCTTTCTTTCCTGATAGGCTTCAAAATCCTTGATCAGGTTTTCGTCTTTTGCCACAAATAACGGCTCATCTTTGCAATAAACGATGTGATCCGGGGTGAAAGGTTTCACCAGCTTGGCAAATTTATCTTTATCGGAAACGAAATCCAACACTTCTTTGTTGGTACAAAATTGGGCAATGGATTTCCCTTCTTTGGAATAAAGCATTCGTAGAACAGGAAGTAACTTGATGGCACGACTTTCATCAAAAGGAATGGTGGCAAAGTGAGGTGTTGTGGTAACTTCTTTGTGAAGGGTGGTCATGATATACCCTACAATCTGATCAATTTCTTCTAATGTGTCAGCAGCAACAAAGAGTCCATGATTCTGTATGATGACTGCTTTTGGGTATTCTCCGGTTCTTTGACGGCCTTCTTCTAGCAGATGATGGCAGGTGGCGGCTAGGATGTAACCGGGTTTGGTCAATCCCACCCATACAACTTCGTCCCCAAAAAGTTGCTGACACAGGATGGAGCCTTCCTTCACGCAGGTAAGTCCGTTGACCAAAGCAGGGTGAACGTGGAGAACATATTGGTAGGGAAAGAGAGCATGCAAGATGGCTTCTGCGCTAGGGCGTTTGCCTTCTTCTCCTGGCAACCGTGCGGCTAGTATATCTTGGAGTGCTTCGAACTCTCTGGCGTCATCCTCTATAGAATATTTTTTACTTAGCATTTCCCTTAGTTGGTTCAAATCCATCCTCACAAATTCTTCTGGAGTAATGGTGGCTAGTTGAGCACCAGAGGGTTTTACGTACATGATGTTATCTTCTTTAAAGGAGGTATTGCCTCCTCCTGCAAGAACGTATTCTTCATCTGCTCCATATTTTTGAGACATACTGGTTAATCGTTCTAAACTCATAAATGACTTCTCCTTTGCAACAATGATATTTTTCCGTTAACTTAACCTACACTCCCAAAGAAGATTTTCTCATCTGCTCCACAATCGTGTTGTTGGTCATGGGAACGTGTCCTGACAACGGCAATATCCTTTCGTGAACGGCATCAATAATTTCTTCTTTTTGTGGGAAGAATGCTTCATCGTATTCAAATGGTGGTGTAATCCAGTTCTGAGCTCCTACTACTACTGGAGGTGCATCTAGATAATCAAAGGCCAACTCCGTAATGTTTCTAGCCACATCATTGAGATAAGAGCCACGAGTACAAGCGTCAGAAGCCAGTACCACTCTTCCTGTTTTCTTAACAGATGCAATAATCTTATCATAATTTAATGGAACTAAACTATGAAGATTAATCAGTTCCGTAGAAAGGCCATATTTCTCTTCTAATTCTAAAGCCGCCGCGTAGCCTTTGTACAGCGTGGCTCCAATCGTAATAATGGTTAAATCCGTTCCTGCTTTGATGGTGTTCACATCACCTATGGTGATTTCGTACTCATCTTCTGGAACGCCTCCTTCCTGGAATCGTTCTCCTATGTCGTAAATTCTCTGACTTTCAAAGAAAATCACTGGGTCTGTTCCATTAAGGGCGGTTTGCATCAGACCCTTTGCTTCGTAAGGAGTAGCTGGGAAGCATACTTTTAGTCCAGGAACATGGGCACACATGGCAGTCCAATCTTGAGAGTGCTGAGCACCGTATTTGGCTCCAACAGATACTCTAAGGATCATGGGTAGTTTTAAGATGCCCGCACTCATGGCTTGCCATTTGGACATCTGGTTAAAAACTTCATCTCCAGCACAACCTAAGAAATCTGCGTACATTAATTCTACCACAACTCGGCCACCACACATAGAGTAACCTACAGCAGTTCCTACAATTGCCGCTTCCGAGATAGGAGAGTTGAATAATCTAAAGTAAGGAATCACATCTGTGAAACCACGGTATACTGCAAAAGCACCGCCCCAATCCCGAACATCTTCCCCATATGCAATAAGGGTAGGGTCTTCATAATATTTATTAAACATAGGCTCAAAGATAGCATCACGCATGTTATAACGTTTGAGAGCACCAATTTCCTTACCATTATCATCAAAGGCGGTTCGAGATTTCTTCAATAAATCAGTGTAACGTTTGCAGGATTCTTTTGGACCAAGAACCACAGGTGTTGCCTTTTCATCCATGGACCGTTTGTGGCCATTGTTGAACATGAGATTTTCTACAAAGTGAGGATCTTTTGTAAAATCAATGTAAGGAGAGGCCTTTTCATCCGTTGCTAAACGGCAGATTCTAGCGGTTCGCTCCTTGGTTTCTTGCCAAATCTCTTCAAAAACCTTATCAGGAGCTACACCAGCTTCCACAAGGGCTCGTCTGTAGGTGACCAGTGGGTCTTGTTCTTTCCAAGCATCAATCTCTTCTTTGGTACGATAAGCATTCTGATCAGAGGTAGAGTGTCCAAGGAGACGATAGGTGACCACGTCAAAAAGAACAGGACCATCGGACTTGGCTATGTCTAATTTGCGACGATAAGCGTCAATGACAGCGAGAGGATTGTAACCATCTACTCGCTCTGCATGCATCTGATTAGGGGTTACTCCAGCACCAATTCTGGCGGCTTCCTGGTAAGCCATGGTTTCTCCACGGGTTTGACCACCCATTCCATAGCTGTTGTTATTGATGTTGAAGATAAGAGGTAAACCGCCTCCTCGTTCTTCCCAAAGTTGGCGATATTGATCCATAGTAGAGAAGGTAAGGGCTTCCCAAACAGGGCCTCTGGCCATAGAGCCGTCTCCAATGTTACAGACAATGACGCCGTCTTTTTCGTTGCATTTTTTGAAAAGGGCAGCTCCTGTAGAGATGGTTCCAGAACCTCCAACTAAAGCATTGTTGGGATAAACCCCAAAAGGCAGGAAGAAGGCATGCATAGAGCCACCAAGGCCTTTGTTGAAGCCTGTTTCTCTAGCAAAAATCTCTGCCAAAGCACCATAGACTACAAATTCAATGGCCAGCTCCTTCACATTGTCATCGGCTTTGCTAATGGTCTTCACCGTATCAAGGATAGAACCTTCAAAGAAATCTTCCATGTCAGCCAGTAATTCTTCATCGCCTAATTTTTCAATACAAGATAAACTTTTGGCAAGAATCTCACTGTGGCTACGATGACTTCCAAAGATGAAATCCTCTTTGTCCAGTAGATAAGCGGCACCAACAGCTGCCGCTTCTTGACCTAAGGATAGGTGGGCAGGGCCTGGATAGGTGGTGTCAACGTCTGCGTATTTGGCCTGAGTTTTAATCTGGTGTAACATGTCTTCGAACTCACGACAGATGGTCATGTCTCGGAAAATTCGGATTAAATCCTCCTTGGTAAAGTTTCCTTCTTCCAGTTCTGTTTGAATGGACTTGTGGTACTGATTCATGGGAATATCTTCAAAATGAATCGCACCTGATTTACGCATTTCATTAGGGTCAATGTGTTGTGATTTTGGCATTTTTTCTTCCTTTCTATAATTTGTATAAAGCTTCCCGTATTACCTCACACACGGTGGGGTGAGGGAAGATGGTTTCCTTAATATGGTCAAGTGGGGTTCTGGCTTCTATCATATGAGTGACTCCGTAAATCATCTCCGACACATAACTTCCAATCATATGAACGCCTACAATACAGTCTCTTTTGGTGTCGATAATTATTTTACAGAATCCATTTCCTTTATCTACTTCTGCAAGGTAACGGCCAGAATACTTAAAAGATAGAGTGATGCTTTTTGCTACCAGCCCATCTTCTTTTGCTTGCTCTTCTGTCATTCCCACACAAGCGACCTCTGGATAAGTGTAAATGATGGATGGAACAGCGTCGTATCTCATCTTGTCATTTTTTCCTAAGAGGTGATTTACAGCAACTTCTGCTTCTCGATAGGCAGTGTGGGCGAGCATATATTTCCCATTCACGTCTCCTACAGCATATACGCCACTTACGTTGGTATTCATGTGGTCATCTGTAACAATGGCACCTTTATGGGTGTAAATGTTCAGGTTCTCTAGTCCGATATTTTCTATCACAGGTACGCGACCAATGGAACAAAGAACCACATCGGTTTGAATTTCGAAGATTTCGTCTGCACTTTTATATGAAACACTTTTATCAGAAATGGACGTCACTTGACTAGACAATAAAAATGTAATGCCTTTTTTCTTTAGTTCTTTCAACAAGGTATTGGTGATGTCTCTGTCAAAAACAGGAGCAATCCGATTCATCATCTCGATAACGGTGACTTTGCTTCCTGCCGATGCAAAATAACTGGCCATCTCCAGGCCAATCACTCCACCCCCGATAATGGTAAGAGCAGTAGGGATTTCTGGCAGGTCAAAGATTTCACGGTTGGTGATGACGAATCCGGAGGCAACTCCTTCCTTTAGCCCTGGAATGTTAGGCATAATAGGTGTAGAACCTGTGGCTATAATTATCTTCTCCCCAAGATAGAATTCACCTTTATTGGTAGGTTCATTCATTCCAGAAGAGAGTTTACTTTCAGTAGTGAATTCAATCTCTCTAGAGTAGGTTTTGCTTTCAGCATTGTAATCATTCTCTACAGAGACCAGGATTCCTTCAGGAGTTTTCTCTTTCAGAGTGCCCTTTCCAGAGAGGATGGTAACTCCGCAACCTTTAAGCTTCGCTTCTACACCTCCCACAAGGGTTTTTACAACCGTATCTTTTCGCGCCACCACTTTATGGTGGTCTAATCTCGCTTCAGTGGTAGTGACACCGTAAGCTTCACTGCTTCTAGCATAGTCATAGAGCTTTGCTGAATTAAGAAATGTCTTAGAAGGAATACATCCTTCATTTAAGCAGACCCCTCCAAGATTTCTCTCTTCAATAAGGGTTACGGATTTGCCGTTTTCGGCAGCTCGCTGGGCAGCTAGGTATCCTCCTGGGCCTCCTCCCAGT
>JGI20163J26743_11538322_pt1 | contig 18695 bp, 18 predicted proteins | sample TergutCu122P1_FD_26743 | JGI IMG/M metagenome (IMG submission 26743) | reverse complement strand
CCCTCTTCTTCAACGCACCCGCCATACCCGTAACCAAAAAAGTCTTACCCGAACCACTACCTAACGCAGTAACCAACACCATAACAGGCACCTTCTTTACAGCAATCGCTGGACGAATATTGGTATCAATCCCTATCTCACCTTTCATCATTGAAACCAATTTAGCATTAACTTTCCGAATTTCCTCAAGCTCCACCTGATTAATATCAAGCGACTTCATAAGACCCTCCACAATTATAGAATTCTTATCAAGTAAACCATGCATAAAAACACCTACAACATTACCCTCCCTATTAGCAACACCCGAAACCAAATCCTGAGGCGCCCTGCGATAATTCACACGTTGAACATGCGAAACAAGCACACCCCTAGCATTATCATGCAAAACTACTTTACCATACGTATGACAATGAAAACCCGAAACTTCCACACCAACACCATCATAAAGAAAACTTTTACCAATAATCTGAGCACTAACCTGATCTGTACAAACAAGTGGCTGAACATCAACATCAATTAAACCCAAACCTTCCCTAACAATCGGAACAGACGACAACCGCCCAACATCAGTCCGCTTCGCAAGCACCTGAAAACCAGAACAAACACCCAAAAGAAACTTTCCAGCTTCAGCCATCTTTAATATCTCCTGTGAAACAACAGAATTTACACTCTTAGACTCAATTAAACTGCCGCTTGGAATAATCATCATGTCTAAAACCTCACTAGCGGGTTTCCCATCTACAAGTCCATCTTTACATACAATGTCCGTTGGTAAATTTCCGAAATATTCAAAGCACGGTAAAGCACCGCGAAGATACGCTAAACCTATTCTTCGTCGAATTGACACAAAAACTCTCCAACGATAATTTACGGAAGGCTTATATTTAAAGTCGCATGGTTTATCCATCCATGCATTCCTCTACGACGACAGACCACGTAGTCAATGTACGTATTACTCACAAAACTGCCCGTGTTCCTCTAATGGAAGCGGTAGTGTTCAAAGACAAAACACAAGCGTTAGCTGAACTACACGCTATGGAAAACGTCACGGAATGTCTAATTCTCCAAACCTGCAACCGCATTGAAATATACCTTGTAAGCGAAGAAAGCGAAAAAACCCTCAAAAACGTCAAACAATACTTAGCCAACCGCGCTTCTCTCTATTATGAAGAAGCCTTTGATGCAATAGAAACTGCACTTGACTATGATGCATACAAACACTTGTTGAAAATAACTACAGGTTTAGAATCAATGATTATTGGCGAAGAACAGATTCTTAATCAGGTTTGGGATGCTTATTTAGAGGCTGAAAAAGCCAAGACCTCTGGTATAGTTCTTAAACATTTGTTTAATCGTGCAATGACTGTTGGGCGACGAATTAGAGATGTTACTGGTATTAGTAAGGGTGCTGTTTCAATTGGTTCAGCAGCAGTAGAATTAGCAGCTAATTTACTGAACAATTTGGAAGACAAAAAAATTCTTGTTATGGGTGCTGGTGAAATTGGTACTTTAGTGGCTAAGGCTTTAGCTAGACGCTGTTTAAGTCCTATTTTTATTGCTAATCGTACATATTCTCGTGCAGTTACGTTGGCTGAAAATTTATCTGGGAAAGCTGTGAATTTTGATCAATTACAAGATATTCTTGTAGAGGCTGATGTAGTTATCTGTGCTATGGCTGCGCCGCATATTACGTTGTCTAAGGACATTGTTTCTTGTAGTATGCGTCAACGTGTGAATCAGAATGATTTACTTGTGATTGACATTTCTAATCCTCGTAATGTTGAAAAAGCTGTTGAAGAAATTCCAAAAGTGAAACTTTACACTATTGATGATCTGCAAATTATTGCAGAGAAAAATTTGGCTGAGCGACAGAAATGCGTTGAAGCAGCATGTAACATGATTGATACAGAATTAGTTATTCTTGATGATGACTTAAAAAAACTTTCAGTGCGCTTAATTGTTTCCTCTCTTTTATCTAATGCAGAACAGATAAGGCAAATAGAATTAGCTAAAGCAATTAATATGTTGGGTGCTGTTGACGATAAAAAGCGCAAAGTGATTGATGACTTAACAAGTATTCTTCTTAAACAAACATTTTTACCTGTTATTGAGAATCTGCGTATTGCAGCTAGTAACGGTGATAAAGAGTTGATAGATATTGCAATAAAATTGTTTGATAAAGTTGGAAATGGTGTTGACCTAAAAAATGTTTGACAATATTGGTTTGATTCTAATTGGTCATGGCAGTAAATTGCCTCATAATCGAGAAAATCTAGAAAAATTAGCTACTGTAATACGCAACAATGGGAACTTCAAAATAGTTGATATTGCTTTTATGGTGCGTGATACTCCAACTGTTACTGAAGCTGTTGATATAGTTGTAGCAAAAGGCGTATCAAAAATTGTGTTAATTCCAGCTTTTCTTGCTGCAGGTGTTCATACTACTGAAGACATACCTGGTCTTATTGGTGTAAAAGAAAGAGAGCCTCAGCTAAAAGCTAAGGGTGTTGAATTGGTGTATGGTGAACCAATAGGTAGTGATGAACGTATTGCTTCTATCTTGGAAGAAAAAGCGTTTAAAGCGTTAGGTAAAGAAATAAAAAAGAATAACGAAATAATAGATGCTTATTCTGTTCCTGCGTCAGGTAAAATAGTAGACAAAAGCATGATGCTTATACGTCAAGAAATCGGTGATGAATTAGCAAAACTACCAAAAGACAAAATTCCAATAGTTGAACGGGTCGTTCACACTACGGCAGATCCAGAATTCGCAAAACTTTTAGTAATTAGCGATGATGCCGTTAAAGCAGGTGTGACTGCTATTAAAGCAGGCGCAAAAATTGTAACTGATGTTAAAATGGTAAAAGCAGGCATAAATGATGCCAGACTAAAAATTTTTGGTAGCAAAATCTACACCTACATGAACGATGAACGCGCTATGGATATTGCAAAAAAAGAAGGCTTAACGCGTTCAGCTGCTGCTATGCGTTTAGCTATAAAAGACAATTTAAATGGCGCAATTATTCTCATCGGTAATGCTCCAACAGCCGTGTTCGAGTTAGCTGATCAAATTAAAGCAGGCAGCGTTAAACCGGCATTAATTATTGCTGTTCCAGTTGGTTTTGTAGGCGCAGCAGAATCTAAAGAAGTTGTAGAAAAATTACCTATTCCATATGTGATAACACGTGGACGCAAAGGCGGCAGTACCATTGCTGTTGCCACTTTCAACGCGTTACTTACACTTGCTGAAGGCAAACTTTACGGTTAAGGTGACTCAAATGGCCAAGTTTCTCAAATATGGCATAACAACAGGTGCAACTGCTGCAGCGGCAGCTAAAGCAGCAACAATAACTGCTCTTAAAGAGCCAGTAACCTGTGTGGTCATTCCAACACCTATCGGTTTACGTTTTGAAATTGCCGTAAAATCTAGCAGAAAACTCTCTGAGAACACTGCCGAAGCAATTGTTGTAAAAGATGCTGGACAAGACATAGATGCCACTGATAAAATGGAAATTATAGCCACAGTCAAAATACTTGACAACGAAAAAATCGTTATCAACAGCGGAGTAGGCGTAGGCGTAGTTACTAAACCTGGTTTACAGGTTTCAATTGGAGAGGGCGCAATTAATCCTGTTCCCAAAATGATGATAACTGACGCTGTAAAAGAAGCTCTCCCACAAGGAAAAGGCGCAGAAATAATCATCAGCGCACCTGATGGAGCAAACATTGCCAAAAAAACAACAAACGCTAAACTAGGCGTTAAAGACGGCGTTTCCATTCTTGGAACAACAGGTGTTGTAAAACCCTTATCTCTTGAAGCATGTAGACGATCATTAGTACCTCAAATTGATGTTGCACTCGCCCGCGGTTTTAAACGGCTAGTCTTTGTACCCGGCAACATCGGCGAAAAAATTGCGAAAGAAAACTTTCACGTTCCAGAAGACGCTATCATACAAACAGGCGACTTTGTCGGCTACATGATAGACAAAGCCGTCGAAAAAAACGTCAAAGAAATAATATTCATAGGACACTCCGGAAAAATAGTCAAACTAGTTGCAAACATTTTCAACACGCACCACAAAGTCGGAGACGCACGCAATGAAGTCATAGCATCATACGCAGGCGCAGTTGGAGCATCCACTCAAATAATCCAACAACTATTAACAGCCAACACATCTGATGAAGCTTCAAAAATTCTACAGCCAACTGGGTTTTTGGAGAAAACATATGACAGAATTGCTATGCGAGTTAATCAACGTATAAGTGATAGAGCAGATAACAAACTGAAAATAAGCATAGTTATTGTTGCTATGGATGGCAAAGTTTTGGGTATGGACAAAAACGCTAAGGAGAACACGCCATGGTCAAACTTAACATAGTGGGCGTTGGACCTGGCAGCGCAGACTATGTTACCCCAATTGCGCATAAAACAGTTTCAGAAGCCCAAATAGTAATCGGTGCTAAACGTAGCCTTGACTTGTTTAGTAACGATATTTCTGGTGAAACACACGTATTAACAGCTAAGAGTCTTAATGAACTACTTACTTATGCGGTTGAATCAGCTAAAAAAGGAAAAAACGTGGCTATATTATCAACAGGTGACCCCGGTTTTTCAGGCTTACTTAAATCCGTTTTAAATACCAAACTAGTAACATCTGCTGAAATTAACATTATACCCGGTGTAAGTGCAGTTCAAGCATGTGCTGCTAAACTTGGTTTATGCTGGGATGAAGCATGTCTATTTACTTTTCACCAAGGCAACGTAAATGATGAAAGAAAAACCGAATTAGCTATCTGTTTGAAAGCAGAAAGAAATGTAATACTTCTTCCAGACACGAATTTTTTTTTGCCAAAAGACATAGCTAATTATCTTATTAACTCTGGAATTGACCCAAACACGTCTGTGTTTGTCTGTGAAAACTTGACTCTGGATAATGAGCGGGTTGTTGCGAGTAGCTTGAAAGGCATTTTAACGGTTGATTTTGCTGCTCTATGTGTAATGGTTATCAAAGCAAAGTGTGAGGCTGTATAAATGACAACTGTTTGGAATTACAAAACCCCTGGAGTGCCTGATGAGTACTTCTTTGTAGATGAAAACGTGCCCGGTCCAACAAAGGAGGAAGTGCGTGTTTTAACTATTTCAAAGAGCCGTCTAAACGAAGGCGATGTAGTTATTGATGTCGGCTGTGGTACAGGTGGTTTAACTGTTGAAGCTGCTCTACAAGTTGGTATACCTGGAAAAGTTTACGCTCTTGATGATGATGTTGCAGCTGTAGCTTTAACTCAGCGCAATGTTGAAAAATTTGGTGTTAAAGATACTGTTGTTGTAACGTTAGGTAAAGCTCCTGAAAGTTTGTCAATTTTTCCCATGGCAGATGCTGTGCTGATAGGAGGAACTGCAAATCTACGAGAGATCCTTCGCGTTGTTCAAACAAAGCTTAAGCAGAATGGACGTATTGTTGTTAATGCGATTCTTTTAGAAACAGCAACCACAGCAGTTGACGAGCTTAAAAATTTAGGTTTTAAAAATATTGATGTTACTCATGTTTCAGTATCGAAAGGAAAACAAATTAAAAGTGGTACTATGATGTTAGCAAGAAACCCTATTACAATTGTTTCAGCTATAAAAAATTTAGGAGAAATGTAACTTGACAGGCAAATTCATTGGCGTCGGTGTAGGACCAGGAGATCCTGATTTAATTACTCTTAAAGCGGTAAAAGCACTGCAAACAGCTGACATAATTTGCATCCCAAAAGCTAGCACTGACAAACCTAGTCTTGCAGTAACAATGATACAACAAATCCTTATTGACCGCAAAGTTGAGCCTGAAATGCTTGAACTCATTTTTCCTATGACTAAAGATGACATAAGCAACCAAGAGCTTTGGGACAAAAACGCAGACATCATTGCCCAAAAAGTAAACGATAACAAAAAAGTAGTTTTTATCACCCTCGGCGATCCAATGTTTTATAGCACATTCATTTACCTATATCAAAGCTTACAAAACAGACATTTCAATGTCAAACTTGAAATCATTCCCGGCGTTAGTGCTTTTAACGCGTGTGCAACAAGCGCAAAAATTCCTCTAGCAGAAAAAGACGAACTTGTCACAGTTATCCCCTCTGATCTCGATGAAAAATTAGTTAAAGAAGTAGCAAAATACTCCGACAATATAGTCTTTATAAAATGTGCTTACCGCATACAAGAATTACTTCCCACTCTAAAACAAGCTGGATTTAAAGATAACAGCACAATTGCCGTTATCCGACGATGTAGCATGCCAAACGAAACTGTAACCGTAGGCAAACTATACGATGTATCAAATTGGGATATTAAAGAAGATTACTTTACAATAGCTATTGTTAAGAAAAAAACTTCATAAATACCACAAAGAGGATTATATAAAATGAATAAAGTTGTAATTATAGGAGCAGGTTCGGGTGATCCTGAATTAATCACTTTGAAAGGTAAACGTTACCTTGAACAAGCAGACATCGTCGTTTACACAGGATCTCTTTTGAATCCAGAATACCTAAAATATGCCAAATCAACCGCAGAACTTTATGACAGCGCAAAAATGGGATTACCAGAAATGCTAAAAGTCATAATTGAAGGCATTAAAGCAGGAAAAAACGTTGTCCGATTACACGATGGCGACCCAAGCTTTTATGGAGCAATTCAAGAACTAATGGACGGCCTTGATAAAGAGGCTATAGAATACTTTCGTATACCCGGCATAAGTTGCTTACTGGGTGGCGCAGCCGCGTTAAATCGAGAATTAACTTTACCTAACATTTCTCAAACAGTTATAATTACTCGCCCTGCAGGTAGAACACCTGTACCCGAAACTGAAAGCATCAGCAAATTAGCACAACATCAAGCAACTATGGTTATCTTCCTTGGCACGCCACACATAGCAAAAGTCATGGTTGAACTGCAAAAAGGCGGTTACCCAAAAGACACTCCTGTATCTGTTGTGTACAAAGCCACATGGCCTGAACAAAAAATTGTAGAAGGCACTATTGATGATATTGTAGCTAAAGTAGCGGCTGAAGGAATTACTGAGACTGCTTTGATTTTTGTAGGAAAAGTTATGAATCCTAAAGAGTATGATTTATCAAAACTATATGATCCAGCGTTTACCACGGGCTTTCGTACAGGTGTAGAACATTAATGTTCTCTAAGGGTGTAGCCGTTGTTGCTATAACACGGTATGGTGTGAAAACAGCATTAAACATAAAGCGTGTTCTTAATGTTGAAGGCTTAACAGTTTCTGTTTTTGCTCCTAAAAAATACATCCAATCTGGTGTATGTGAGTTAGATGGGACGTTTGGAGATTTTATAAAAAAGAATTATAGTAAATTAGATGCTATAATTGCAGTTATGGCAACAGGTATAATAATCCGTGTTGTTGCACCATTTGTTACAAGTAAACTTTCCGATCCTGCCGTAATAGGTGTGGATGTAGCTGGAAAATTTGTTATAAGCTTGTTATCTGGGCATTATGGTGGAGCTAATGATTTAACTAAAATAGTGGCAAAAGGCATAGGGGCAACGCCTGTTATCACTACTGCATCTGATGCTATGGGAAAGCATGGTGTTGATGAACTTGCTAAAAGTTTACACTTAACTATTGAAAATCCTAAAAGCTTAACACAGGTTAACGCAGCTATAGTTAATGATGACCCTACTGTGCTAGTTTTAGTAGGCGACGTAAAAATCCCTACAGGAATGATTAATAGTTTTGAAATTAAACACGCAGACAGCAATGAGGAAGCAGTAAAAATCGTTAACGACTATACTGCTGGCGCCATTATAACTAAAGAGTCATTAAAAACTTGCACTCTTGATGAATCTTTTACCGTTCTTAGGGTGAAAAACATTGTCGTAGGCATAGGTTGCCGTAAAAACTCGCTATGTGAGCATTTGGTTGAAGCTGTAAATACTGCTCTGAAAACAATTAATTTGCCTGCTGAGCGAATTGACCGGTTTGCAAGTGTAGATATTAAACGAGACTCTGTTGCAATGCTTAATATGGCTAAATCGTTTAATGTACCCTTTGAATTTTTAAGTGTCGAAGCATTACGTAGCTTTAGACATCCAGATTTATCACCAGACTCAAAACTGGTTCAAGAAAAAATTGGCGTTGGAGGAGTTTGCGAACGAGCAGCATTAATAATAGCAGGAAAGAATTCAAAACTGATATTCAAAAAAACCAAATTGAACGGAACAACTGTGGCAATAGCCGAGGGCAAATAAGCATAGTCGGCATAGGCCCAGGCAGCCTTGACCACATGACTCCAAAAGTACGTACCGTACTTGAAGAGGCTGACGTAGTAGTAGGTTATGGTACATACATAAAACTAGTTCAAAGTATTGTCTGTAAAAACGCTGAAATCATTTCAGGAACAATGGGTAAAGAAGTGGAAAGAGCTAAAATAGCTGTTATAAAAGCTAACGAAAACAACAAAGTCGTAATGGTTAGCAGCGGCGACCCAGGTGTTTACGGCATGGCAGGAATCGTATTGGAAGTAGCTGCACAAGAAAAATCAAAAGTTCCCATAGAAATCCTGCCAGGCGTAACAGCAGCCACAGCCGCCTCAGCACTACTTGGAGCACCATTAATTAGCGATTTCGCGGTAATAAGCCTAAGCGACATTTTAACGCCATTGGAGAAAATTGAAAAAAGATTAGAATTAGCTTCTCAAGCAGACATGTCTATTGTACTTTATAATCCTCAAAGTCAAGGTAGAGTCGAGCCTTTAATAAAAGCTTATGAAATTATGATGAAACACATAAAACCAGACACACTAGTTGGTATCGTTAGACAGGCAGGCCGAGAAGGTCAAAACGCAACAATTACAACATTAAAAAACCTGTTAAATGAAGAAATCGATATGGTAACAACAATTGTCGTTGGTAACTCTGCAACTAAACTGGTTAATGGAAAAATGGTCACAGCCAGAGGATACACCCTTACAAGCTAAACAACGTAAACAAATTTGCCTTTTTATACAAAACATAGCAGAATATCGACTGCGTTAGAGTTTATGTCAAAACTAATTTTCACTGATTATACTGCGCTGTATATGGTGTGCATTATTTATGCGTGTACTATATGTTGTGGTTTGATGTGTTAGTTTTTGAGTTTTGACACAGTCTGGTGAGCAGTAGGTAGTTCATTGGTGATTTAAAAAATGTGTAGGTATTTTTAGTTTTTCTTTACTTTTTTGTTTCTGTTTTGCGTTTTTTTGAACTCCAAATATGATAAATGCAATACCTATTACGGCAGTTAAAAGTTGTAGTATAATTATCCATTTTGGTGCTTCATCAAATCCAATGTTGCTGATAAACATTATAGCCATGCTAACAAAACATAGTATTGTGCCTATCGTTATTTCTTTTGGGGTACTGTTACTTTTCATATTTTTACACCTTACTTTTTTTGTTTATTGTTTTACTTTTTCTTTTTGGTGTAAATAAGTTTTTCTTTTTCAAGTATTTTACTGTATGTTTTACTGTTTTTACTGGTGAGCCTTTCTTTTCTACATACTTTTTCTTTGATAAGCTTGCAACTTAGACTTGTTACATTCATAATCCATTTTGTTAGTTTTTCTTTTTCTGTAAAGTTTCTTCTTTGGCTAAATTGTTATTGCGCTCTTTTAGCGGTGTAAAATATTTCGAAAACGCAAATAACATATACTTTGAAAAGTAGACATTTAGTATATTCAAACAGGTGTGTATAATCTTTAAATTCTACTTTTTTTATATTTAGCTAGAGGACTTTTATGATAGCGCAAAGCGTTGCTAAGGATATTTATTCTAAAGGTGTTAATACTGTTAATGAAAATGATACTTTATCGAGATGTCTAGAGTTTTTTAAGACTGAAACGCCGCAAGTGTTAGCGGTTGTGGATGTGAAAGGTAATTATGTTGGTGTGATAACTCGTAGGTGGATTTTAAGATCAAAACTTGATCCTGTAGTAACTAAAGTAAAAAATTTAATGCAGTCAGCACCCAAAGTTTCGCCTGATTATATGTTATCTAGAATTGCTAAATTGATGATTGAAAGTGGTATACGTCAGTTGCCTGTTTTTGAGAATGAGGTGCTTTTAGGATTTGTAACAGATGATGATGTTATTCGTACTGCTGTAAGTCAAGAGTGGGGTAAGAGTAAAGTCAGCAGTGTTATGACTCGTGCGCCATACACTATTGATGCTAACCGGTCAGTTGGTGCTGTAATGAACCTGTTTCGGGAACAAGGTTTCTCGCATGTTCCTGTTATGGATGCTGGAAAAGTTATAGGTATTATAAGTATCCGTGACATTTTGGAGAGAATTTTCCAGCCAAACGAACGCCAAACTACAGGAGATCGAACTGGTGAAAAAGTTGAAACTTTTAGTGTGCCTGCGAGGAGTATTATGAATAGTCCAATTATCGCTGTTGATGCAGACACAAATCTTAGAGACGTAGAGAAAAAAATGCAAAAATATAATGTGTCATGTCTTGCAGTGACTTTGAGTGATAAACTAGTTGGGATAATTACTAAACTTGACTTTCTAGAACCGATTTCGCAGTCAGAGATAACAATACCTCAGTTATCTATTCAATTTAGTTTAAAAAACACAAGAATAACTAAAGACCAACAAGCCTTTATGATGGATGAATTTGACGCTTTCACCCGCAAATATCAAGAAGCCTTCAACTTGGGAACACTCTTCGTTTATATAAAAACCTCTGGAACAACTAACACACGTGAAACACCCTTTGTACACTGCAGATTACAATTCAGAACAACAAAAGGCACATTTGTAAGCTCCTGTGAAAGCTGGGGGATAGAAGCAACATTTAGAACTGCACTAGACCGAATGGACAGACGACTGCTTAGAAGCAAAGAACTATCATACAACCCACGATATGCCAAGGACTATCTACACAAAATGGGGCTACCCGGAGAAGACCTCTAACATAACTTTCTATATTTTTCAAAATTATTTTTTTGCAGTAAATTAGCAAATATTACTACTTCGACAAAAATAGTTTTTCGTTAAAAAATGTTTGTATGGTGTCCAGAAAGAAAGGAACAAACAAATGAAAAAACGAGAAACCTGTTGAAGGTTAAAAAGAGTTTTTCTGTGATTGCTATATAGCTGTTCTACTGCCGTCAAGTTTTAATTTTGTGTTTCCAAGCTCATTTTGTATCTCATATAATTGTTGGTTATTGAATACTGTACCGTCTTTACAGACTCGATATTTTCCTATGACACAGCTACCGCATAGGCCTATGCCGCATCGCATTAAACGTTCTAGACTTGCTTCCAGAGGTTGTTTGTGTTTTTGGGTTATTTCAAAAATTTTTTTAACCATGATTTCTGGTCCACAAGTGTATATGGTGTCGAATTTTTCTTGTTTTAAGAGTGCATTTAATGGTTCAGTAACTACGCCTTGTAATCCGTATGTGCCGTCGTTTGTTGTTGTGATAAAGTTTTTTTCTTGGCAGATTTTGTTTATTTGTTCTATAAATAATAGTTCGTTTTTAGTTCTAGCACCTGTTATGAAGGTTAGTTTTTTAGTTTTGTCTACGAGGGTTTTTGCTAGAAATAGAAGAGGGGCTGTGCCTGTTCCTCCGCCAATTAGTAGAACGTTTCCATGATTTTGGGTGAAGCTATTTCCAAATGGTCCTCGTATGCCTATGGTTGAGCCGGTTTTCATGTTGTGTAAGTGTTGTGTTGCTTCTCCTACGGTTTTTACAGCTACACTAATGATACCTTCTTTTGTTGTGTTAAATATGCTTAATGGGATTTCGTCTATTCCAGGTATCCAGAGCATTAAGAATTGTCCGGGTTTAGCTTTACTGCTTTGTTTATCTATGAAGGTGTATGTTTTGACGGAGGGACTCTCTGTTATTACCCCTATTATTTTTGTAGTTCGTAAAGTGTTAGCTTCTGTGAGATAATCCGACAATTTCCTTTACACTCCGCAATTGTTTCTTTTTTAGATAAATTTCAATACCTTTATTTATTGTTTGGAAAACCTCCGGGCTATTGTATGCTATGGCTGTGCCAATTTGTACAGCGTTAGCACCGGCTAAAAAGAACTCTACAGCATCCTGCCAATTACTTACTCCACCACATCCAATTATGGGAATGTCGACAAGTTTTTCTCGAATATCAAATACACAGCGTAACGCAACATTTTTCATTGCCGGACCTGATAAGCCGCCTTTTTTGTTTTTTAAGATTGGTTTTGTTGTTTCTACATCAATAGCTATGGCTCTAAGGGTGTTAACCGCTGTTAACGCGTCTGCGCCTGCATCCACAGCAGTGTTTGCTAAATGCACAATGTCAGTTACATTTGGGGAAAGTTTTACAAAGACAGGTATTTTAACTGCTACTTTTACAGTTTTAACTACTTCTGCTAAAAGAGTGGGATTTTGCCCAATTTCAGATCCTGTCTGTTTGACATGAGGACAGGAAACGTTTAATTCTAAAGCATCTGCTCCTGCTTCAGCAGCTTTTTTTGCCACGGTTGCATACTCTTTAGCGGTGTATCCAAATATACTTACAATTAATGGTTGATGAATTAACGTTTTTGTGTGTTTAATTTCTTCAGTATACACCTGTATTCCCGGATTCGGTAAACCCATGGCGTTGATTAAACCGCTTTTTGTTTGAACTACCGTTGGGTTAGTATAACCGTCTCTTGGCTGTAAACTAACAGATTTTGTTACGACAGCTCCTGCGCCGCCATCTATTACTCTGCGCATAGACTCAGCTGAGTAACCTAAAATTCCTGAAGCTAACATGCCTGGATAATTAAGACTTAAACTCGCTATCTGTATATTTAACAGGTTATTTTCCAAACAAGCTACTCTCCATAATAATTATTTACTCTATGAACATTATAAAAGATAAAGATATGTATGTCTAGTTAAGTAGACCTGTATTCTATTGTCGTTTTACTGCTCTTTTTGTGTTTCTTGTTTTGGATTAAAAATGTGATTAATAAGATGTTGATGAATCTTTTTAAGCATGTAAAGCCGATATTTAACATCTAATAGCATCTAATGGTGAATGTAGCCTGAAGATATTGTTTAATGAGTGTAGAGATATTACTGATAAAAGGAACGGATATGTTCAAACTTGTTTTGAAATTTTGAAGTTTCTTTTCTTTTGTGGCAACGGGTTGTGTACTTATGTTTAGCGTAAAACAGCTGGTGTGTTTTATGGTGATGTGTTTAAAAAGATAAAGGATTTATCGATGAATTCGTGGGGATCTCTTGTTAACTGTTGCCAACAGAAAAATTTTCATGTTTCTCTGTTCTCATTGCTTTAGGCTTCATCAGTGGTGCATTATCTATATAGCTGTATGAAAACATGAAAAGGATGATAAATATGAGTGAAAAAAAACAACCGCAACAGCTGGATTACCCTGTTAAAACAGCGCACGAGTTTTTCTCTGAAATCAGCAATGAATGGGGTCGCTTTAAGCGAGGCGCAATAATGAGTATTATTGTTTGTTCGCTTTTGTTAGTTGGTTATTTTTTTGCTTTTTTACGCATAACTAAGATTCACGGTTTTGCATGTAATGAATTATTTTTAGTGTTGCCTATAGCTGGTTTTTTAATTTACACAATTTACTTAATGGGCTCTCAATACAAATTTTTCAGGCGATGGGAGAAACGTATGAATCATATTTATAGCTATGAAGAAAAACTGTTACTTGCAGACGACGATGTTGTCAAAAACAGTGAAGAACTAGTTAATCAGGAAACCGTGTTGGGTAGCTAAAAACTTTGGTCAACATTTGCTGGTAGGGTTTACACATGTCTGTTTCTTCTTCTTTTTTGCCTTCTCAAATACGTGTTTCTTTAGGAACTGCTTTGTGTTTAGGTTTACTTGAAGGCAAAATGGATGTAAGTCCAACAACAGCGTATTTAATGACTTATGTAGACGGTAAATGTACTGCGAACTGTGGTTTTTGTCCTCAAGCACGAAATAGTGGCAGTAGTGCTGATATGCTTTCACGAGTTACTTGGCCCTGTTTTTTTCTTTCATCAGTAACTGCTGCATTAGGTACTGCGATAAAGAGCGGTAAAATTAAGCGAGTTTGTATACAAGCTTTAAACATTCCAAATGTGTTTTTACAACTTGAAGCTTTAATTAAAGAAATAAAAAAACATGATATCCCTGTTTCAGTTTCATGCCAGCCTTTAGATCGTCAAAATATTCAGCTTCTCAAAAATGTGGGTGTTGACCGTATCGGTATTGCTTTAGATGCTGTAACGGAAACAGTTTTCTGTAAAATAAAAGGTGTTGGAGCTGATAGTGTTTATAGTTGGAGTCGTGAAGTTGATCTGCTTAAAGAGGCATTACTCATTTTCGGCGTGGGTAATGTTAGTACACATTTTATTGTAGGTTTAGGGGAGACTGAAAAAGAAGTTGCAGAGACTATTCAGTGGTGTGTGAATTTAGGTGTTTTGCCTGCATTGTTTGCATTTACTCCCATTCGTGGTACTGCTATGGAGATGTATCCTCCGCCTGATGTTGTGTCTTATAGGCGACTACAGCTTGTGCGGTATTTACTTGTTTATGGCGTAACCTGTTTGGAACATGTACGCTTTAATGCGAATGGCGAACTAGTTTCTTTTGGAGTAAACATGGCTACTTTGGAAGATATTCTAAATAGTGGTAAACCGTTTCAAACTTCAGGATGCCCAAATTGCAATAGACCATTCTATAACGAAAAACCTAGTGGTCCGCTATATAATTATCCGAAAAGTTTGAACAAACAAGAAATAAGTGAAATAAAAAAACAGTTTTTGCATTCTTAAATTGACGTTTTTTTCTTGTCAGAGGTCATTTTTGGTTTTTGACGTGTTACTTGTTCTACTAGTCGCCAGAATTCATCCATAGCATAGCCTTTCTGCAGTTCTTTCATAAGTTTCTTTACTTGATAATATGTCATTTGTGCTTCGCCTTTATCTAAGCCTTCGTGTGGACCTTTTATGCGTCTGAAGAGTTCGTCCATTTGTCTTGGGGATGCTCTGATTCCAGCTTTTTCTAACATTTCCTGTATTAGTTTTTGACCTGTGTTTCTGCTTATGAAGACTGTGGTTTCTCGTCCGACAATTTCAGGTGGGAACGGTTCGAAAACTAGTGGGTGCGCTAGCATTTCTTCCACGTCATTTTCTACTTCATGAGCAAAAATGTTCTCCCCAATGATTGGTTTATGGAATTGAATGGGTAACGCGAAAGCTTTTTCAGCTGTTTGAGAAATTCGCGAAATTTTGCCTAAATCAATACCTGTGTCAATGTTGTAGAGTAGTTCTGTAGTTGTTACGACTTCTTCAAATGGTGCAATGCCTGCACGTTCTCCAAATCCGGCAATACATGTATGCATGTATGATACGCCTTCTTCCATAGCTGCTAATGTGTTTGCTGTTGCTAAACCGAAATCGTTGTGACAATGAATAGATATGGGTATTTTTTTCTTTAAAGTTTCCGATAAACCGTCGCGTACGTGAGATACTAAATATTTCATAGATAAAGGTCTTATGAATCCAACAGTGTCTGCAAGACCAAGTCTGATAGCACCGGCATCTGCAACTTGTTGAAATACTTGTAATATATCCTCAATAGCTGTTCTCGTACCATCCATGAGCATGAAATTGACCGTTGCGCCATGGTCTTTACAGTATTTAATAGACTCTACAATTTTCTGTAGTGCCTGTTTTTTTGTTGTCTTGTGTTTATATTGCAAGTTTAACCCGTTAATAGGTGCTTCAATTGTAATTTCTTTTATACCGCATTCTAAACAGGCATCAATACTTGCCTTAGTAGGTTCAGCAGAAGCCGTAAGTTTTGCGTACTCAAAACTTTCATTAACTATCTTACTAACATTCCGTTTTTCATCGTCTGAAAGCGCTGGAAACCCAACGTTAATTATAGCTACACCTGACTCATCCATTAACTTTGCAAGCTTTACGCGCTCAACATACGTTAAATAAACAGTCGGAGATTTTACACCCTCACGAAACGTCTCATCCCAAATGAATATACGCTCAGGGAGCCTAGGTGGTAGATTCTTACGTAACCTGTTATAATTAGTAATTAGTCCCTGTGTTTCAAGCTTTTTAAATATGGTTTTCCTCATCCAACCACACAACAATATAAGAGCTAGATCTAATGTTAAATTGCACGGTCTTATATAAAAACAACATTCTAAAGTACAACATATCCCGTGTTAATTACTACTTGGACCACTTATACAAATGAAAACATTATGAACTATTACAATTTTTACAACATAAAGTGATCAAACACAGATTCCATGACCTGTGTCGCTTTAAAACAATCACTGTAACTAAGGTATACGGTAAAAATCGTGAAAAGGATGTTTTTATAAAAAATTAATGTGTAGCGATTTATCCAATTGTCAGTTTACCAAATTTGCCGACATTTAGTTGAATTTCGCTTTTAAAACTTGTAACATAACCATTTTCAATTTTTATGTTGTCGCCAACATTTACTTGTTCAATTTGTTCATTCCAAAGTGTCAATTTTATGCTACCTGTTTCGTCGGCAATAACTGCGTCAACAATTCTGTATGTTGCATCGCCAAATCTTGATTTTACTTCTCTTACGTCACTTTTTTCTACAACTTTTGCTTCAACATTGACGCGCTTTGCGCCATCTCGTAGGTCTTTTATCTCAGTACTCACTATTTTTCACCTGTATCCATTAACTTAGCGTTAAGTCCATTTGCAACAAGTTCTCAAACAATATAAATCTTGCTAAATTCGTTTAAACAGTTTGAAGCCAAAAATGCCTTTAACTTTTAATATGATTAATAAAAAATGAGTTTTTAGGGTTTGGCTTTTATCTTTTTAGAGTAATAACTAAAATACGCCTAACCCTGCTAGTATGGCTAATACTAGATTTGTTGAAACTACTGTAATTATTGCAATTATAATGCATTTTATGAATGATAGCTCTAATGTGTTTTGTTCATTTACTGTTTCTATTATTGTAGTTTCATGTTGTGCGTTATTTATTGTGTATGTGCATCCTGAAACAGCTTTTACTGCAAATGCTACAAATATGCCTTGTAAAACGTAACTAAATACGTTGATTACTGATGTAATTCTAGCAAATGTAGTTGTTGTTGCCGTTATTGCTTCATATGCCACTTGTGATGCTGGTGATGCGCTATTTATGATAGCATCCGAATAAGTTAAAGTTGAGAAAGGTAAATCATATGGGCTATGGACTATTGGTAATGTAAATGTGCTTAATGCTAAAAATGTTGATATGATAACAACGGTTATGAGGGTATAACCTATTGCAACGATGAGGGGTTTCCAAGAAATACTGCTATTTGCTTTTAACAATTTAAGCAGTAGGTATGATATTACTGCAAGAATAATCCATTGAAATGCTGTCTGTATGAATATGGAGTAAACTGCAACACTAAAGAACATCCCTATGCCTAAAGCGTTAGTCTGCGTTAAGTATTGACCACGGAAAAATAAGCCTTGAAGTAAAATATCCCTCTCTGAAGCTGTTGGATATGTCACAGTAAGCTTTAAACCCGTTATTTCTGCCCAATCCGGTGAACCTGTAGCTTGCCAGTCTGAAGTACCTACTGGAATTGTCAAGTTATTCCAACTGCCAAGATTACTTGTTAACATTGATGTTATATCACGTGTGAAATAATCTGATGTACCATTTGCAGTGTAAAGAGTTACAATACCCGTTTGTGGAGGATCATTAGACGATGCTTGTTTGATATTCATGCTTAAACTTGTAAAACCATCTGGACCGCAATCTGCAGTATATCCAAACTGTTCTAAAGCTATTGATAAACTCTTCTCGTAACCGGTAAACTGTAAACTATTATTTCCATAAAAAGTTTGATTAATATAATCATGTGAATTTTCCTTTACAGTTATGCCTTGCGAAGTTATCCAATGCGTAGCGTTAATGCTAGTAAAAGCGTTTAGTCGTCCTACTGGCGGTAAAGTTTGTTCAAAATTTATCTTCGAGTAATAACTATAGTAGTAACCAGTCTGTAAAACTATAATTAGTAGAATTATAATTGCCACAGCTAAATATTTTGGGTTGTTAGCAACTTTCTTGAATGTTTTATGAGGCGCATAAACAACACCTAAGATATCCCTAATAACCAAACGTTAAACACCACACACAAAAATAACTTGCATATTTATAAGGATATGTAGACGGTTAAATGGTAATCAATTAAACCAATACCTCATAGTAAACCACGAAAATAACTTTAACATTTTTTTGTTTCTAAAACATTATTTTACAAAAAATTTTGTCAACATGCAGACAAGACGTAAATATGTGATAGACATTGAAAAAAATGTATGTGTTCAGCGTGTGTGTTATTTTGTCGAGTACAGGTACATAAATGGTGAATAATCATCATTTTATCGAATGAAAACGACATGAAAATTTAGATTTTAACGAAAAGCACTACAGCTAAAGACCTATTTTTGTTACGAGCTGAATACATACGAAAAAACGTTTGATAAATTTATTTTCACATTTTAAAAGAAGAAAAAGAGTGGGTCGTGTCATAAAGTATTTTAATGTGTGAGTGATTAATTGTTGTCAATCAGGTTAGCATTTGCATGGTGTCAAAGATTGTAAAAGTAACATGCCCATTT